>Ga0209679_1000479_pt1 | contig 14719 bp, 6 predicted proteins | sample WorMetHEROISLAND_4_FD_187408 | JGI IMG/M metagenome (GOLD analysis project Ga0209679, IMG submission 187408) | Marine gutless worms symbiont microbial communities from Max Planck institute for Marine Microbiology, Germany - Olavius sp. 2 HERON... ...
AGGAATTTCCAAACATAGTTATGAGGACGTACTCTGTAAGCTAACTCCTGGGAGAACCAGTCAACTTAAAGAATAAATCAGCCCGCCCAGGTAACCAGGAAGTCACAGCCAAATGTGTATAAAAGTCCGAGTGTCGGCGTTGTAGCTGTGTCGAGAAGACTGAAGAGGCTGAAGACGTTGAACACACTGCCGAGTTCATCTCATCTCGTTGAAGACACTTCTGAGCAACTGGTTCATCTCGTGACTGACGTGGATGACGATTCGAGCGATGGACAGCAAACCAACATCAGAACTGCCTACCGCCGTCGCCACTGTACAACAGGTCTAACTCACCTCCTTATCTCTCTTAAAGTACTTTTCAGTCTCCGCGTCAGAATGTAGGCCTAAGTGAAAAAACATTTTGCCCGAAATTATTTATGCATTTTCTACGATAAGTGTCAACATTGTCATATTTCTCTGTCGCCAAGACCACAGCCGTTTGAGTATTTTCTCTCTGATTTCAAGTTACCCACGGTCAGTACTGTTCGTGACTTAGGTGTGTTAGTGGACAGTCGTCTCACATTTCGTGATCACATAAAGTCCGTTGTGTCCCGAGGTCACCTTAGAGCAATACATATAATTATGGCGTTGTTTTCTGTATAAAGATATTGATATACTGATTAAAGCATTCACCACATATGTTAGACCATTGCTTGAATATTGTAGCCCTGTTTGGTCACCTATGTCTGTTACTCTTATTAATGAATTGGAATCCGTACAGCGTCGTTTTACTAAACGTTTACCAGGGTTTAATTTATTTACCTACGATGATCGTTGTGCTCGTTTAGGAATTGATCGTTTAGAACTTCGTAGATTACGTGCTGACAAAATTCTTCATGGTCTCGTTTCATTGTCTTCTGAAGATTTTTTACCATTGTTCGTAATCGTGTAACCCGCGGACATATTTTTAAACTGTTTTTACCGGAGTCTAGAGTTAACTGTAGGCAACATTTCTTTGCAGTTCGCATTGTCGCAGTCTGGAACTCGTTACCTGACGAAGTTGTTTCAGCTGATTCATTATCATTGTTTATAAGGCGTCTGAGAGCTGTAGATTTGAGTGATTTTCTTACGGGCAAATTGTAATGTTTACTTTTTACTTTTTACTTTGATATGTAGTTTTGTTGGCCTCGTGTAAGTGGCTTGTGCCCTTCGTTGGCCTTAGCACTCAACAGCTTTTATACTGTCTATTGTTTTATAATTTGCTTATGTGTTGAGTTCTTAAATAAATGAATGAATGAATGAACGATAGTACAACTGTACAATAGTTAGAGATTTTCTTCGATCTCATTGGTTCCCTTTATTTCTATAGTTTTGGCTGTATTGGCACATGAAAGTGTTTGTGATTATTAACGAAACTCAACTGAACTGTATTAGAAGACACATTTGCAGCTGAAAAAAGCTGAATAATGTCTATTGTCTAATAGTTGTCGAAGGTTATCACGTCGTGCTTACACGGAGTTTTAAACTGGTAAGTTTTTTGCATTTATATTTGCTATTTTAAGGTCGAGGGTATAGGACTGTGTCAACATATTGGATGGAGTGGTGATAATAATTTCCTATAGGTCGCCTACAATAACTATTTCGCTATCTCTAAGCATTTTAGTCACAATTCGCAATGCAAGCGTCAACTTGTTGCGTCCTCTGTAGGAATCAGGAACATATCTCCTACAGAAGTTATAACAAATTTTCTGTTAAAATTGTCAAATTTTCGTTACCATGGCAACAAGGGTCGGTCTAGGGTAAGTGTAAACGACACCTTTAGATTCGCCGCCATCGAAAATCCCCTGATTGGTGCAAGAATCAGGAACATACCTCCCATAGAAGCTCAGTTATAGCAAATTTTCTATTAAAATTATCAAATTTTCGTTACCATGGCAACAAGAGTTGGTCTGAGACAAATTCCACTTACACCGTTAAATTCACCGACTCCTAAAACCCCCTGTTTGGTGCAAAAATCGGGGGCGTATCTTCTATACGAGCCGAGTTATAGGAAATTTTGTCTTTAATAACGACTGGTTACCATGGCAACAAGGGTTGATCTGGGGTAAGTTTAGATGACACCATTAAATTGGCCGTCCCCGGAAACCCCCCTTTGGTGCAAACAGCTTGTAGTATCTTCAACGATGCCAAAGTTGTAGCTCTTCAAAGTTCCCATAGAGTGTAATGCAATTTTTCACATTTTTGGGTGAAAATAAGGAAATATCTTTTTATTAACGAAACCATGAAAAGGACGTGAACGCCACCAAGGCGCGTCATTTGAGCCGTTAACGACGATGATCGGTCCAACGGGCCGATCTGTCGCGAGGCGCATGGAACCTTAAAAAGAAGAAAAAAATATACGCATGAGGGTGACAATTTCACGCATGCGTGTGAGGTGTGATTCATTCATTCATTCATTCATTCATTCATTCATTCATTTCTTTAGTAAAGGCCACATGGCTTTTTGGGGGCGTGTCATGGGAACCATGGTTGCGAGACTGTTATCCCTCCGGCTGACCATTTTCTTTAGTCTGTTCTATCTGAGCTATAGCAAGAAAGTATTGCGTTTTGACGTTTGCAGGCAGAATTTGATGAAAACACTGGAGTTGTCAAGAAGTCACGTGTCACCCGGAAACACGTGATCATCGCCGTGACATGCGCAGTCGTCGCTGCCATGGTGATCACAGGAATTCTTGTCGGTGTCAAGTTCTTTTTGGACAGTACCAATGACATTGTCAAGGTAGCAGTGACAGACATTGATATAGTATCCACGACTATATACACCAGCTCGCACATTACGATCGTCCGACAAATCGTTACTTTCAATACCTCGGATGCCGCTAATGTTGTCGGCGAAAGCCTTCAGCGTCAGCGCTTCTTCAGTCTGGAACTCACTGTCATATAACTGTAGATCTGCCAAGCTTTCGGCCGGATCCGACCTAGGATCCAGGCCGGATCTGGATCCATATCGGATCCAGAGACTTTGGATCCGGCCGGATCCGGATCCGGGATAATCCGGATCCGGGCCGGATCCGCTAAATCCACCGGATATCCGGCCGGATCCGGATCTGGATCCGGTGCACCCTTATAAAGAACGCAGATGTATCACCAATTGATTTTCACAAGCAGTCAACATACGCCTAAGTGACACAGCACCATTGTGAATGAAGGTGAAAACTAGACTTAGTCTGCCGTAAACGGGCAGTCTCAAACAGCCGCCCGGCGCGGCGTTGGAGATTTGTTACATGCAGAAATATTGGAGAAATTGGAGATGTAAGGTACGCATCAAACTGGAAGTTTACAGCATTACTCGTTTTTTGCGCGCGACAGCATATGCTGTAAGCGCGCATATGCTATCGCAATTCCGTCCGTCCGTCCGTCTGTCCGTCCGTCTGTCACACGGGTGGATCAGTCAAAAGCGGTTGAAGTTAGGATCATGCAATTTTCACTATACAGTAGCCCCATCCCTCTAGTTTTTCCACGGTATGTTTCATCCAGAAATTCTGACGGGTTCCCCCTGAACGGGGGCGTCAAACAAGGGTGGGGTTGGAAAAATTCGCAATTTTCAGCCAATAACTCGCCGTATCTCAGAAACGATGCAAAATAGGACCAAAGTTACTATTAATGACTAATAGGAAGTCGCATACGCCCTTTCGATTGGTGCCAAAATCAACGACCTTGGATGACCTTGAACGGCCGATATGCATTCTGTTACAGTAAAGATGCGTCTTTCGAAGCCCACCACAAAAAAACTGAATGAAGATAGACCCATACTATCAGCGGCAAAAATGTAGGCCATTGAGTCTATAGTTTCTGGCGACAAAGTTTGTGCGGATATTCGCAGGGGTTCTTTGGACAGGGGGCGTCCAACGACAGTGGGGTAATCGAAAACGTCGATTTTCGTGGCTTTTGGACGCTACGTCAAAATCATATTGCGCATGCGCCGTGTCACGTGACCTGGGCGTAGGGGGTAAAAGGTAACCACATATTTGGAATCCCCGACCCCGAATTGCCTTTTCACTTTACCACTTTCCAGGGGCTACGGTGATGATTAAGGGTAGTTTACTCGTGAGCCTCCCCATTATAAAGCGTTTTGGTCGAAAATTTTCTAAGTCCGAAACCACGTTTTGGCGGAGATTCGTTTAATGAAAAAAGAAATAAGAAACACGTGCAAAATAGAACAGCCTTCCGGCTGGCATACGCCAGCACGGGCGGCTGTAAAAACTGGGTAGACCCAGTTCAAGCAGCAAATTAATTATAGTGCTCACTGCTCAGTGCTGTATTTGCTGTAACCAAAGAAAACTTTCAACACTTGTGATAACACGATTTAAGTCGTTTAAATACACCAGAAGAAAAGCGAAACCACAGTGCACAAATATAGTTGGCATTAGCGTTTTGTAACGAATTATAATAATGTTGGCATTATCTCTCCGAAAACGTAGCCAGCGAAAGCAATGAAAATCGCCGTTTCCGACACCCCTATGTCGTTTGACGCCCCTCTCCAGGAAACTCCCGCGAATATCCGCAAAAACCTTACATTGCCAGAAACTAGAGCCCCTAAGCTACATTTCTGCTGCTGAGAGTGTTTATGTTTAGTCATATTTTCATGTTGAGCTACGAAAGATTTTTTGAAATGGAGTGCGTAAAGGCCGTTCAAGGTCATCCAAGGTCGTTGATATTTTCGCCAATCGAAAGCGCGTATGCGACTTTTTATTAGTCACTAATGACAACCTTGGTCTTGCACCGTTTCTGAGATACGACAACTTATTGGCCGAAAATTGCGAATTTTCCCTACCCCACTCTTACTTAACGCCCTCGCTCGGGGTGATCCCTTTCGAATATCTAGATGATCTTTTTACAGCCAAAACAAGACCTTTGAGCTATCCGTCAGTGAAGATCGCGTGACACAGTGCCACCGTGTGACAGACATACAGACGGACGGACAGACAATTTTGAGAGACATCTCGACAATAGCTATAATGCATGGCAAGCTATGCCGACGCCCTTCCAAAATGATTATTTGCCAGCGTAAAAAGAATTTTCAGAATAAAACAACACTGTTACTCCCTTCCTGATTACAACATTTTGACACTGTGAGGACAGAATTATTAGCGTAACGGTTAGGGCGTCGAACTTGCGATCAAGTGGTCGTTGATTCGATTCCCGGTCGAGCCGCTATCAAGCTACCTAGGTCAACACAGCCTTCCATCCCTCCGGGGTAGGTAAATCGAGTATATATATACCGGCGTGGTTGGCGGGGGATATGGTGGGACGTGTTCACGTGTGTCGGGTGGCAAGTAACGCTGTGTGATCCCACACGGTAAGTGACGCCCCGTAGCTCTGAAATGGATTCCCATACACGTCTTTAACCTTTAACGCGAAACGCTGTTAATTGTTCTTGCAGCAATCATACACATTTTCTGTGGAAAATGGTCGGAAAGTTGCGGAAGACGTGGACGTCAGTGTAAAGGGCAACTTTGTGCAGTATCACGTGAAGGATAATGACACAGAAGTGTGGGTCATCAACGACTTCAATACGGTGAGTACTGAGTAGTACCTAAGACACATTGCATACTGTGCTGTAGGGAGTTGATGTCTTGTGGTTTCCTTCGAGTCAGAATTGCTATTGATTGGCAAACAGGCCAACTAGCTGAACAGTGTTGATGATGATGATGCTCATAACATCAAATCATTTACGATTGTTACAGGATCTGCAAATAATGAAGGTGAAAAGCAACAGTTTGCTTTGTCGCTAAACTCAATCGTTCTAGTGTTTTGCCTCAAGCTGTCCTCAACGATAAGGGCACGGTAAGCATTCAGTCATCTCTTTTATACGATATGATGCCTTGGGTTGGTTAGAAAGGAAAGGCAACGTGTTAACGAACTGTCACTTTTACAAGCAATCTACGGTGTCATGTTCTTACTTACCTGTTATTTTTAGTTATCTGTAGCATTGATGTTTCTAGGCAGAGCCGGTGGAAGGACCCCCCGCACCACCCGGCCGGGGGGGGGGCCTCATGTATGCTCAGGGGCCTCATGTTACGTATGAAAAAAATTTTTAATGTTTTCAAAATATTTGTGAAGATATTCGTGCATAATGAAATCTACTAGAGAGTTGGAGGCCCCCCGGCAGGCACGTAGCCAGGGGTGGGGGTGCGATGGGTGCGTAAGCACGATGGGTGCGTAAGCACCCCCGCCACACCAAAATGGTCCGCCACTCCCCCTTGTTGAGTACCGGTACCTAATTGTCAGCACAAGAGCGGGCTGGCACATGATTAAGTTTAAAATCCATGCTCTAGAGTGCACCAGAACACGCCATTTTTATGTAAACAAGAAAGCCCAGCTGCCGCTGACAAACCCGCGCGACGCTTGCGAAAAGTTTCACGGTTTACGTAAGGGCAGTGGGGTTGTAAGCTGTATAGCTAGGTTGCCTATCGATAGCGTCCCTATGGTGTACTATTACGCCCTAGTAACTGTGTCTGTAAAATGCGTCGCATTGGAGATACTCGCCTTTTAAAACTACCGTGACCTTGAAACCCGGGTCAGGGGTCACTCAAGGTCATCGAAACTGACACCATTCGATAGCTTGCCTATGGTTTCCTATTACCGCCCCATAGTAACTGTGTGTCTAAAATGCACCGTTTTCGAGATATGACGACATATTGGTCGAAAATCGCCGAAAAAAAACCCAACCCACCTTCATTTGGCACGTTCCTTTAGGGTGACCCCTTGCGAATTTTTCGATGAATCATACTTTGCCAGAAACTAGAGTGATGGGGCTATCAGACGGTGTACACTTCACGATCCTGCTTTCGCTCAGCTAGGCACAATACCGGCGTGTGACGGACAGACAGACAGACAGACAGACGGACGGACACGTCGCTGTCGCAAAGACCCGCGCTAGCATAGCGTCGCGCGGGTAAAAATTCAAAAATTTTCTGGTGCCATACCCATCCCCCAGCGGGAGGGGGACACCCGGGGGGGCCTCCAACTCTCTAGCGCCGGCACTGTTTGTAGGATGAGACACTGAAGACAGAAAACCAGCATTATGACAAGTCGGAAACGCCGATCAAAGACCCGGCAATTCTGGGAACTCCCGGCAAGAAGCTGTGTGACAATATTGACGTCTACTGGCTCACTCCAGTCACCGATGATGACGCAGGTACGCGGTACAGCAACTTGTGTCTTTACTTTGATTATTTTTGCGAAATGTGTGAATCACTGCTAGTTCTAATTGTAACTAATCGTAGCCTAATCAATAGAGATTCACTTTCGCCAAACAACAGATATCGAGAAATTTCAACAAGAAGCTCAGCTACCGCTTAGAAACAGGACGCCAGCAATGTATTTCTTTGTAGCTAAGTTACTTTCTATCACAGTAATGACCTACAGCTGCTAATCACCTCAAAACCTCAAGTAAGTGAAATGAGTGAATTAAGCGAAAAATATGAGCGTATAGCCAGTGCTGACTCGTTACAAATCTAATAGTAACCTTGGTCCTGTGTTGCACCGTTTCTGAGATACGGCGACTTATTGGTTGAAAATTACAGCCGCTAATCACCTCAAAACCCATGGCGGATGTGGATTCGCGTTGATAGTCCCAGGAATCTCAACAGCCTTGAATGTTTCGCTCAACTCTACAGAAAAGACTCAGTATAATTTCGATTGTCATAACGAAGGTAGTTTTCGCCACTATCGTAAGGTTTGGCGACTTCCTATTATGGTTACACGGTCATACAGTCTATCCACATTCGCTTCTGTGGTTTTCAGGCGAATGTTATACACACGATGTGCACGTGTGCGAAGCGAAGTGGCGAAGTGATTGCTTTTACACCCAACTGAACGAAGCTGGTACACGGAAACTCCAGCGAAGTAACGTAATAGTATAATGGTAGTAGGATTTCGCTTAAATGCCTTTAACTTAGCCAATTGTGGATGGATTTTGATGAAGCCGGTGTCAAAATGTAGGGAATAATTTATTGCGAATGCCTGGATGAAATTTGGGGGTTTCCTGTTAAATATGTAAGTGAAATGAGTGAATTAAGCGAAAAATGTGTGCGTATAGCCAGTGCTGACTCGTTACAAAGCTAATAGTAACCTTGGTCCTGTCTTGCACCGTTTCTGAGATACGGCGACTTATTGGCTGAAAATTGCGAATTTTTCATTCACCACTGTCATTTAACGCCATCGCTCAGGGTGAACTCTTTCGAATTTCTGGATGAACTTCTTACTCCACAACTAGAGTCCTTGGGCTCTCCGTCGGTGAAGATTTCGTGATCCTAGTTTGCGTCGTTTTGACTCGGTGCCAGCGTGTGACGGACAGACAGACGGACGGACAATCCGACCGTGGCTAATGATAATCTTTATTCACCAATATTAATGGTAGTAGTATAAGAAGAAAAACAAACAAACAAACAAACAAACACATGTGACAGCAATCGCTAATACAGGGCTGTGCACAGCAAGCTATGTTGATGCCTTGAATGTCTGCTCAAAGTCATCCAAGAGAGAGGAAGCATGGACAGAGAAAGTTTTGTATAAAGTGTAGGCCTAAACTTAAAGAACACAATTTATTTTTGTAAGGAGACAATTATTGGCCGAATTTCGGTGGCGTCATCTAAGCAATGTGGAGCGGTTTCTCTGCAACAGTAGAGCTTGTTGTTATACTTTGTTTCAGTGTCGACTGCTCATGAAAGACAAAAGCGGAAGACAAGAAACCGTCATCATACAGGACTCTGTCAATACAGATACTGTTATCAAAAAGAATACTGCATTTTTTGGTGCTGGTGGTCGTGGCACTGCGATTGGTACGAGATGAGCTGCTCGGATTACTGTCGGGATCATCATTAGTTATTAACGCCTTGCACCAGGCTGATGCAGATGGTTAAGAGCTGTAAGTCCGAATTTTATAAGCCCGAAATTTATACATTTGTTACAACAGAAGTGTAAAAAGTAGTGACGATAACGCTACAATGCACATGATAAATTAATTATCGGAATATTGTGCTAATTGCCATGATTTAGCCGGTTACACCAGCTTTTTACATCGATAGACACAGTACTTTACAAGTTACAACTTACATATAGATGATCATTTAACATTGTGTGCGACACTACATAGACGCTATTAAGCAGTGCGATTCTTTCTGGTTCCGCTTAACTTTTTCTTGTTTTTACCGGCTTTTGTGTTGCATTAAAGCTTTTGTTGTGACGCTTATGTAATTCTAGTGGCAAAGGCAAAGTTTCGACCACGGCAAGCACACAGGAAGTGTTCCCAAATATAATGCGACACTGGTGGACAACCGGAAATAGCAACGTGGCCGCCAAACCGGAAATGTTAATATCTCTGTAACTATGATGTAGGCCTACGGCATCGAAAATACAACAGCAAATCTGGGGATGTCGACCACGGCGAGCTCGAATGAAGTGTGCCCAGGAGGTTGCGACAGCGACCAACAACCGAAAATGGCAATATAGCCGTTTCCGGTTATAGGACGTTGTCGCAATTACTTGACGACGCTTTTTTGAAACACCAGATTTGCAGTTGGCATTTCCATGACGATATCTATATCATACTTTTGGAGGTATAAGTATTTCAGGTTCGGATGGCAATGTTACTATTTTTGGTTGTCGGTCGTCGTCGAAGTCGTTAGGGGACACTGTCTTTTGAGTTCGCCATGATGTCAGATTTGCAGTTGAAAAAACATTTTTGTCGTTTTTTCAGTTAAACGTCTTGAGGCATTTTACCCCAAGCACCACAGCGTGTACCAAAATAGGTGCATAATACGGGCTAATCTGTTTTAATTTTTATTTTTCTGTTTTTTTCGTTAATTTTCTGTTTTGCCCAGTGCAGCAGACTAAGCTGGTTAGCCGTCATTTTTAGCGTACGTTACATGTTGTCGTATCGTATCGTATCTTATATAATTGTTTACCAGTGAGTTGTGAGGAATATTTTTAATTATCAATTAAACAGTATATTGTCAGTTAAACAATATATTGACGTAGTTGGCTACTGTGTTATAACTTGCTTCTGATCTTCTGTAATCAGACTGCATTTTTCATTCAGATGTGAATTCTGACGAATATTTTTTTAATATCAGTTAAACAGAGATACATATATTGATGTAGTTGGCTAAAGATGTGTTATAATCTTGTGTAATCAGACTTCTTTTATCGTTGAAGTTGAATATCTTTCTTCCTATATAATCGGATGTATACCGGTGTGTCCCCAAAATTGACCCCTTCTAGTGTTTTTTTTTTCAAATTTCCAAACCACTAGGAATTCTGACATTTGAGGCCAACATTTTTACGGAAGTACCGTCAACACTGACACATATTGTGTAGTTTTCGTCATGCAAATAATGATGAGTAATTATTATGGTCAATTTTTGAGACACCCTGTATTACTGTTAGCTGATATGACTGCGTAGAAAAGTGTAAGCGTCTTTGTTTTTTGTGACAATAAATCGTAAAAGTTTATTTACTTGCAATACAGTGTTCTGTTACGTATCTCTGTATTACGTTATGTACAAAAATAATGTAAAATAATGTAAACTGTAAATAGTTTTTTTTAATTTAGCTTTATGTTACTTAGGCTTGCAATTGGCTGACTGCAGTACATAAAAAGTCCAGCTTTAGGCCTATATCTTGCCATGTCATATTCTTCGAACTGATTGTGAATCTTTAATAAGAGAAAATCGTAAAACATCTAAGGCAAAATAGCGTAATAATTGAAAGTCAAGGCGGCTTTACATATGAAGTTACCCTATATTATACTTGCTTCTTATCTTGTGTAATGCTTTTAATTACATTAGTAAGTAAGTAAGTAAGTAAGTAAAACGTAGATTTATATAGCGCATCTCTTTAAAAAACCTCTAAAGGCCTATTTCCACTACGGCTGCGCTGCGCTGCGATAGTGAGAGATCGTTTATAGCGCTAGTGTTTCTATATCTACTATCGTTCACTATCGCTCATATCGCGGACTATCGCTGACTATCGCTGACTATCGCAGCGCAGCGCAGCGCAGCGCAGCGCAGCCGTAGTGGAAATGCCCTTTAATGCGCTCAACATTGGAGTTGAATGTCTTTGCATGTGTATAATCGGACGTGTACGATGCATTATTGTTAGCAACTTAGCAAATATCACTGTATGCATGAAATAGTGTCAGCATCTTTGTGAGGATGGATCGTAAAAAATATAAAAAAAATTGTTTAGCCTTTCTGCAGTTTTGTGGTTCTTCTGTGCACCACTTTTTAGATAAAAATACTAAACGACAAAATGCAAATACTTTTTTTTAATTTACTATGTGCTACTTAGGCCTTCTATTGTCCCGATGCTGCAGAAAGTTCCATTTTGCAACTTATCATGTCCTAGAACTAAGTAAGTAAGTAGGAAAGTAAAGTAACGTGAATTTACATTTTTATACTCGTGATAAGCGAAAGAAAAACAATAGTAAAATAACTAGGTGAAATAGCTTGATAAATGATATAGCTTTACATGGAGCGTCTTTGTGAAATGAACTGTGTGCTTTTATATGGTGTGCGGCAAAAATAACCCCCCAAAAGTTTTGTGCCATTTCGTAAGCAATCGCTCGGAATTTTTACGTGAAATTTTATACGCTTATTACTTGTTCATAGATACGTAAAAATGAAAGGCGGCATTTGATTGTCTTCAATCGTTGCAAAGTTACGGAATTTTTGCGAGACAACGCAGTGATTTTTGCACATTCACAAATCTTTGTACTGTAAATAGGCTACGAACACTTACTGAAAATTGAAAAAAAACATCTAGCACCAGCATATTGTTGATGACGTTAGAGTGATGTAAACTTTGTCAACGATGAGTGTGCTTAATTTTTACCGCGCGATGAACTGTGTGCATTGCGCGATATTGCAACATAAGTCGTCCGTAAGTCTGTCTGTCTGTCTGTCAGTCCGAGACAGTGATGTACCGTGGCAAATAAAGTTGGGTTAGTTCAAAAGTAATTACACGGTTAATTAGCTTAGGGTCTTCGCTCCTCGGGGCCCCAACACCGGAAATCTAGTCCAAGGGAAACATCCCCAAAATTCGGGTGGAATAGGGTGGGGTCGCTGCTTTTCACAGAAAACCTGCAATATCTCTGAAACTGGGCAAGATAGGACCAAGGTTACTATTGATGACCAACAGGAAGTTGAATACGCGCTTTCGATTGATACCAAAATCAATGACCTTGGATGACCTTGAACAGCCATTGCGCACTCCATTACACAAAACGTGCGTCTTTCGGAGCCTACAAGGAAAATGTGAATGAAGATAAAGCCACGCTATCGGCGACGAAGATGTATAGCAATGACTGTAGTTTCGAATGTGGATATTCGCGGGGGTTCCCTGGAAGGGGATGTCAAACGACAGTGGGGTAATCGAAAACGTCGATTTTCAGTGCTTTCGGACGCTGAATCTTTCTGCGCCTCAGATTCGACGTTCTACTCGACCTTGTGCGCGTTATAAATGTTTGTATTGTATTGTATTGTAAACCTTTGGAAACAAGGCCAACATTATTATATAGTTTTATTTAGTTTCCTGTCGTCTTTTCACTGACCTATAAATAAGTGACCTTGAATGACCTTGGATGGCTATTTTATGTTAACTTGTATTTTGCGCAGGTATGTCTATAGTTCTGAAGCCTGGCTTTCGGAGCTTGGCTACTCATAAACTTGTAGTGAATGTCGGCGAACTTTAAACCGCAACGAACAGCTGCTGCATCGCGCAGTTTCCTTGCGATAGCACAGCTTTCTTGTTATTATGTACAATCCCACGACAAGTGCGAACATACACTTAGCGGTAGAAGACGTTGAGGGTAGTAAATGGGAAGTAGGTAGGCCAATAATTAAGAAATATCCGGGAAATCTCGTGGAAAGATCAAGTGACCAACGACGACTTACCACAGAGAGCAAATTTGTATAAAATGCAAGATACAGTGGACTGGAGACGAAACGATTCATTCGGGGCGCAGTGCGACATCCTGCTTAATTGCGTTATAGAAATATTCTTAGACCGTGGTTACATGTAAAATAAAACATTTGCAAAAACGTTTTAGAGCCGTCGACTTCCCGCGGCTGTGCCGTGGACGTAAAAATGTTGTAAAAATGTTTTATTTTACATGTAACCGCGTAAAATCTTCAACATGTTTTCAAAATGCTAAAACATTTGCAAAAATGTTTTAGTGTTTTATTTTACATGTAACCGCGTAAAACATTTGCAAAACATTTGACCTAGAATGCCATTGTGGGTTAAATTCTGTTTTGCGCCGGTATGTTTAGAGCTCTGAAGCCTGGCTTCCGAAGCTTGGCTACTCTTAAACTTGTAGTGAATGTTGTCGGCGAACTTTAAACCGAAAAGAACAGGTGCGGCGTCGCGCGGTTTCCTTGCGACAGCACGGCTTTCTTGTTAATGTTTGGCCTCCTTTTTGACCCCTAGGAGTTTCTCAGACAGTAAGAAAACTTACGCAAGGAAACTACCGACGACAAATGTATTGTTTTGGCCACCCTTTATCCCCCCACTCACAAAAAAGCTGGCGAGGTCAACGGTTGGTAGAACCGACATATCTAAGTCCCATAACAAAAGTTAACGCAGAGAACAGGCAGCGCGGCGAGTTACGAACGGCGTGGTACCAGGTCTGGCCGGGTTGATGTCCGGGTGCCTGACCGCGGACCGCCCGTCGCGGTCTGGCGTGATCGGACTGAACGTCGGGGCATCTGATTTCTGTGACGCGAAGATGCTGCGCGGAGTCTGGCTGGCCAGCCCGGTTGCCGTGACGACGATAACTAATGGCTCCCGGCGGTGATGACCGCTCGGCCGGCGGCTGGGGCGGTGCGCGGGCGGCGGCGAGATGCCCGGCCGGCCGGCCGCCCGCCGCGAAGAAGCCTCGCCCGCCGGAAAGCTGGCGGTGTATTGACGAAGTAGCCGGCGGTCGAGGCGGCTCGCGTGGAGAAGCGATGCCGTGCCGTGCGGCATTCTCGACTGATATCTGACGCCGGTGCGCCGTCGGTCGCAATATGATACAGTCTGGCATTAGACGGCGCCAGTGATTGTGTACACCAGCATACGGAGACTGGCAGCATCTTGCTGCTCCTGCAGTAGTTAACGCGTCGTTTACCTACACCAGGATAACTTCTACTGCGCTCGAATAGCGGTAAGTTATTTTTCCGGCAATGTTGCAGTTTAGCGGGTTATATTATTTTCAACCATTTCCAGCAGTGACAACTTACGGTTAGGGTTATGGTTAGCCTTTTACATGTAAGATGATGACGTGGAGATGGGGGATCTGACGTCAAGAGGCGGGGAATCTGAAAGCAGACGTGGGGGATCTCAAATCTGAGGTGGGGAGCGGAGATCCCCCGGGAATCCGGGATCCCCCCAATTTAACCACTGGGGTTAGGTCAGTACTGATTGCGGGTCTTACTTCTACATTCCGAACTCCCGCAAAGTTTATTTCACAATGGCTAAATAAATAACTCGCTAAACATCAACATTACCATTTTTCCTGTATCAGGATTTTCGCTGCGAACAGCAGCAGCGTCGTATCGGCTTAACTAACCATTGTTTCAGTCCCCTATTTAAACTGTTTAGTAGTGACGTATATAGCCAGAATTTCTGATTGGAGTTAGAATCAAATCGAGCGAGGGTAACGAGAAAATTTTTGCCCCCCCCCCCCCCCCCCCCC
>Ga0209679_1000480_pt1 | contig 14685 bp, 12 predicted proteins | sample WorMetHEROISLAND_4_FD_187408 | JGI IMG/M metagenome (GOLD analysis project Ga0209679, IMG submission 187408) | Marine gutless worms symbiont microbial communities from Max Planck institute for Marine Microbiology, Germany - Olavius sp. 2 HERON... ...
CCAGGTCCACGCACTCGATCCATTTGGGATGATATTCCGAGGATACCAAACACGTCCGATGAGCGCCGTGGTTACGTCACACAGAAACCTTTGGCATTGCTGGAACGCATCATCAAAGCAAGCACCAATCAACCACTATGGACTGAAAGTCCATAGTCTGGAGGACTAACGTCCTCATCCGTAGACAAGCCACGGACTGAAAGTGAAGGGACTTAACGTCCATAGTTTCAACTATGATGCGCTTCGCGCATTAAAGTTATCTAACTAACCTGTAGTGGGCTGTGCCCACCAAATACTACGCCTGACCGGTGGGCACAGCCCGCCCTACGGGTACGGTTCTATGAAAATCAATGGCTTAGTTTTTAGGCAGCCTCTTAGGGTTCACCCCTTGCTTAAATGCCAACATGATCTAGTACCCCATTTCGCCTTATTTTGCATTCTCAGAGCCCTCTCAAACGCGCCAAGGCAAGGCACAGCGCGCCGGGAATAGCTCCCCGCTCTTGCCAAGCGCTTATCACGGACAAGTCGATTATGGATCATTGCGAACGAGCAGCGCCCGTGCGCCCAGACCACCAGGGCGAGGGTCTGACCATCGCCCTGGCGGGTAATCCGAACTGCGGCAAGACCGCCCTCTTCAACGCCTTGACCGGTATCCGCCAGCGGACGGGCAACTGGCCGGGGGTCACCGTGGAGCGCAAGGAGGGGCAGCTGGAGCTCGACGGGCGGAAGATTCGGGTCATCGATCTGCCGGGCATCTATTCCTTGGACGCCAGCTCCCCGGACGAGCAGGTAACGCGCGACTATCTGCTCTCACGAGATGCGGACCTGATCGCCAATGTGGTCGATGCCTCCAACCTGGAGCGCAATCTCTACCTCACCGTCCAACTCCTGGAAATGGGCGTGTCCCTGACCCTGGCCCTGAACATGATGGACGTGGCGCGCAGCCGGGGCATCCGGTTGGACCCGGAATGTCTGAGCCGCGAGCTGGGCTGCCCCGTGGTGCCGGTGGTGGCCGTTACCCAGGAGGGGGTGACGGAACTCAAGGCGCGCATGCTGTCGGTTGCCGGTGAACGCCACCCCGGCGGTTTCGACCTCGCCCAAGAGGAGTGCGTGGAGCAGGTCGTGGCCATGCTCGCTCCTCACTTCGAAGACCAGGCCAACCGGGCCAACAGCCGCTGGTTGGCGCTCAAGCTGCTGGAGGGAGAGCCCACCGCTGAGGCCCTGGCGAGTCCCGAGCTCCTGGACCAGGCCGAGCATTGGCGGCAGCTCATCCGGGACCGGTCCGGGGAAGCGGTGGACATCCACATCGCCGACACCCGGTTCGGGCATGCCCATGCCCTGGCCCGGCGGGTAATCCGGGAGCGGGGCCGGGTAGACGAAACCCTGACCGACCGCATCGACCGCGTGGTCCTGAGCCGCGTCTGGGGGACCCCCCTGTTCTTGGCGGTCATGTACCTGATGTTCATCTTCACCATCAACTTCGGCGGCGCCCTTATCGACCTCTTCGATGGCGTCGCCAGGGCCTTCTTCGTGGACGGCTTGCGCGCCCTGTTGACCAACCTAGGCGCGTCAGAATGGGTGTCCCTGTTCCTGGCGGACGGGGTTGGCGGTGGCCTCCGGGTCGTCGCTACCTTCATTCCTATCATCGCCAGTCTGTACCTGTTTTTGTCCGTGGTAGAGGACACCGGCTACATGGCCCGGGCGGCCTTCGTCATGGACCGCCTGATGCGTTCCGTCGGTCTGCCCGGAAAGGCCTTCGTGCCCCTGATCGTGGGCTTCGGCTGCAATGTGCCCGCCGTCATGGCCACTCGCACCCTGGAGGACGAGCGCGAGCGCAAGCTCACCATCCTCATGAATCCCTTCATGTCCTGCGGCGCGCGGCTGCCGGTCTATGTGCTCTTCGCCGCCGCCTTCTTCCCGCATTCGGGACAGAACGTGGTCTTCGCCCTCTACCTGATCGGAATCCTGGTGGCGATCCTGACGGGACTGGTAATGCAGCGGACCTTGCTCGCAGGCAAGAGTACCGGCTTCATGATGGAGCTCCCCCCCTACCACCTGCCGACCTTCAAAGGCGTGATGCTGCGGACCTGGGACCGGGTGCGGCTGTTCCTTAAGGAGGCCGGGCGGGTTATCGTCCTCATGGTGGTGGTCCTGAACCTGCTCAGCTCCATCGGCACCGACGGCACCCTGGGCCAGGCCGACAGCGAGCACTCGGTGCTGAGCGCGGTGAGCCGATCGGCAACGCCCCTATTCGTCCCCTTGGGCATCCGGGAGGACAACTGGCCGGCCGTAGTCGGGGTCGTCTCCGGGATTCTCGCCAAGGAGGTTATCGTCGGTACCCTGGATTCCCTCTACACCCGAATCGCCCAGGAGGAGCAACCGCCGACCGCCGAGGAGTCCTTCAACCTCTGGTCCGCCCTGGTTGCGGCGGCCGGCACCGTGCCGGAAAACCTGGCGGCGGTCGCCGCTGGCCTGCTCAATCCGTTGGGGTTCAACCTGGGTGATCTCTCGGATCGCGCGCAGGTAGCGGCGGAGCAAGCGGTGGGGAGCGGGACCTTCGGTGCCATGGAGGCCCGCTTCGACGGCTGGATCGGTGCCTTCGCCTACCTGTTGTTCGTGCTGCTCTATTTCCCCTGCGCGGCAACCATCGGAGTCGTCGTCCGCGAGACGGGCATGGCCTGGGCAGGGTTCGTGGCCGCCTGGACCACCGGCATTGCCTTCATCACGGCCACCCTCTTCTACCAAGCCGCCAGCTTCGAGCGCCATCCGATCAGCTCCGGCAGCTGGATCCTGGGTTTATCACTCTTCCTGGCGCTGGTCATCCTAGGACTTCGGGCCTGGGCGCGTAGGGGTCATGAAGGTCCGCCTACCGCCGGGGTGAAGCAACTCTGAATGATTTCCTTCATCTGGCTCCCACGCTCCGGCGTGGGAGCAAGTCCTGACGCTCCAGCGTCACCAGGCCTGGCCGCTGGAGCGGCCAAGGTGGTGTTCCCACGCCGGAGCGTGTGAACAAGCAAAATCAATAAGGAGGAACGGCGATGGGCACCGCTGTTTCCATGATTTCCATGACAAAGGGGTCTGAGTGGCGGGCGGAAAAAGGCTTGATTGTCAAATCGATTTTCTGCTCCCCGAGGCTGTCTTTGATTTCCACCAGGGCCGTGATCTTGTCTGAAAAGGTCAGTGTTTCACTGAAGACAAGCAGGTCGATGTCCCCGCCTTTCAGGGCATCATCCGCGCGGGAACCATACAGGTAAATCTCGCAGTGGCCATCGAGTTTCGAGAGCACATCGGAAATGGTGCCCCGTTCCTGAGCGGAAAGTCTCACAGCAGCTTCGCAATATCCAGAATAGTCGGCGTTAACGAAATCAATTCTTGATAGAGCATATTCACGTCATCCGTTGCATATTCGTGGGCCGCCACATTTCTTAACGCGCGAATGCGCTTCCACGTCTCGGCAGAGCCGATATGACCGGCTTTTTCGCCCAGGTTCAGCGTATCGACAAGGGATCCGCGAAAGGCGGGATCGGCCTCCAAACACAGGATGCGCAAATAACGGGACACAAATAGATCCGAAGTTCGCACGAACCGACTGGAGAAGCTCTCCAGGGTTTCCAATTCCGCTTCCGACCATGCGTGGCCATCGAATTTGAAGTGCCTGATTTTTTGGTAGCTGTAGTCCAGGTACCCGAGAGACTTTCTCAAATCCCGCGCCACCTGATCCTTCAAGCTCACGGAGACCATGGTATCTACCCCTTGAAAAGCAGTTATCAGTTATCAGCTCCGACGTGTTGGGTTACAGCGCGTTCGGCCCTGTCACTGTACTTCGAGATCGGCCAGCGCGCCTAACCCAACCTACACTTGACGCGAGGTCCGCGCGGGCAGGCCGCACGGGCGGTAATATGGGTGTAGGTTGCGTTAAGACGCGGGCACGGACCTGGCCGTCGATCAACGAACCTTTGGGCGTCGAAACGCAACACGTCAAATCCCCCGGACAACGCCAAATAACTCAGGATTGCTGCTGGCCCCTCCCTCGTCATTCCAGCAGGGAATGCCGGAATTCAGTGCCAGGGATGGCAAAAACAGCGGGGATTGGAATCACTAGGTCACACAACCATGCCACTTGTATTTAAGGCGATTGCCGGAAAATGATAGACTAGGATAGGTCGGCTATTCGTTCGTCTTCAAGGAGCGACAACAGGCGCATCGTTGTGCGATGTAACTGTTGTCGCGACCCAGAAGACGGACGCAAAGACAAGCAGGCTGGTCTGTCATTTGACAGAAATCGCCTAATTGCTACCGAGCTCCGACCGCTCAAGTCCCGTGCCTGCGGGAAAACGGCAGGTAAAGGTACTCCCCTGTCCCGGCTCGCTCTCGATGGCCAGCCGTGCAGCATGGCGATTCAGCACATGCTTGACGATCGCCAGACCCAGCCCGGTCCCCCCCGAGGTCCGGGAGCGCGCCTTGTCGACACGGTAGAAACGCTCGGTCAGGCGCGGAATATGCTCCCGCGCAATCCCCTCCCCATTGTCCTTGACGGCAAACAAAGGCCCGCTCTTGTCCTCCCGCCAGGTGATCCGGATCCGGCTCTTCGACGGCGTGTGCTTGATGGCATTGAGCACCAGGTTGGAAAAAGCGCTGCGCAGCTCGAGCCGGTTTCCTTTCAGGAACAGGTCCGGGGCAATGTCCTCGCCCAGCTCGTGTTCTCCCGCGTCCAGCAGCCGGGCCTCGTCGAGAATCGAGTGTAGGGTCTCCGGTACGTCCACCGGCTCCGACTGGGTCGTAGCGTCTTCCATCTCCAACCGCGAGAGGGTAAGCAGGTCCTCGACGATGGAACGCATCCGCTTGGCCTGGCTGCTCATCAGCTGCAGTGGCCGGCGGTGATGCTCGGCTGTGAGCGGGGAATCCATCAGGTTCTCTAGAAATCCGGAGATCACCGTCAACGGTGTCCGCAGCTCATGCGAGGCATTGGCCACGAAGTCGCGGCGGATCAGATTGAGGTGAAAGACCTTGGTGATATCGCTGCCGATGACGAGCCGCTGTCGCTTACGCTCACCGAAGGGCGTGATGCGCACCGAGAGCGTGAGGGCGCGATTGTGCTCCGGTGCCAGCTCGAGGGGCCGCAAATACTCGTCGGCGGCCAGGAACTCCCGGAGTAGATCGTGAGGGAGAAGCTTCGTCAGGTAACTGCCCTCGTCGCGGGGCCAATGGACGTTCATCAGCTCGGCGGCCATCGGATTCGCCCACTCGATACGTTGGTGCCGATCGAGGATGACCAGGGCGTCCGGCACCGAGAGCGCCGCCTCGCGAAAGCGCCGGATGAAACGGACCTGACGCTTGCGGCGTTTGCGCCCACTCTGCTGATGCTGGGCCACGGAGCGGTAGATCACCCCCCAGAGACCGCGAGGAAAGGGTGGAGCCATCCGATGGCGGCGGTGGATGAGCAGGGTCAGGTGGCCCAGGTAGAAGAGGTTGCGCCCGAGGTAGGGCAGGATCGCCAGGAGTATCGCCAAGGCCGGGGCGAGGCCCAGCCAGGGCAGAAACAAGGCCGTCGCCAGGGAGACCAGGACAAGCAAGACCTCGAATAAAAGGGATTCGAGCATGTCAGATTCAAGGCGATGCGCCGGCGGTGTGCCGGCGCGGAGTGGGACGAGCGTGGGCGCTTCCGCGGCATGGTGGAAGCGACCGGACCGCTTTGCCCATACTCAATCCGATCCGGGCTGTCCCGTGGCTGGCGGTCGGCTCCGGTGCTGCGGTCCGTTTCACTCCTGCATCCTTACAGCCTAGGGGGCGTTCTCAATCAATAAATTGTCCAAGGATAACAACCCGTTATGAGCGACTCGCTGACAATCATATGGCCCCGATGCCGCGCCGGCGCCTACCGCTGACTACGCGGTAGGCACGGGCAAGCCTCGCACCTATCGCTGTCGACCAACCGGGCGACAGCGATAGGTGCGAGGCTTGCCCGTGCTTTTCCAGCTCATACCCGGTTGGAGAAACGGTAGCCCACACCGCGCACGGTCTGCAACATATAGTCGTGTTTCGTGGGCTCGAGGGCCTTGCGCAGGCGGCGAACATGGACATCCACGGTGCGCTCCTCCACATAGACCTGATTGCCCCACACCTGATCCAGGAGCTGCGGGCGACTGAACGCCCGGTCCGCATGGGTCATGAGGAAGTGCAGGAGCCGATACTCCGTAGGGGCGACATCGACCCGCTTGCCGTCGGCGCTGACCCGATGGCTGACGTTATCGATGCACAGGCCCGAGATCTCGATCCGGTCAGCCCGCTCTCCCGGTTTGGCCCGCCGCAGCACGGCATTGACCCGGGCCACCAGCTCGCGTGGGGAGAATGGCTTGATGACGTAATCGTCCGCCCCCGTGTCCAGCCCCTTGATGCGATCCTCCTCTTCACCCCGGGCGCTTACCATGATGATGGGGATGGCGCAGGTTGCGGCACTCTGTTTGAGCTGCTGTGCCAGCTCCAGCCCGGAACGCCCCGGCAACATCCAGTCGAGCAGCATCAGATCGGGGTCTTCGGACCCCAGGAGCTTGCGGGCCTCCTCGGCATGGCCCGCTTCGTACACGCGAAACCCCACCTTTTCCAGAGCAAATCGAATCACTTCCCGGATATCGGGTTCGTCATCGACAACCAGGATACTCGCCATAGCTGAACTCCCCCCATGTGAGAACGGGACGCCAAACTCCCCCTAGTGTATTTCCGGGAAGTTAACGAAAGGTTACCGCAGTGCCTGCTTGAAGCCCGCCACGAGCCCGGCGCGCGGTGCGGGGTCGCTCACGGATGCAATCCAGACCGCCGTCAGGGAGAGCAGAAAGCCGGGCAGGAGCCCATAGATATCGAACAGGCCACCCCCGAGCTGCTTCCACACCACCACCGTGATGCCGCCGGTGACGATACCTGCCAGGGCGCCGCGGCGGGTCATGCGCGGCCAGTAGAGGGAGAGGATAACCACCGGGCCGAAGGCGGCGCCGAAGCCGGCCCAGGCATAGCCCACCAGGTCCAGGACCATGGTCTCCGGGTCCAGGGCCATGATGAAGGCCAGACCCGCGAGTATTACGACCGCTCCGCGGCCGACCGCCACCAGCTCCCGCGGCCCCGCCTCGCGCCGTAACAGGGTCCGGTAGAGGTCCTCGGTGAAGGCCGAGGATGAGACCAGCAGCTGTGAGTCCGCCGTGCTCATGATCGCCGCCAGGATAGCGGCGAGACAGATGCCGGCGATCACCGGATGAAACAACAGGTTTACCAGCTCGATGAAGACCTTTTCGCGGTCGTCCGCGGCCAAGGGTGTATCCAGTACCAGGACACCGGCAAATCCGGCCAAGACAGCGCCGGTGAGGGTAACGGCAACCCATGAGACGGCGATGCGTCGGGCCCTGCCTACGGCGGCGACGGATCCGATGGCCTGGAAGCGCGCCAGGATATGGGGCTGACCGAAATAGCCGAGACCCCAGGCGGCGAGCGACAGGATTTCGACCAGGCCCAGGGCCGTGCCATCTGCTCCGGTAAAGGGTTCGAACAGGTCCGGATTGACCGCTTCGATGCGGGTAAGCCCAGCCCCCAACCCGCCGGCACTGCCGAAGGCCATCACCGGCACGGCCACCAGGGCCACGGCCATGAGTAGCCCCTGCAGGACATCGGTCCAGGAAACGGCGAGAAAGCCACCCACTGTGGTATACAGCAGGATGGCCGAGGCCCCGGCCGCTACCGCCCACAGATAAGGCAGGCCGAACACGGACTCGAACAGTTTGCCCCCTGCCACCAGCCCGGAGCCCGTGTAGATCAGGAAGAACAACAGGATAAAAAAGGCGCTGATTGCGCGTAACCAGCCGCCACCGTCACCGAAGCGGTTAGCCAGGAATTCCGGCAGGGTCAGGGCGTTGTCGTAGGCCGCGCTGAAAGCGCGCAGCCGTTTTGCCACCAGGAGCCAGTTGAGCCAGGTGCCTAACAACAGGCCCCCCGCCAACCAGAGCGATTGAACCCCCGTGGCATAGGCCAAGCCCGGGAGGCCGAGCAGCAGCCACCCGCTCATATCGGAGGCACCGGCGCTCAGGGCCGCAGTGCCGCTGCCCAGCCGCCGCCCGCCGAGGATGAAGTCGGTCAGATTCGCGGTCCGCCGAAAGGCATACCAGCCGATGACCAGGACCAGCATAAAATAGGCGACAAAGGTGAGGGTGATAATGACTGTATTTGGTTTCAATCGTTTTTTCCTTGACTTCGAACGTTGAGTTCAGCTGCGTAGCTCATGGCAATCATGCGTGAACAACAAGGACACTTGACCGAAGCGGACAACGTTGGCGTACCGGATGGTGCCCACGCCTACTGCAAGGATTTGTTAAGCGCCCTGTAGGACAAGGCCTCCATTATCGAATGTGAATGCCAGATTCTCGCGCAGCGTTTCCGGCGACAAGGGGTCACGGCCCGCATGAATCACTGCGTGACAGTTTGGGCATACTGGCAACAAATCATGGATTGGATCGAGCCTGTATTCATGGCCGGTGGTGGATAATTGCCGCAAATGATGCACATGCATGATACCGACGCCGATGTTACCGTATTGGGCACTGAAATCGAATCCGCAGATGGCGCAACGGCACCCATGATGCGCAATGCAAATCTCGCGAGCACGACGATCCCGTTCATAGGCGTTTACGGTCTTCGTGACGCATGCACCCTCGGTATATGGACAGTCATCTGGAATTTCATCCGGATAGAGGTTCGGTACGGACTGATGCACGATACCAAGCTGTTGAAGAGCAGCGGCCAATTGAGGGCGCATGAGCCAATGCCACTCACCATCGCGATGTTCGAAAGTGACGAGAGTACCCAACCGTTGCTGCATTGGGTTGTCATCGAGCCGTTCGCCGACCAGCCGACCAAGGCGACCATATTGCGCGTTTGCCGTGCTGTACCGAGTGAATCCGACTGCCCTCACCATCTGCGTGGCGGTGACTGTGCGCTCGTCGGCATTGAAATGGAAAGTGAGCATGGCAATCTGTGTTTGGCTGAGTGATAGACGCCGCAACGCAGCGGCGTACTAGTCAGCCGAGGGTAGGACAACGGCACTATGTGTTTCGTCTTTGCTCATGGTGAAGTCACCCTGTCGTGTTCCGGGCACTTGACAGGTATAGTCTAAAGCTCACGGGAACGGGCTTCCATGCGGGAGGGGAAAAAGGGTGGCAGAAGACAAATACGTGCGGCGCCGGCCTGTCTACCAGGGTAAGATCGTCGACCTGGGCCTGGAAACCATCGATTTGCCCAACGGCGAGTCGGCGGAGCTGGAGATCGCCAGACACCCCGGCGGCGCGGCCGTGGTAGCCATGGACGACCAGGACCGAGTCTGCCTGTTACGCCAGTACCGACACGCGGCCGACGGTTGGCTCTGGGAACTGCCGGCCGGGAAGCTGGAGCTGGGTGAGCCCCCCTTCAACACCGCCCGGCGCGAGCTCTCCGAGGAGGCCGGGGTAGAGGCGGAGCGATGGACCGGGCTGGGGGCCATGCACAGCTCACCGGGGATCCTGACCGAGGTTATTCACCTCTACCTGGCCGGCGGCCTGCGGCAGGCCGCCCACGACCACGAGACCCATGAGGTCATTGAAATCCACTGGCTACCCTTCGAGCAAGTCTTGGACTGGTGCCACGACGGCACCATCACCGATGCCAAGACCCTGATCGGCCTATTCCGCGCCCAGGCGGCGTGCGGGAAAGCGGGCTGATCCGATCCGTGAACGGGTGAGTCCGCGAATAAAGGGCACCTTAGAAAAATAGGGTAGTGGCTAAATTCTAAGTGTCGCGCAGTTCGTTCAGCCCCGACCTCGTCGTTCCGGCAGGGATTGCCGGAATCCAGGTGCCAGGGACGGCAAAAGCAGTCAGGGTTCGAATCATTAGTCGCACAACCATGTCTCTTTGGATTTGACCACTACCGTGCCCTAAATGCAAATGGACGCTAAGCGAACGCAACGAGATAAAAAAACGGGATGATAAGTTATGGGCTTGACTTGGGGCATAACTAATGTTAAGCCCACAACTTGTCATTCCGTAAAAAACCATTGATGATGGCAAGCCGATTGCAACTGATTTGCGTTGATTCGCGTTTATTTGCGGCAAAAAAACGGGGCTCTTTATGGATTCCGGACTGCTTTGGAGTGCGCCGGCTTAAGCAGAGCGGCCAAGTTAAGGGCACTTTGAAAAATACGGTTTTCGCCTACAGTACCTCTCAACAATCAATGGCTTAGAGTCACTTGATTAGTGAAAATACCTATTTTTCAAGGTGCCCTTAAACCTCAACGACAGAAGATCCCAACGGCGTCTGCCGGGGATCTGGATACTTACGGTTCCACACGCGCCGCGGTGACGGCGCTTTCCTCCTGGCTGTAACGTCTGGGCCGGAGATGGATGGATTGCCCAACCCAAAGTCGTCGAGATCACGCTGCAACTGGCCCAGGATAGGGGGACGGAGGTATACTTGCCATCTTCGATAAGAGACATGATTTTATGAAAAAACTTTATGTCGGTCTGCTTGCTGGTATTCTGGCATTCGGGATGGGTGCAGTACCGCTCGACCCGTTGGTAACGGATGTCGAAGCCAAACGGTTTGGGGGAGGATTTGGACGTAGCTCGTTTCGAGCCGGGAAAGGGGGGAGATTTAAACCTTTCTCTATTTCAAGCTCGTTGAAAGCCAGGAGGGCTGGTAAGCCAAAAGTGAGCATAAAAACCGGCGGTAGAAAAGGAGGAATTGCTACGAGTGGACAAAGCGCAAGGGCGAAGGCAGCGATCAATGCCAAACGGGTGCGCGATAAATTCAAGAAAAAGCCTGCACCGATTGTTTCCGGTCAAGCGGGTAAATCCTCGATAACTAGAGCACAACGTCATGCCGCGATCGATGAAACGTATGGCAACAATCCGATTTATCGGCGTGCCCGTAAAACCGATAGGGGGAGCTATTGGAAACGCCGTGAGCGGTTCTATGGTAGGGATTATGAGCCACCAAGCTATGTATACAACATGGCGCCTTCATATGGTCTGTTCGGGACGGTCTTTCTTGCTGGTTTGTTGAATAATGTTTCAAATGCGGGGACATTTGCTCATCACCATCAGAATGATCTGGGTTATCAGGCGTGGCGTAAAGAAGCGGATGAGTTAGCTAAGCAAAATGAAGACTTGCGTAACAAACTTGCTGCGATGGATGCCGAGGCGGCTAAACTCGAGGGGACACCTGTCAATCCGGCTTATCTGCCAAAGGGGGCCGATCCCGATATTGTTTTGGCATCGGGTGTCCGAGCTGCGATATTGCCTCAACTGAGGGTCTGTGTCGGGTCGCAATCAGGGGCCTATTATCGGGTGACCGGGCAGGTCCTTGGTCCGAGCCTTGGTGATACGGTCAATGTCGTACCGGTAGAGACGGTTGGATCGAACCAGGCACTCGAATTCCTTGTCGATGGAAAGTGTGGTAGTGCATGGGTCCAGAGAGATAGCTACTGGAACTACATCGAGGCGGTAAAAACTAACAACTTACCGTTTGTACGTGTTGTTTCACCTTACAAAGAGGCTATCCATTTGATCTGTCATGCGTCCGGTCCGAGTAAAATCAGCGGGCTTACCGGAGACCATAAAGTCTGGTTTCCAAAGAAGTCCGGTGCAGCGGAGACCTGGAAGAATTTTATCGGTGAGGATGCCGGCTATGGGGAGGTCCAAACCGTTTTAAATACCCCCTCGATGGCGGTCGCCTCGAATGAAGAGGCATTATTGAAGGTGGCCGATGCCCGGTCCTGTATGATGTATGTCGCGGCTCTGGGAGTGACCGGGTTCATGAAAGCGGTGGAGGAGATGGCTGTAACCAGGAATCTTGTTATGATCGATATCAGTGATGGCGATCTTGGAAATACCACTGATCCGGCTGGTGAAGACGTGTACGAGTACAAGGAGGTCGATTCGTCCGTGTACCCGAATCTTGCACGTCAGAATGGAGTGATTTTTGGAAGTGGGGACATCGATACGCTATATGTGAGGGCAGATTTTGTCATTGCCAATGCATGGAAGGATGCAAATCCCGGGGTTTATCCATCACTTGCCTTCGGTATTGCCGCGCTCGAGGATGAGATCAAAAAGGTCGTGGGTCAGTAACTCGTCTAGGGAGGAATTGCTGAAATGATTGGTCAGTATCTAAAGAAGAAGCTTGGAATCGGGGGCAAGGAGGTCCCTTTGACTGAGGCCTTTCATTCTCCGTTAAGGGTTGCACTGCATAGCACAATCAGATTGGAGACGATCGATCTGTTGGTGTTGGAATCAGTGCTTCATCCGGACTTTGTGGTCCCGAATAGCGATCTGCAGGTGCTTGCCATCGGCAAGTTCGAGCTGGATGGGATGCCGGTCCATCAGCTCTATGTCCAGGATCAGGTAGGGGAAGAATTTGTCCTCCAGCTTGTCGAAGGCAGGGATTATCGATCCCGGGCACCGATCGTCGATGAGATCACGTTATTTAAGCGGATTGTCACTTTGGAGCCTGAGACCGAGACCTCGCTTGATCGGGAGCTTGCGAATATCGGGTTTCATGAATTGACAGTGGGCGATGTTGTCTATCACCGGCTGTGGGGAGACACTTATACGGAGAAGGTGGACTTCCGAACTTATAGTGAGAAGGTGATAACGCCAGCCGGTGTCGAGACCTATACGAACCAATGGCTATTATATGGTCGTGAAGTCGAGAGTCCGGTCGGTGGTGATCCGATCAGTGAGTATCTATTGGTTGGGATCGAGGAAAATGAATCGGCTGCTCAGCTGATGATGCAGAGTGGGATAGCACTTAATCAAAATGATATTTCGGTTCAATAAAGGGCACCTTGAAAAATAGGTATTTTCACCAATCAAGCGACTCTAAGTCATTGATTGTTGGGGTGTATTCTAGACGAAAACCGTATTTTTCAAAGTGCCCTAAAGGAGAGGAGAAAACTACCATGTTTGGTCGATTTATAAAGAACTATGGAAAAGGTAAACTCACCGATGCCGTCGGTGGGCTACGGGATGCGATTGTCGGGTTTGACCCGGAAGGGGCGACCGAGGCGGAGATCGCTACGACGGAGGAGAATTTCGATAAGGTCAATCGAGAGTTCTCCAAAGCGAAGCAGGATTGGCTCCGGGAAAAAAAGGAGGCCGATACGATCGAGGCGCTGTACCAACAGCGGTTAGCCGCCGCTGAACATATTCAGCAGCAGTTCAATGCACAGCCTGACAATGCCGATCAGCTGAATGCTGCATTGAGTCAGCTGGTCGAGACGCTCGAATCGATGGCACTCGAAGTCCAGCGAGAGAAGGAAGAGGCCGAAGACGCAAAAGAAGTGATGGATGATCTCGAGGTGACGGTAAAGCTGTACGCTGAGAATTTGAAGACGGCCCGGAGTCAGCTGAAGGCTGCCGCACGTACCATGGAGACGGCGAAGCGGGACGAGGAACGGGCTGCTATAAAGGCGGAGCGAGCGGCACGGCTTGCCGGTCTGAAGCAAAACAGCTCGATACTCGGATCGGCGCTGGAGAGCATGAACAAGCAAGCGGCAGAGGCGCAGGCGCGTGCGGATGCCGCAAAGCATAAAGCGGAGCTGCTTGGACCGACTAAGGTTGAGGATAATGCTATTGTCAAGCAGGCGCTGGCAAGCGTTTCCGGGGCTTCTCCTGCCCCATCATCGATTTCCGAGCGGTTGGCTGCTTTGAAGAAGTAATCCTGATCCGTTCCGAAGATTGATTGGAACCATCATTGAACTTTTTCGGTTCAATATATGCGCATTCATGTCCTTCAACACGTCCCCTTCGAGGGGCCCGCCGGGATCGGGGACTGGGCTACCCGCAAGGGGCACCCTATCACCACCACTCCCCTGTTCGAGCACGGGAGGTTGCCGGATATGGAGGCGTTCGACTGGCTGGTCGTCATGGGTGGACCTATGGGGGTCCGGGACGAGGCCGATTACCCCTGGATGGCAAACGAGAAAGCATTGATCGGCACGGCCATCGCCGCGGGTAAGACCATGATTGGGGTCTGCCTGGGCGCCCAGCTGATCGCCGAAGCCCTGGGGACCCGCGTGTACCGGAACGCCCACCGGGAGATCGGCTGGTTTCCGATCGAGCTGACCGATCAGGGCCGGACGTCGGACCTGTTTGCCTTTCTGCCCCAGCGGCTCCAGGTATTCCACTGGCATGGGGACACCTTCGACCTGCCGGCCGGGGCGGTCCATCTGGCATACAGTGAGGGCTGTAAGCATCAGGCCTTCCTCTATGCGGACCGGGTATTGGGACTCCAGTTTCATCTGGAATCGACGCCCGCAAGCGTGGCGGACTTGGTCGCCAACTGCGTGGACGAGATCGTCCCCGGAACCTATGTGCAGGACGCGGAACGCATGTGCACAGCGACGGGAGAGGACTATGCGCGCATCAACCAAGCCCTGTTCGGTATCCTCGACCGGCTTGCGGCCTAAAAGTAGTCGCCGATAATGTAGCCCACTGAGTGGGGGTAGTGGTTGAATTTAGGAAATTGGTAGTTATAGGCTCGGCATTTGGAAGAATCTAGGATAGCTTTCAATCAAGGAGGATAATATGATGAATTTGTTCCGAATTTCAACACTGTTCCCAGATCATGAGGCGTGCATTGAGCATCTTGAGGAAGTCCGCTTCCGGGATGGCGAT
>Ga0209679_1000481_pt1 | contig 14681 bp, 5 predicted proteins | sample WorMetHEROISLAND_4_FD_187408 | JGI IMG/M metagenome (GOLD analysis project Ga0209679, IMG submission 187408) | Marine gutless worms symbiont microbial communities from Max Planck institute for Marine Microbiology, Germany - Olavius sp. 2 HERON... ...
CCCGCCGCAACACTACTGGTTTACTTATTTCAGTTAGTGCCCGTAATATTTACTTACTTGCGTGCTGATTGTCCTTGTGACGTCACAACGTTTCTGGCTTTGACGTCATTTAGGCTACTGGCAGCCTGGCAGGTAGCTGATACTGCTGTCAAGCCGCGTTGTTCAGGTATTGTTTCAAAACACTCAACGACCGGGTCGGGTCGGGTCGGGTCACGGGTCAAAAATCCTGACATTGTTAGTTGAGCGACAAGAATGCATCCATCCTGTAAAAAGTCCCGCTCCAACACACTCCCAAATGTTCACTTTTGTGGACCCGACCTAACCGAGGAAAATTGACCGGTTAAGACTGTATCACAATTGCGATTCAGCCACGATACGACTACGATACGACGATACCAGTGGCGACGCATTCGACTACGACGAAAGTGATCTAAATTACTATATGCGTTCGATTCGACTGCGATACGACTACGACACGACTACGACGAAAAATTGACATGTTCATTTTTTGCTTGCGTCGAATTGGAAGCAGGCGCGCGCGATCCGTCGTAGTCGGATCGTAGTCGTATCGTAGTCGAATCGCAATTGTAATCACGGCATTAAACAAAAATCAACTTGGCACGTTGATTTGTCTATGAGTCTGAGCCACTTCCTGCTCTCTCCGCTTCAGGAAGCTTCTTCTGCCGCCACTTTCCGGCAGTATATTTTCGCTGCAATTGCGAAGCAATGAATGAATGAATGTACAATCCAGAAATCACGGACCGTTTTTACCGCGCGATGCACTTAGTGCAAAGCGCGGTATTGCTATCGTAAGTCGTCCCTCCGTTCGTTTGGCTGTCCGTCCGTCTGTAACGTTGATGAGCATATAGGTTGGACTAGTTCGAAAGTAATTACACGAATAATTTGTTTCGGGTCTTCGCTCCTCGGAGCCACAACATCGGCAATCTATAGTCCAAGGGGAACACTCCCAAAATTCGGGTGGAATAGGGTGGGGTAGCTGTTCTGAACAGAAAACCTGCAATATCTCTGAAACGGGCAAGGTTATACTATTGATGACCCAAGTTGCATACGCGCTTACGACTGGTACCGAAATCAATTACTTTGGATGACATTGAACGGCCATTTTGTTTCAAAATACATGCATCTTTCGGAGCCAACCACGAAAATTTGAACGAAGATAGACCCACACTATCAGGAGCAAAGATGTAGCGCAGTCGCACAATTACGAAAGGTACTATGGACCCGGAAGGGAGTGCGCGCAACAGTTGTAACAGCTGGCCAATGTACGTACGCTGAGGTGTCCAGCGGCATGCTTTGTCTAGCTGTTGCGTGCACTCCCGCGGTCTATGCTAGCCTAATTTGCTAGCCAATTACTTATTAATTAGAAAATAAGTGAAAAATCTGAGACGGTAGATCTGTGGGCAATGTCAGCACGAATGCGTGTGCAAAGTTTTGTTGCCAAAGTCAGTGAAATTGTAAGGTTTTGTGAGAAGATGTGTGTGAAATTTGTCGAACTGTAATGAATGAATGAATGAATGAATAAATGAATGTAATCGTTTGAAGTATTTTGATTTCTTATAATTCCAGTTCAGCAGCAGTAATGAATTTATGCCTAGGTGTGTGTGTGACGCTGAGCTAATTCTACAGTGCACTGTGTTTAGAGATGCGCGGAGGAGAGAACGCCGGTAGCCAATACCAGAAGCAGTAAGCAAGAGAATCGTGCACGAAAATCACTACGTACCATCACTATAATCCTCGGCGCGTTCGTGATATGTTGGACGCCGTGGCACCTGCTGTCTCTGCTAATTGGTTTTTGGCCGTCTGTTCCTGCAGCGTTCTACGTTGCCTACGATGTCTCGTATTGGTTGTGTTATCTCAACAGTCCTATCAACCCATTCTGTTACGCTCTGGCCAATCAACAGTTCAGACGCTCGTTTCTGCGTATTCTGCGTCGTGACTGGCATCGCAACTAGCGTTTTCGCTACTGGACAGTTGGTTGATGTGTTTGTCGACAAATAAAACCGACAGTCCCGTCGAGAGTGGGAGAAAGGGGGAAAGTTTCCCGGTACTCACGACGTTTGGGGGTCCCGCCATCGCTCATAAAATATTTTTGCTATATTATGTTCGACAGTAAAACTGATCGTCTGAACTGGGCTTACGTCAGTCGTCAGTTATTGTGCGACGGTGTGCAGACACTTCGTGCCATGGAGCGGGAGGGGCGACGGCGGTGGTGGAGCTGTAGCCTGTGATATACTCACATACAAAGACAAATACTCAAATTATACGTAGCCTAGTCTACTAGCATAAAAATCGTTATTGTATTGTACACGCTTATTCAGCTAAAATCCGTGGCAACAAAGATCGTCTACGTCTACTCGCATAACCCACGTCCCCACCGGATTTTTACAGGGCGTCAGAGCTGTATTAGCTACGATCGGGATGTCCGTCTGTCCGTCCGTCCGTCCGTCTGTCAAACGCTGACATTGTGTGAAAACGACGCAAGCTAGGATCACGAAATCTTCACCGACGGATAGCCAAAGGACTCTAGTTTTCGGGATAAAAAATTCATCCAGAAATTCGAAAGGGTTCACCCCGACCGACCTATAACTGTTACACTTAACCCTCGTTAGCTAAAATTTTATAGCCGTTACTGGTTTCTAACAAACCCCAGCCTTAAGCTGTCACCGTTTGTGACAATTGACATATTCGCTGACGTGGCCATTGGACTCCTAATAGTCAATTTCAACCAACTGCGTTTCTCGCGCTATTTTTGAAATATTAAACTTCAAAGATATCGAATCACGACCTTGACCTCTTGGGTAGTGACCGTAATTTTTGGGGTCACGTGACGTCATCTGTCACGTGACCATTGGAGTCACATGACCATTGGACTTGCAATGTGTGGTTTCCTATTGGTAGTCAATATGAACCGACCATGTATCTCGCACGGTTGTTGAGATAAATGAGCTTCAAAGATTCTGGGGTCACGACTTTGACCTTATGGGGTCACGTGACGTTATCTGTCACGTGACCATTGGACTCCTATAGGTGGGTAATTTGAGCCGACCGTCTATCTCGTACGGTTTTTGAGATATTAAGCTTCAAAGATATTGGGGTCACGGCCTTGACCTTTCGTGGTCACGTGACGTCATCGGTCACGTGACCGTTGGACTCGCAATCTGCGGTTTCTTATTGGTAGTCAATATGAACCGACCATGTATCTCGCACGGTTGTTGAGATATTGCGCTTCAGAGATTTTGGGGTCACGAACTTGACCCTTCAGGGTCACGTGACGTCATCAGTCACATGGTCATTGGACTCGCAATATGGGGTTTCCTATGGGTGGGCAATTTGAACGGACCGTCTATCTCGTACGGTTTTTGAGATATTAAGCTTCAAAGATATTGGGATCACGACCTTGACCTTCCGTGGTCACGTGACGTCATCGGTCGTGTAACCGTTGGACTCGCAATGTGCAGTTTCCTATTGGTTGTCAATATTAACCGACCACGTATCTCGCACGGTTGTTGAGATATTGCGCTTCAAATATTTTGGGGTCACGACCTTGACCCTTTAGAGTCACGTGACGTCATCAGTCACATGACCATTGGACTCCCGATATGCAGTTTCCTATCGGTGATCCTTTGAAACCATCGCTCTATCTCGCATCGTTGTTGAGATATTATGTGTCAAACACTTAGCCAAGCATATTCCCATTGAAAATGCATTGATCCCCATTTTTGTATTTTAGGGGGCAAAATTGGGGGTTACCGCATTTTGCAACTTTGCGCATATAGCGGCTTCCGAGAGACGTCGTTTGAGCTATTAGCAAGCGGTCCACGGACCTCGTTATTACGGTATTCGGACATTGCCGTTGAAAATGCATTACGGGAGTGAAAAATTGGGGGGGGGGGATAGGGGAAGTGGTCATCGGATTTTGACCCCCTAACAAAAGCGTTTGTTTTTTTTTCTTTTCGGGCCTCAAACGTTTGTGCAAATTTTGATCAAAATCGAATAAAAATTGCGACCGTAAGAGCCATGACAGACAGACAGAAAAATGTGAACGTTGATTTTATAATCTGCCCCATGCTATGCTGTAGTAGTTGGAGAGATAAAAAAAAACATTTGAAAGGGGTATGCCTTTAGGTGAAAAATGGATTATTAGACGTGATCTGGATCCGGATCAAAATCCATAATTAGCTCCTCACTTTCTTTCAGTGCGACGATGCTATTGCTGGTGTGCTCGGTGTACGTATGCGGTGAAATTAACTGCCATGGGAAATCTCGGTGTGATGAGCACCTGGTCAGCAGCTACACGGTATTGCAGTAGGAAAATCCAAGTGTGGAAGAACGACTGACATGAGATGTCAATGACATATTAATGGTTCGAGTGGTTTCTAGTGTATTCTGGCATGCCGTTTAGTCCGATCAGAAAATAATATTTGTGTGTAAAGTTGAAAGTTAGAAGACAGCAGTCGCCGAGAGATTTAGTGTAAAGCGTTCCGCAAGTTAGTAATGTTCAAGTCAAAAATCGGGTGAAAAGTAGCAAAGTTGCATAGTTATCTGCTCAGCACAGAGGTGATAATTCATAACAGTAGGCCTAAGCAGGGTGTAAAGAGCAGAGGGCCAAAAAACAGAACCATGATGAACATCGCAGGTTGGATCTGTGACGGAGAGAGATTACTTTGGCTTTTGACACCAGATATGGGGAATTAATTAAATTAATCGTGATTAATTAGGTTATTAATTAGATTTTGATGTGATTATAATTACATAATTAATGAGGAAAACGTACCAAACTACTTCTAATGCCAGTTAATTAGAAATGTTTCTTAGTTATAATTAAAATTTAATTAGATATTTAATTTCGTGCCTTTCTGATGGTCTGAACATTGAACAGTCGTTATCGTTTACAAGATGCCGATGATTTCTTATTCATACTGGAGTGAACTTTAGAACGATGTGAAGAACATTGATATTGTCATTATTGCTTTGTAACATGAATTTTTTGAGTCTTATTACGGTTGCAACTTGATCATGACGTTGCCTTCAGGCCCAGTTAATTAGGAAACATCGTAGTAATTATAACATACGAGTAATTAGCTTTAGAAAAAATTACTATTGTCATTATAATTAATTTTTAAATTTCGAATGCTAATTTTGAATATGAACTCTAATTAGAATTAATTTTAACAAGAATGCCGTACTGTCGCAAGGAAATGAAATAACGTGGCCAAGTTCCGACGGAGCCACCTTCACTGCTGAAAATTAAATATAAGGTGGCACAGTCTTGTTATTACAGCTATGCCTATATGTCGGAGTCGATACATAGTTCTCTAAAACACTAGTAGACATTTCAAACAATGAATGTCTATACGACGCTGACACTTCGTAAAGGTCAATTTCAGGAATACTATAGAGGCCAGCACTGCCGTACAGTTTAGGCCTATATTAGTCAGGACGCAACAAACAACGGACGAAAGTTGTGCGTGAGTTGTCATTTTCTGTCACATCCTTATTAAGAAAACGTTCAACGTTACATTTGCTGCCTGTCGCGCAGGCGCAGTTAGTATTTCGGAAACAGCTGCGAAATGGGAGTGGACTGCGGGACGTAAGTTCGTCCAGACTGGCAGACGCAATCCCCAATCAGAAGCCCTCTGACAAAAGCTCTCCCTGGACAGAAACTCTCTTAACTCTTAAGATAAAATATTCCGGGACAAAAATAATCGGTCTCGTATAAAGAAAATTATTGCATGGAAACACGAGCGCAAGATTGCCCGCGCCTCAGATTCGAGCTCTGTGCACGACGCTGCGCGCCTTACAAATAACTTTGATTGATTGATTGATTGATTGATTGATTGATTGATTGTAAGCGTCAAATATTTGTATCGTGACATTCACGTTTCAATGGATTTTTATGTGCGGCAACATTTCAAAGCAGTAGCGTAGGGTGGGATTGGGCCCCCGGCCGTGTTGGGTCATGGAATTCACGTAGATCCGAAGTTATTTGGGGGGATAAGGGGAGATGGGTGACGGACTCGGCAACAAACCTGCGTAGAAAATCATCTGACAGCTGCAAATTGTTTGTGTATATCTGGCTTCTGGGAGCTTCGCCCCAGACCCCCATCGGGGCCCCGCTCCTGGACCCCGCTGGGGGACTTCCGTCCCCGAAACCCCGTGCAGTGTCCATCCTGACTTTAGAGCCTGGAGTGGATACGCCATTGTTTCAAAGTAATACAGAGCGTCGATCGCGCAGTTTCTCTGCAATTGCTGAGCTTTTTGTTATAAATATATTGTCACAGCTGTGTTGATTTCTCGTGAAAGTTATCGGCATCTGGTGGTACTTCGTGATTAGAAAATTACCACCGAGTTTGCATGCAGACCATATGGCCGCCCGTTCGTCAGTCATGGCAGATTTAGAGTTTGGGTTTCATGAGGCCTGACAACTTTCAGATTTTAACTTTTGACCTTAAAACAATATCGCGAATTGCATTTTCTATGTACAGTTTGCGTACCAGGGGCGATTCTAGCCCAAAAATTCTGGGGAGGAGGGCATTGTTCCCATCAGCCCCTTCATCACCGAGTCCATTTTCTCCTTCTCCGAAACCGAAAAAATACGAAATTCATATAGGCGTACATTTGAAACCTATCATTAGTAGGGTTGCCAACTTTGTAATGGGTTAGTCCCTGAGACCTGTAGAAACGAGGCCCAGGGCCAAGAGCGAGGGTGGGGTTCTTGGGAGGGAGGCAGCCAGCCCCCTCCCCATTAGCTAAGGGGTCTGGGGAGCGCTGTAAGCAACTCAATCGCCCCGGAAAATTTGGATTTTGGAGCATCTTGGGGCCTCAGAAATGAAAATGCAGAACGACTTTAAGTCCAAAGCACAAGCGTCGTTGATTTCGTGTTAGACCTGTTTAACAAACATGCTCGATGTGTCCGACATGGACTACGTTTTCAAGGCGACGCCACCATTCACCGATACTTCGGTCAAGAATTGCCTGTGACAGGTTGTTGCTACGCTGTGATAATATTGCACTTTTTGGTTCATCCAGAGACTTGAAACCTGTGCAGTGGTAAACCATCTCCTGAAGCGCTCTCCAAACAGCATAGCACACCGGATTCAGGTCAGTTGATGCGGCGCACGTCAGTATTAAAGTAAGTAAACCGTTACGTTTGAGTGTTAATATTGCGTTATCTACTGGTAAGAGACCCACCAGGTGTAATAAAATGAGCTAACTCGCACATTATAGATATGTTTAGTACACACTGTGTGCAAAAAAATCATCTGTGGTAGTTTTCTAGATATTCGCGAAAATGCAGAGTGGCCTCGTTTTTTGGCCTACCCAGGAAATAAACGCGATTGCAGAGATCGCATATCGTGACGGCTATCAGGGCCACATGTCTTTTTGTTTGATTAACAGTGTTTGCGTCAGTGTTCGTATAGCAATCGTGTTTGCCAGTGGGTGCTCTCTGGAGCCGAATAAGAGCGAAACACGGCTGTTGCAGTAGCGGCGTATTGGACGGCCAGACAGACGGACAGCGGTGCGTATAATGTGGGGCCGTGTAATAACACTACTGCAGTTCTGACCAACTGCTAATGTTATTAACAGAAACGTTTGTGTATATTATGTGCAGTTGGTAGCTATAATGTTTCAATCGATACTACGACTCTACTGTGTGATTGAATTTCACGAGTGTAGCATGCATCTTTAAAATGCTGCACAATAAAATACGTGTAAGAGAGCTTGACCCTCAATATACACTGTGGTCCATAAAAAGTTGTCACTTTTACGGAAAGTTTGAATAATTAAACTCACTACCTCGCCTGAAATGTGCTGTCGCAATAACGTGGGCATGAACTTGCCAAGAAGTATACGACGGAATCTCTGACAGCGCTTTGAATTTGCCATTGAATGTGATACGACAGTAGGCATGAAAGTTGCATTTGACATAAACCACACATTTGCGTGATTTTTAGCAGAAATATTGAGAAATGTTGCAGCTAACGAGGTACGATTTTTGGCCAACGTTTGGCTGAGATCTCTGTTCATGGTGCGATTTATTTTGGCCCTCCCAGTATAAGTAGTTGTCCTGTTACGCGTCGTTGTATTCAACTGAAAGCCAATGGCAACACTGAAACTACTGTGTTGATTTGCAGTATCAGACTCCTATCGTCAGATGGTTGCGTGGCACAACGGCAAAGGCCGAGTTCACAAACAGACAGAGTAATCTACTGTCTAAGGCAGCAAAATGTTGGAGAGAGAGAGAGAGAGAGAGAGAGAGTTTATTTGGAAGGGAAAACGGCTGCTCCGCAGAAGTTTTAACGTCATTGTAGCCTGAATACAACATTTATTACATACTGCAGGCTGTGTGAGTGAGTGAGTAGGATTCAACGGCACATCAACACACTTTAGGTCAATAGCGCCGAGCTTGACCCGAAAAGCAGGCACGGAGTTCCCTACAGTAAAGGATAGCCGACGCTAGATAAATCTTGCTAACGCTATATATAACGCTATATAAATTTCGCGTAGCCCTACCACCGCGTCGCCTTTCAATTCAGCTCCGGCCCGTAATGGATAAGTGGAGTGGCAAGAGCTACTTATAATTTACAGGCTGCACCGTGTATTTTGTAACTGTCTGTTTAACTCACACAACGAGAACCTCCGCCTTGATAATTATAGTTATCGTACTTACAACAGTTTCTTGCTGAGTTAATTTGATAAAGATTGTTTCAGTGTCGTCCTCGTCGCTATGGTTAATCTTATATCCGGGGTTGGATTTTAGAAACAGTTTATTTCAAGACAAATTATACCGGTCAAAGGCGCAGTGTTAATCAGTATCTTATTTGCTGTGGTATTCATAGTGACGTAAACTGTACAAGTAGGCTTACGTACACGACTTTTACACGAGGAAGACATTTTCACTCGCATATATCGTCATTTCAGGGAATTAAGACGCAAGCAAGACAAAACATTGCTTATTACGGTCAAATAGGATAGACAGCATGGGTAGAAGGAGTATTGGTTAGGAAAGTATTTCTTCCTTTACATGGCGCTGCACAAATGCACTGAAATGACTGCGAACATTACGATGCTGTAGTGAGTCGGTGATGTCTGTGTGCATGGTGGTCTGTCCTATAAAGACCATTACCTTAAAGACGAAGCCATTTACAGCAGTCGTTACTATTGACCATTAATAGGAAACCGCCGACGCGCCTATTCCCGACGACCTACGACATCATTTAAGATCATTTGTCAGATATCATAAAATGCTGACGATCTCGCAGATGCGCAGATAGGTGCTATTATCATCGAAATCGTGTGATTCTACAGAGTGGCCCAAAAGAAACCGCACAATGAACTTCGATAGGAGAGATCTCAGCAAAAAGTTGGCCAAAAAACAAGAAATTCGTTCTGTGAAACGAGGTATCTGTCCCATAGCCCAACTATACCTGCTACATTTAACCCTCGCTACCGGTAGTTAAAATTTTACAGCTGTTATTGGTTTCAAAACAAAGCACCAACCTTAAGCTGTCACCATTTGCGACAAGTGACATCATCGGTCACGTGACCATAGGATTATATGTGGTGAATTTGAAACACGCTTGTGTTTAAGGCGCTTCTGAGATTTTGCAGTCACCATGTTGACCTTTTGGGGTCACGTGACGTCATCGGTCATGTGACGATTGGACTCCTAATATGCAGTTTCCTGTATCTGGTCCTTTGAAACCATCGCTCTATGTCGCATCGTTGCTGAGATATTATGTGTCAAACAGCCAAGCACCTACTGAATGCATTGGTCCCCATTTTTGTGTTTTACGGGGCAAAATAGGGGGTTACAGCATTTTGTAGCTTTATTCTTTAGCCGCTCCTTAGGCACGTCGTTTGAGCTCTTAACAGTCATAATCGGTCCACGAGCCTCGTTACTGCGGTATTTACTAGACCTTCTCATTGGAAATGCATTACGGGGCGAAAAATTGGGGAAATAGGGGAATTGATCGTCAGATTTTGACCCCAAACAAAAGCGTTCTTACTTTTCGGGCCCCCAACCTCTGTGCGAGTAAAAATTTCGACCGTAGGAGCACGGACAGACAGACCGACAGCCAGACAGAAGGACGCAAGTGATTTTATAATCTGTCCTATGCTATGCTATAGCAATGGGACAGCTAATAAACCGTCATATTTGGTACTGCGATAGCTGCAACTTTTTCAATATTTCTGCTGAAAATTACACAAATGTCAGACGCTACTGGCACTTTGTTCATTCATACTGACGTGATGCAGTGACTAGTTCAGAGCGCATGTAAAGCACCTACCAAATCTGCCTTGGTAGGACAAAAGCCCCCTTTCATAGAAAATAGTCTGGATATCCTACACAGGACGAAAACTTTGGATAGCAGAAAACACTTTGATAGACCGCCGAAAACACCAGTTGCCAACAGTTTCTAGTGTGTGTTTGACAGTTTCTAGCGCACTAAATTGCGAATGTGCAGTTGCGATCTTTACTGTTTCATTCACGTTCACAATAAGTGTTTAATGTGTCCTCCTTGTTGCTGGACGACGCGCTCCAGCTGACAATGTTCACTGATGGCGCGGTTAGTGAACCACTGCGAGTTTGACGGACCCACTCAGTGATGCTGGAGCTGCTCGACTTAGTCGTTGCCGGCGGCACACCGTCTGTTAAATGGCACCCCAAACAGAGTAATCGATTTTAAAAAATTCATGGAAATTTTGAAATATTTCAAGACTCCTTCTTTGAAATATTTCATGAAATTTTTACTTTTCATTATAAAGCGACTGAAACTTTTAAAAACATGATTAAGGTATTATGAAGTTAATAGGAAACACATAATGCTATTCAAGTATAACAACAGATACATACCTTTAACTGGTTTACTTTCTTTGTTGCAGTGAACTGTACTGCCTGCACCGTGAAATTTTTGAAATATTTCAGAAATATTTCACGAAATATTTCATGAAATACTTCACGCCAAAAAATTCGTGAAATTTTACATCACTAATTCGGAGGCTCAGTGAACGTGACGTACTCATGTCGCAGATAAGCCAAGTTGTTTTTGGCACTGAGTGATGGTATGCATGAACGAAATGCCAATAGCGTTTGACCTAGATCGCATATTTGTGTAATTTTTATCAGAAATGTTGAAAAATGTTGCAGCTAACAGTATACGTTTTGCTGAGATATCTCCTAGCGGATTCCACTGTGTGCGATTTTTGGGTCACCCGGTATACCGTAGTTGGTAAATAGAGGTTACCAACGACGGTATACCGGATTACCCAAAAACCATACGTCGTCCTCGAAAATATTTCAAGGTCGTTTTCTCTCTTGTCTGAATACTTTAATTCCACAAATGATTGCCATTAGAAAACCATATGTGGGCTAGCCTACGCTTTGACCAGTTCCCTAAAATGTCACTGAAGGCCATTATACTAAAAGTTAAATTGTGAATATCTAAAAACAACTTGACACACGCCATAGCACAAGTCTAAGATGTGGTAGGCAGCTTACTTCGCTGTTCCTGCAGCTTAATTAATACTTCTGCGTGGTCTTGTAGTTTTTATGAGGCGACGTGCATGGCTTCATTGTATACACGCTCATTACTTCAAAGAGCATATAGGCACATGCCTTTTTTACTCCCCCTGTCACGTCCTATACTATGGGCCGATTCACAGGCAGCGACGAACGAATAACAGACAACCAAGCTTGCAATGTAATTAACCGATATTTTCTAGTCACCGAACTTCTATCGTCTATATAAGCGTACAGTGACATGCTCAAAATCCCCCAACAGCAAATCACCCATGTAGCAAACATGTTCAATATGTTCCATGTTCTGTCACTTGTCAATAATCTGCTTGTGGCTCAGTTTTCAATAGACGAAACTCAATATTCTATCATTTCTATGACACCGGCGACTGTTTAGGCCTAACGGACGACAGCAGTGTGATAGTAACTGCAGATAAGAAACCCACATGCTATCGCAAGCATTAAACCGCGAGATGCCGCACAGCCGCAATCAATTAGAAGGAGTTAATCGCAACTTCGCAAGGAGTTACATGTAATATTTTATTTAGCTGTTCAACTGTGTTGTACATTGAAACAGTAAACCTGCGTCCGCACTGCTCTTTGAAACAGTATTCGATGATCGTATTGTTAAGTTCAATATGAACAGGATTTTCTAATTCAGTTTTTTTTATTTAAAATGTACGCAAAACATACTAAATGATGAAACACAATGAACAATAATAACAACTATCAACGGTCTCTATCAAACATATCTAAAACGGCAATTTTCAGCGTTTTCGATGCCTATTTTTCGGATACTTTAGAGATGAGGCCAGGATTATTATATGGCGATATGCAGTCAGTCGTCGGCTTTTCAGTGATCCCAAAATGCATGATTTTGAATGACCTTGAACGGCTATTTCTCGTTAAATTCTGTTTTCGCGCTGGTTTGGCTGGCTCATACGTGCGACTTCGAGAAACAATTCAATTGCGTGAAAACTAACAAAGATAGACACTGTCAGCGATGCAAATCTTTTGCAGAGACTCTAGTTTCTGACAATATAAGGTTATGCGGGTATCCGCAGGGATTCTCTAGAAAAGAGACAAGTGGGGTCGCGCGCCATGCGCATGTGCTGCGGTCGCATGCTTAAAGCTGTGTGCGTCATAAATTAACCGGATCATCGGAAGTAGGTTTTGAAGGTGATAGACGTAGCTGCAGGTCATTACGGCGATAGAAAGTAAATTAGTTACAAAGAAATACGTTGCTGACGCCCTGTTTCTAAGCGGTAAAGTAAAAAAGTAAAGTAAAGCAAAGTAGATGATTTATATCGCGGTTCTTAGCAATCAAGATCGCTGCAGAACCGCTCTACAATACTCCCCTTGCTCATTGGACCCACGCATGGCTGCCACGTAACTAGCGCGAAGCATGAAAGCCCACACAAGGTACCAAATTATACTGCTTGGTGACAGAGGCACAATTGGTGTAAACAACTTGCCCAGAGTCGTTGCCCGGCAATGCAACAGCCGGGAGTCGAACCCGCGACCTTCCGATCACAAGTCCGACGCGCTAGCCATTACACTACCGAGCCACCAGTTGGGTTGTTGAGCGTTTTGTTTCCATCTGTATTGGCTGTTTGTGGTACTGATAAAAATGACGATTTTTCGTATCACGCTTCTGATTAATGTCCGAAAAGGGTAACTTTGCCGGAATTTTAGCATTGAAGTGACGTCAGAAAACAAGACTCGCGTGGTACAACAAGACGGTTAAACCGATTACCGATATGTCAAACCGTTTCGACACAATTTACAAGTGTAACTGACTAATAAGACTGCCATTGCATGCAACAAGAACTGCGACTGCTGCAATTTCTTTAACAAAACTGCTCTGTATATCTGAAAGGGTTGAGTAACCCGACAACCGCACAGAAACAGCAGTGTGGTGTGTTACTGATACGTCGCAAACAGCCAGTGCTTTGTTCGTTTACTACTGACGCTGAAGCTATAAAGACTGAGTTTCGACACTTGTTTCCAACTTGTCAACTAATACGTTTCATAGGATCACCTCTACAGCACCACAGACAGGTAAGACTTTAAAGCTACTGTTAATATGTTGTCTTTGACAGCTATCGTTAGCTCCGCATGCAGCTGCTTGCTTGTAACACGGTGTTCTGGAGTTTTTAGCCAGGTGCGCAGTCCTCTAATTCCCCAACACTGCCAGTACTAACGTCAGTCGAAATTAAAGTGAAGGTTAGCGGCGCATTTAGCGTTATAGGAACAGAAGTTGTGCGTTGCGCGCACACTTTTAAGTCAACGACTGGGGACGTGGCCAGTGTTTTAAAGTACTATTTTAAATGGCCCCACTGATCGGCCAATAATTTTTGACCTTTGATCTTTGACCTAAAATTCCGCCACAAGTTGTACGTGCCACGTCGTGCTGGGGAGAACATTTTCTCCCAAATTCGAGCTTTCGAATAATCCTGCGTTGTTGAGTTAGCAGCAGGCACGGAAGAAACGCACATGGTGCAATGCGTAGTCAGAGCTATTATTATAAGGGACGACAATAAAGTTCTTGAGTTGAATTATATTAGTCCATACATAAAGAAGTTCTGATACATATGTAGAATAAATCTGTAACTGAGACGTAGAAACCGCGAAAATATACCTACGCCATTGCAGTTGCTCGAGGGTTTGGTGGACGGGCTCTGCCCGGACCCGCTGGGGGAGCTTACAGCGCTCCCCCAGATCCCCTACCTGGATTAAAGGGGAGAGAAGGGAGGGAGGGAGGTACGGGCAAGGGAAGAGGAAGGAAAGGGGAATGTCTGAAGTGTGTTGACCCTCCTGCTGCTACCTGTTACCACAATCATTCAAGAAGTATCTTCAATCTCTTCATAAACCCCTGGCAGATATGTCAATAGACCCATTGCAGTATATTCAGCGCCGTATGTACAGAACTGCTGAAACAGCGTAAGAAATGGTTGCTGCATCTATGCGCCTCAGCCAGTACGCCCTTGAGATTGCGTTATGCTGTATACTCGTGTAAGGTACCAGGGTACAGGCGGTGTGAGATGTCATTGTGGCGCCCCCTAACGATTAGCAATAACGCTATAACACCAGCGTAGGAAACAGTCGCCACCTGGTGAACGTTAATAACTTTAACAAT
>Ga0209679_1000484_pt1 | contig 14639 bp, 9 predicted proteins | sample WorMetHEROISLAND_4_FD_187408 | JGI IMG/M metagenome (GOLD analysis project Ga0209679, IMG submission 187408) | Marine gutless worms symbiont microbial communities from Max Planck institute for Marine Microbiology, Germany - Olavius sp. 2 HERON... ...
CAAATATTTATTTCCACGTTATTATTATTATTAGGTTATTATGACAGAATATTATTACAGTGTCGTAATATCCAAAGACGTCAAGAACACTTGTTATAACACAACTCATCCTTCTTTTCACAGACGTTTATAATATCCCTACCAAAGATTGCATCTTTACAGATTTTTACCGCAGCTATTATAGTTCTACGTTCTTTGTGAATCTAGCGAATCAACGTCAGACTGTGATAAAACGCAGCAGCAGCAGCAGCAACTGAGCAATTAGCCATGTCGTGCGGTCTGTAATAGGCTTTCTACATATCACTGTCATAAGTCCCGTCTGCATCTTCCGTTCTTGCGTTTTAGCGTCCCCGCGGAGGCAAGTGACAGCAGCTGAAGCCTCAGTGCAGTACATCGAATTAATGACTCGTGCACGGCAAAATGCAGCACTATAGTGACGGCAACGACAAACAGGATACAGCGCATGCAGCAACACCATGTCGATAATAACTACATGCCTCCAGGGTAAACATTTCTTCAGCTCAGTGCTATGCGACAGCGGTATATGATACGGCGGTTCTGTTCGTCCGTCCGTCTGTCACACTCGAGTATTGTGCGAAAACAGCTAGACATACCAAACTTTCTACCACCTAGTATAGTAGGCCCATCATTTCTGCAAGCAAAACATCGCGACAAAATTACGGCGGAGTCACATTCAAGGGGAGCAGCGTTACATACAGGCGGGTATATGTAAAAATGTGCGATTCGACCAATATGTGGCTGTAACTCGGAAACGATATAAATACGGAAAAATTACGACAGAACACTAATTGGAAGTTTTATAGTTATACAACAATGTACACATGATCTATCTGTGTCATGAACACGTTTATTCGGCAAAGGCAGACAGGACAAGCTTAAACAGTAATAATAATAATAGTAATAGTAAGACAATACTCTGAACTGAACTCTGAACTGAGTTTTATTGACATAATTGCAGCATAAATGCTGAATAGCTGAATACAAAATTACATGTAAATACACATAAAATCACAGTAAAACTGAAAAGCAATTAAAAATATCACAGCGCATAGTATTAAAAACGAGAAAACAAATCCTAATTAACACAAAGAAAAAACAGTAAAACTTGAGATCGAATATAGACAACACAACACACAGTAAAGGCATCTAATTATTTCCATACTCATAAAACTGTAACAATATACACCGTGTTCCAAAAAAAACAAGCCCCCAAACTTTGGCAGTAACTTTGTCAAATCTTAACCGATTTTAAAAATTCTTTCACTGACAGACTCAGCAGGAAATTTGCTGCGCAGCACTTTGTAGACATTCCACCATACCTAACGTACGTCGCTAACTACCTTGTGAAACATGAATGACCGAAAAACAACGAAATTCACCGTGTTCCAAAAAACAAATCACAACATTTTGCTGTCAAATATTTTGACAAATGTTTCAGTAGCTTACAGATGTCTTTTATGCAATACGACTACGAGCCCAGATTTATTTAAGCAAATGTTCAAAATGTCCCCCTTTGGCTTTCACACAAGCAAGAAGACGCTCTCGCCACTGGCGTATGGCTGCGTCGATGACGCACTGGTCGACAGCTTCCCAGACTGCAACGCTGCGTTCACGCAGTTCGTCGATGTTGCTGATGGGTTGCTGATACACGCGTTCCTGAACTAGGCTCCAAATCTTATAGTCTACCGGATTTAAATCTGGGCTGTTTGGCGGCCACAGAGAGAGACGGAGAAATGAAATCGGGAACTTCCTTTTCCAGCAGCTCAACAGTAGGACAAGCCCGGTGTGCCGGAGCGCTATCTTGCTGGAAGGTGAAGATATCTGATAGTTCTCGCATTTCAGGCAGTAGACCTTGCCTCAACAGAACAAGATATTTGACAGCAGAATGTTCTGATTCGTTGGTTTTTTTGGAACACAGCGAATTCCGTTGGTTTTTCAGACATTCATGTTTCACAAGGTAGTTTAGCGACATACGTTAATTACTGGGTATGGTGGAATGTCTACATAACGCTGTATAGCAAATTTCCTGCTAAGACTGTCAGTGAAAGAATTTTTAAAATCGGTTAAGATTTGATAAAGTTACTGCCAAAGTTTGGGGGCTTGGTTTTTTTGGAACACGGTGTATTATTTATGACCGTCTATAGTGAGGTAACAACTGTTCTGCAGCAATTGTCATCAGTGTTAGTAACTAAGTAAACCCGAAAGACATTGTGTGAAAGATCAGATTTGAAGTATAGTCTTTTATAAAATTTTACTCTATGCAACAGTAAGTAAGTAAGTAAGTACATTTATCTGCGGCGCAAAGAAATCATAAATGTCACATGCGCCGTGGTCTCAGAACGCGGTAGAGAATAAGTAGGTCTTCAGATGTTCATTGAAAGAAGCCAGCGATAGCCCAGTGTCACGTAGACTGAACGGCAGCTCATTCCATGTACGCAGACCGGCGGCAGAGAATGATCGGTCACCGAAAGTGCTGTTCTGACGTGGCACGTAGCAGACACATCGCTCCGCAGACCGCAGGGATCTCCGTCCGGAATCAGCAACCAGCTGACAGTCGCCAGCAAGGTAATCCGGCGCCAAGCCCGACAGTGCACGAAAGGTGAGACTGCCAGTTTGTACTGGATACGCTGCCGAACGCTGCCGTAGTTGTGAACTCTACCTAATCAATGTGTATCAGCTTTAACAGACTCAGATCGTTTATACCCCCAAAATTCTCCTGACAACTCTGGATGGACAGGGGATGGACATTGGATTTCTCGTCAATACGACGTCCTTGTCAGTAAGCGACCAATCTGCGTAATAGCACCGGTAGACCTACAGTATAGTACAGAACAAACAATCACGTAAGCACAACTCGACCCAGTCTGTGGACGGCGTTCAGTTACTGTGCAGGAAATCTATGAAAATGTTGTCAAATCTCACCGATTCCGGCATTATATTCATTGGAAATGCGCTACATATTGGTGAAATAAAGCTGTGCATATCTGTTGCCGGCTGCATACTGTTGTCGGCTATGACGGCGATACTGTTAAAATGCAGCAATTACGAAAGTCCATTAAATGGTCTCATAGGTCGTGCGTATGCGAAGCTGCGTGTGCCAGAATACCGTACAGCGTTCATAGGGCCTCTATATACATGTACAACTGCGAGCAATATGCAAGTCAACGTGACACGTCATTTCGCACAAGCAGCGCAAATGTGACTGCTGTGGAATGTGAACTGCGCTAGAATCATATGGAGTGAACAACAGACGATTGGATTACTGAAAGATATAAACGGAAATGCAACGGCGACCGTAAGAGTATGGGTAAAGAGGAAGGAGAATGGTTTTATACAAGCAGATATACAGTGGACGCATTAAGGCTATAGCGTGTGGCCCTGGTACTGCAGTTAAAATGCTGCCTTGCGACTGACAAACACGCACGCATAGCAGGCTGAGTGCTACAGAGGACAATGCAAATTTCTGGACACACACAACAAGAATGACAGTAAAAAGAAAGATCAAATAGTTGTTTTTTTGGTATTGTGGACCGATATAATGAAATACCCAGCCAAACAGAGAGTGCAGATGTCATGGCAGATTGGTGCAGAACTAGCCTATACACTGTACAGTAGAGCTGAGCCATAATACTGTGCACAGGACATAACCAAATGACGATACCCAAATAGAACCGCATAAATGAGCAATAAAGAAGCACCGCGGGCTCCAAGTGGCGCTGAGCCCAATGTTTATGACAATTACGACAACGATCACTGAATAGCAGAATGCGATAGCTCGCTCCTGAAAGAGATGCGGCGCGTCTATGACGCTATCATTACACGTCTTTCAGCAGCTGCTGCAGTGCAAAACATCAAGCGTCTATCAGTACAGGTTTCTTTCTAAAACGCTGGAGCTAACTACCTCCAGTGAGCTAGATATCTAGCGCAGCGTTTTACTCGGACGGGAAGAATTGAGAAGATGAAGATGACCGAAGATGTACGTTTATTCGTCAAAAAAGACAGAAGACAGTGACACACAGAACGAGAGACAATGTGCCAGCAAAACAATTACACAAATTGCATTTATATTACTTGTGCATGTTCTCTTGTACATATTCATATCGCATACGATGTGAATTTGTCATTAACTAAATTAATTGTAGACAACTTGTTCATATTATGTTGACTTCAACATCACACAACGTCCCAGCTGTTTTTAAAAGAGTATTTCCACTATGACTGCGCTGCGCTGCGATAGTGAGCGATAGTGAACGACAGTGCATATAGATAGATATAGAAACACTATCGGCGTTTCTATATCTATCGCAACGCGCAGCGCAGCGCAGCTGTAGTGGAAACAGGCCTTAAGACTGCGTTTATCACGCCGCGCCTTAAGAAGCTAGATCTGGACGTCACTGATGTTCGCTCTTTCCGACCAATATCTAACCTCTCGGTTATCTCCAAGCTCCTGGAGCGTCTTGTTGCTTGTCGTCTGCTGAGGTACCTGACTGACAATAATCTACTGCCACGTTTTCAGTCTGCGTATCGGCCGAACCACTCTACCGAGACTGCAGTTGTTAAAGTACTCGCCGATATTTTATTGGTGATCGACGGAGGCGACTTGGCTGGTCTGGCACTGCTTGACCTGTCTGCCGCCTTTGACACCGTTGACCACGATGTACTTCTACAGAGATTGCGACTAACCTACGGCATTGACGATGTGGCGTTGACCTGGTTTCGCTCTTATCAGACTACCGTAACCGCTTCCAATACATCAGACTGCGAACAGGCCAATCGTCGATTGTTTCGGTGTTCCCCAAGGCTCGGTGCTTGGCCCGATACTATTCCTTCTCTATACTGCTGACATCGCCGGGCTGGTCGAGACACATGGGCTTTATGTGCATCTGTATGCGGACGACACACAAATCTACGTCTTCAGTTCATCGTCGTCAGTTGATCAGCTACAGATCCGTATGTCTGTCTGCATTGACGACGTACAATAGCCTGCTGGATGTCGTCGAACCGTCTACAGTTGAACGCCGCCAAAACTGAGTTCCTGTGGTGTTCGGCAGCCTGGCGACAGAATCAGCTCCCGACCTTGCCATAGAGTCTGTGATGATTTCGTCACCCCATCCGCAGCTGTTCGTGATCTGGGCATATATCTTGACTCCGATGTTAAGGTGGATGTCCAAGTCTCTCGAACAGTCTCCCACTGTTTTAGTATACTGAGGCGACTTCGTAGCATCCGCCGTTCATTATCATCATCTGTCTTTCAGTCCCTTGTTGCCTCCTTGGTGCTGTCGAGGCTTAACTACGGTAACGCGACGCTAGCTGGCATCACATCGCTTCAGCTGCTGCTTGCAGTCGGTTATGAATGCTGCAGCGCGAATCGCGTTCTCTGCTAGTCGCTCTGACCACCGACCACGTCACACCGCTACTGCTCCCGAGCGCATAGTGTACAAGCTGGCGGTGTTGGCTTACCGGTGTTTACATGGACTTGCTATGGCCTATTTGGCTGATGTCCTACATCCAATTACCGATCTACCCGGTCGACATCGTCTTCGCTCATCATCGACATCGGCCGTCGTAGTTCCTTCAACACGTCTCCGTACCATTGGTGATCGTGCTTTTCCGGCAGCTGCATCTCGGATATGGAACTCTCTTCCGCCGGAGATCACGTCGTCGAGAACACTATTAACATTCAAATCCACGCTGAAGACCTATCTGTTTTCTCTTTCTTTTCCTGATGTTTAGTTTTCTTTGTACAGTGACTGCAGTGCTCTGCACTATACACTTTAAGTTTATGATTATTGTAAGGGCATAGGAAATGAGTCGATATTGTGTGGTAAATTGATGAACATAAATTGACGGACAACGCAGAACCCGACCCACGTTCAGCGGATGCCCTGAAGGGGGAGAAGCCATACACTCGCGCATGGCCACTCAGACAACCCATAGGCCCTACATGAGCCAGCAGCGACGCATGGCAGCTGAGTATAATGTGAATATAAGCGAAATATAGAGAAAGGAGGATAGTTGTGGCCAGGGACAAAATTAAGGAGTATAAGTGATCTGACGCCGGGGGTAGAAGGTGAACACCAGGAAATTGGAATTGAGTTATAACGTAGTGTACGTCGTATATTATTACGTGATCTTTGATGAATATTATACGAACCAGTGCCACGTCTACCAAGTGTTGTTCGTCTTCTTATCGTGGCACGCTACCGCTACTGAGAGAGGGACGTTGTGTGTAACATATATCACGTGGGTGTAATAATTATGGTTATGCAACAGAAATGACATAAATAAATTAAGCTTAAACTGCACACAGTTTCCAGAGATAAACAAAATTAGATTTTCTAAGCACACTATATGGTGAAGACACCAAGACCAAGTAAAACAAGCTGTGGTGCGAGGCACAACAAACCCCGCCCCCTGCTGCCACCTAGCGAATGATACTGACTTGTTAACGCCAGTCCTCTTGAGCTATGGCCGGTGATAACAAACAAATTGACCTTTGACCCGCCGACCCGTTTACCCGAATTGACCCAAAATTTAATCAGGTCGTCCCATGGTCACTCCGTACACCTTCCCTGAAAATTTCATGCAAATCGGTCCAGCCGTTTTCTCGTAATGTTGCTGACAAAGAAACAAAGAAAGAAAGAAAGAAATCGCCCGAAAACAATACCCCGTCCCCCTACCGGGGGCGGGGTAACAATATTTACCGATTCCAACTTATTACAGTATAATAACCTTCGTTTCACCTTAGTCCAACAAACATTCAGTTCATCCAGCTACTTCGATCTTAGAGAGTACAAACTTCATGCACGGTACTCTGTATAGAGGGCGTCTGTTTGCTTCCGTAACCGATCGATCGACAGCGACTGTTTTACGTTAGGCAGAAATAATAGCAGTACAGTGAGTGTGTCGGGAGTATAATATTTCGTCCGGAAGTATTGTGGACTCGCACTTTTTACCATTTCTCAAGGGTAAACTAACTGTTATTAGGCGTTCCGCGTTGGCTAATGAAGCAGCAGAACGCCTACTGCACAGCTTCCGTCGGTCGGTCCAGTCTAGGCCGTTATCTCGAAAACGAAACAATTTAGATCTGTGGTAACTACTCACTACAAAACAAGGCCAAAGTAATTTGGCAATAGGTGGCATCGCTGAGAAAGGGGGTTCCGACCCCCAAATCTTCACTTCACGTGCGGACGGGGCCCCCGTCTAATACAGTGATGGTTGCGACGCCATGAGTGGCATCTCATTCCGTTCCGCGGCTTTAGCAGGGTGCACCAGTGTGACAGACGACAGCGATGCCACATAAAAATCTAAGCGGGATAGCCGACGACCACGAACAGTTACTGAAAGTCATTTGGGGACATCAAAAACGCTCAGCATCTCGAAAACGCCGCGAGATACGCAAATATAGCCCCAGCACTGTCATCGACAATAGGAAACTGTGTATCGGGTTGTTGAATTCTAACATCGGCGATACGAAAGTCATTTCAAGGTCAGTTGGATAAAGTTACAACAAGCATGTGATTATCTCGAAAACGAAGTCATTTAGAAGAATGCCACTGACCACGAAAACCAAATACAGACTAGCCAACGTATGCTACCAGTACGCATTAACTACTGACCTCTGATGATTTCAAAAAGATTATATTGACTGTCACGAACTTTCAAAGTCAAGAGCAAAGTCAAGCTCATGAGGTTACATAAAGATCAGTTCACATAACAGGTCTACAGCGCAACTGATTGTCGGCCTGCAGCGTTATCTTAAAACGTTCTGCACACTGCACAAAGCACATATAGGAGTACTAAACAAATCACAATCCGTGACCTTTCAAAAATCAGAAGGTAAAGGTCAGTGCATTGGAACTATATAGAGAATGACGGCGCATGGTCGAACAAGGTATATAGTATCATCCACGACGGCTTACAATAGGCTAATGATACAGAGTGCCTGCTTAAATGAGTGATGTGACAGTATCATTACCGTTATCGTCATCACATAATCATCGTATGATAGCGTACTGTGCTAATAAGCTAATGGTAAAAAAGACAGCTGTATTTTCAGTATGGCATCTATAAGTCACGGACTTCAACTGCAACTAGGGCTGTGCAAATCGAGTAATTTGGTACGTTAAAGTACTCGAGTCGTTTTCTGAAAACCGACAAGTTATTTTATACTATGGACTACATTCGGTGACAAACACTACAATATGTGAGGTGACTTGTTCAAAGTGAGGACCCTCATATCACAAGTAAAATGTTGTGATGTAAAATGACGTCATGTAACAGCGATAGCATTAGCCTACAAAGGTTGATTTTGCTGTCAACTAACCAGACACTGGTGACGTCACTGTTTTCGTTGTGATAGGCCACGTGCTGCGCCACGGATTATCGGTGTTGGAAAAAGCTAGACGGATTAAAAAACCAACTGCGAAACTTTTCTGACTTTACTAACGAGAAATGTGCAGCTAAACAAGAGGAGCAAACGATTAGCCGACTTATCGGAGTTTGCCATTGCTGTACGCCACCTACGCCTGGCATCGGGGCGACATCTTGTATTAGTTTGTCTTATGGCAATATTGTGACGTGCTCAAGCGTACGCCGACGGAACGAAACCGGACGTAGATGGTAATTGAAATGCATATAAACAGTGCTAGCGTCTCAGCACTAGCCAAAGCGCTAGAAGCTGCCCTGCTATGGTAACAGTTCTACTTCCGGTTTTAAATGTAACATCACACCACTTCCGGATGGTGGCGCGTTTGGTTTCTATACAACACTGCAGAGGCGCGGAATTTCGGCAACTGTAACACAGAATGTGAGCGTGAAAGTGGCGTATGTCGCCCCCCCCCGTCGTAGCTGGAAATTTTTTCAAAGTATACTATTTTTGCCGTGTTAAATTTTTTATGTATTTTGTTCAGTCGAACATTCAGCATGTGTCCCCGGCTTCTGGGGGGACCCCACCGAGGCTCTGCCCCTGGACCCCGCTGGGGGACTTCCGTCCCCAGACTCCCTCTTTTGTTCCCCCTTAGCAAATTCCTGGCTACGCCCCTGCGTGAACGTTATACATGAAGCTGTAAAAGAAGGTTAAGAATGCACTGGCTGAATTCTGGCACAACTGCCTCAATACTCACTTCAGCACTACACACCCGTCTCTGCGTGTTTTTTCTGAATTGTCTACATAAATTTTATTCAGCCAATCACGACCTACTGCCTTCCCCGCCAGTCGCCACACATACACACACATACATACAGAGTAGATAAAAGCACTACTCCAGCGACTACGTCATCGTGAGTAATTACACAGACTGATGGCCTGTCGTAACGATGTATAAGGCAGTTCGCGTATGACGACGGCGCACTTGCTGATGACGTAATTAACATCATTAACTTGCAAATCGGACTGCGCGCACAGGTAGGCGATATCCTGCCAGATTCAACTGTTAAATTGACATATTTTGCTTCGAACTGATTTCGCGCAACATAATGTTCGAACGAACACGTAGTCTGTCCAGTGCCTCCCTACGAAGTAGCATGTACAGATCATATAGCTCAAATCACTGAGGAATTAAACTAAACAGACGTAGATGTAGAGCCAGTAATGCCGTGATTACAACTGCGATATACGACTACGATCCGACTATACGACGTATCGCGCGCGCCTGCTTCCATTCGACGCGATTCGACGCGAGCAAAAAATGAACATATCAATTTTTCGTCGTAGTCGTATCGTAGTCGAATCGCAATTGTGATATAGGCTTAACTTAGCGCATGCGAAAATGCTGCTGTGTGATGTACGCAGAGGGAGTCATGGGAGTTCAAACACTTGCCATCACTCAACATAAGCAAATTTTTTTCAGAACAAAATTTATAGCATGGAAGACACGGAAAGTGGGTTCTGTCTTGCATCTGCTACCAGTACCGTTCTTTTCAGCGAGTAAGTGCTTGCGTGCGTGACTGCGCGCGTGTGCGTTATACAGTGAAGTGTGTTCTTTTCACCTCAAAATCCACCAAAATGCGTTTGACAGTCGGGCTCTGTCCTGACTCGTTGGGACAGCTTACTGCACTCCCAGTCCCCTAGTCAGATGAAGGGAGGCCCTATGGGAAGAGATATAAAGAAGGGTGGAGGAGATAAGGGGAACAGATGGAGGGAAAATAAAAAAATGAAGAGAAGTGGCAGAATTAACCGCCTTCACTGCGAAATCCTGTGCACGATACTGATCATCTTCGTCCGAAGAAACGTATTGGTACACGTCGGCCGGACGCATGCGGCACGCCTCTACATCCATTAACGCATTTTAATCTTCTCTAAAGCAGTCCGCACAAGCGCGATACAACTGCAGTACAAGTTTTTTGCAGCTGCTGCATTTGCTAATAGCTTGCAAGTTTTCTGCAAGTTGTAGAAAACTTGCATTGCAGCGTTGTACTTCAGAGGTTCGCACAAGTGCAATACAACTGTAATACAAGAAGAAAATTCTTTAATTGTAGTTGTATTGTAGTTGTATTGCACTTGTGCGGACAGCTTAATAGCATAGACCGAATGATATAATATATTTCCAGTGCTCAAAATGTATAAACGTGACGCGTAAAATACGCCGTATGACGGGAGTGATGCTGACAGCTCTGGAGCTTCCGATGTGACACATGTACACGAGAATACTGAGATGGAGAAAACGGAACGCAGCTTCAGTCAACAACGACGTGTGAGAAAATAACAAGAAACCCGTACCATCGCAAACCAAATCGTAAGATGCCGCAATGAATTTGAATACGCAATTAATCATAAGCAGTTAATATTTCATTCAGTTGCTTTACTGTAACCGACACCGAGGCAGTAAGCCTGCATCCGCTGAACCACGTTAACATAACTTGATAATACAAAGACAGCAAGGTATACGTGGCACAAAAAAAAACAATAAAATGTGCAAAACGATCGTCACTAAAAACATAAAATGTTCATTCAAGTTCATTCAAGGTCATCTTTTTGGGGTCAGCGGAAAGGAAGAGACACTACATAACACTGTACAACAATACTTGCCTTATTTCTAAAGCTTCCAAAGATATATACCGAAGGTTTTACGCAACTGTTTTCAAAATCTATACAAAAAAATTCTAGACGTACCAACGCGAAAGCAGAATGTAACGTAAAACAAACATTCAAAGTCATTCAAGGTCACACATTTGGGGTGAATGGAACGGCGGTAAGAGACTAAATAATACTATATAATAATTATGGCTTTACTTCCTAAGGTTCCAAAGATATAGCGTCCGGATTCCCGAAGCACATAAATTCTACATTTTCGATTACCCCAGTCGTTTGACGCCCCTACCCGAGAATATCCACACAAACCTTATATCGCCGAAAACTAGAGTCATTGGGCTACATTTTTGGCGCCATGGTATGGATCAAACTTTATTCCAATTTTCGTGGTGGGCTCTGAAAAACCCACGTATTTTGAAACACAGTGTAATGGCCGTTCAGGATCATTCAAGGTCGGTCGTTGATTTCGGTACCAACAGAAAGCGCGTATGCAACTTCTTCTTTGCCATCAATAGTAAAGTTGGTCCTATATGGGTCCTATCCTATCGTTTCAGAGACATTGCAGGATTTATGCTGAAAACAGCGACCCCACCCAGATTCCACCCGAATTTTTGGGGATGCTACCCTTGGACAAAATCGCCGATAGTTGGGGCTCCGAAGAGCGAAGACCTCAGCCTAATTTCCGCTAATTACTTTCGAAGTAACCCAACTTTTATGACCACCACAAGTCACCAGTGTTGCAGACGGACGAACGAAAAACATACGATGGCAATTATACCGCATTATGCTCGTGTGCATCGTGCGGTAAAAACCAGAGCTTTTACTTGGACTGCAACGCAGGCGATCATTCAACGCCTGACACAGACATGAAACAGTCGGCTGAGCCGGTCGCAGGTGCGCAGTGTCACATTCACAGTGAATGATGTGACAGTTTGAATACGACTTGTAGGCCAACTGTCGCTTGTCATAAAATCGGTGCTATACGCAGAAAAGGGAAACAACGCCGCTATACCCCAGTAATACACGCCAAGACAGCTATTCCCCCAAAAGTGCCGGGATATTCGTAGCCGTTAAAAGAATTACCCACAAAAACTGTGCGACCTGGGTACCTGAATTCTTAAGTCTCATGCTGGAAAGGTGGAAAGGGGAGATGCAAAAAGCTGCATTAAAGCACAGCATGTTTTGCAGGCAATTGACTTCAAAATGATTTTGTGTGATAGGCCTACTTTCTCACATCAACGTTATGCTTGATGTACATTTCCTTTCAGATCATTACAATGTCAAGATGTGCTGACATTGTAATAATGTGATAGGAAATTTGCATGTGACAATATAATTCGCTGCATCTAGGGTTACCCAAAAGATTTTTGCTGTTTTAGTTGTCCAAGGTTATCGTGTCGTCCTTACACGGAGTTTTAAACTGGTAAGTTTTTTTACATTTATATTCGTTGTTTTACGGTCGAAGATATAGGACTGTGTCAGCAATATTAGTGTTAGCTGGAGTGATGATAATAATTTCCTATAGGTTTCCTACAATAACTATTTCACTATCTCTAAGCATTTGGTCACAATTCACAACGCAAGCGTCGACTTGTTGAGTCCCTAGGAATCAGGAACATATCTCCTATAGAAGCCCAGTTATAGCAAATTTTGTTAAAATCTCAAATTTCGTCTACCATGGCAACTGGGGTTGGTCTGAGACAAATTTTACTTACACAGTTAAATTTGCCGACCCTGAAAACCCCCTGCTTCGTGCAAGAATCAGGAACATATCTCCTATGGATGCTCAGTTATAGCAAATGTTCTGTTAACATTTTCAATCTTTCGTTACATTGATGATCCGCAGAATATTTCAGATCCGCGGACGAACTGTGGGTCTTTCGTAGATGAAAAGTTGCGGACGCGGACGGACGCGGATCCTAATCCTTGATAGCTATTTTTATAGCTAAGTATTTTGAAAACTATGAATGGTTGTGTTTTAGCCGTTAAGTGCCATTGCCGTTATTTTGTCAGATTACCAACGACGAAGTGTAGAATGTGACTGTTCCTTGCTTACTGCACTGCAGTGCGCCGCTTGTTGTTTATTCTGATACCTGCATCGCGCGGTTTATTGCTTGCGACAGCATGCGGATTTCTTGTCATATTGGTGTTTGTTACTGACTGTCAATTATTTATTACTGTTATATTTGTTAAGTTTACTGCACTGTATCAGTGTATCATTTCAATCACCGATGGTAGACTGGAGTATTCTAATAAATATCTTTAATTCTCTTATCTTAGTAACTACAAAACACGCCATAACCGTCACATTTTAGGTTATGTGACGTCAACGTCACGTGATCATTGGACTGGCAATGTACGGTTTACTACAGGTGGTCAATGTCAATGTCAATGTCAATGTTAACAGTCAATTTCATGCAGCATTTCTATTGCGCTGAGTGAGTGACTGCGCTCGTCCATTGTTAGTTATGGTACAAGAGCAAAATACGTACACAGTAGGCCTTACACTTTTGTGCGTTACTAATTTTCAATTTTCAATTTCATCTCAAAGACCACTTTACATGCATTTCAACTGGGCGTGCCCGTCGCGACGTTTGGTGAAAGATGGGTGCCTTCCGTGTCCGGAGGCTGCAGCGCAACGGATACGTTTTTGAAACGATCGGACTGATGCTAGCCGACAGAAAACATGCTAAGGATGTGCCTTTTCTTGGTGAGCTCCGTAGTCCGTAGCCTTTAATCAGGTACAAATTCTTAATAAATGGTTTGTCTTCTTCAGTGAAAACGAATTCAGAAGCTTTTCATTCGATTTTTGAAGTTCACAAGAAAAATGTCTGCTAACAGTTACAACAACACCGAAAAATGATACAGTGGAGCAACTTTGTAACAGACTTTCTAAAAAATAATTTTTATGTAAAATTGTCACAGATCACAGGACATGCTAGTTTTTCTGTCACAAGGTAGTGTAACGACATGCTCAAGGTGTGGTGGGATCTTTAATGATCGCTTTAATGCAAATTTCCTGGACAGCGTTTCAATGAAAGAATTTTGAGAATTGGTTAACACTTGATGGATATGTGACAAAAACATGACGGCGTACTTTTTGACTCACTGTGTAGTCAGGAGGGGCGGAAAATTGATGGAGTAAAGAGAGTCGGTAGAAGGTGGCGAAGAAGGGTGAAGAGGCTTCCGAAAATTTTCTGCGGGCGTCTACCGTTGCACTCAGACTTTATTCGTTTTCAAGATCTCGTATACTTGTGCTCTGCATCAGTGTAAAGCTAATCGCCCATAAGCTGGCGTCTCTCCACGCACTAACAACTAGCACCATGTGCTATATCAATAACCACGTCCCTCCCCAACCAGCCTTTGGTGTACTGGGACTGTTCTGGGTTTCTACTGCAGTTTTATGGAGGGTAGGTCGTTTTCGAAAAATATTTTTACCCGAAAAATATTTTTAAAATCCTCATTTACTGGTATAATCACCTCGTTTACACTGCTCGATAGCAGATAATTTTAGGTACAAATTTTGGCACTGTCATTATTTATCTGACCGCCGGGTCCAAAAAAAACCTCCACGTGCAAAAGAATA
>Ga0209679_1000485_pt1 | contig 14639 bp, 18 predicted proteins | sample WorMetHEROISLAND_4_FD_187408 | JGI IMG/M metagenome (GOLD analysis project Ga0209679, IMG submission 187408) | Marine gutless worms symbiont microbial communities from Max Planck institute for Marine Microbiology, Germany - Olavius sp. 2 HERON... ...
GACTAGGCCCACGCCGTGGGAGCATGGCCGGGCTGTGATATGACTCATCGCGATTTCTCCTACATGGAGGGGAATGCTGTGTGTGTTCAATTAGCCCCTCCTCACTCCTACGCCCCACTTACGTCTCCGGCTGAAACCGGCCGACGCTCACAGCAGCTGTCACCACTCATCAACGCCAGTATCCTCTTCATCTTGTCTCATCCCTGGGCTGGACCGTCGCCTGCCTGACTACACCCTACGATATTGCGATATCGCGACACACTGGCCTACGATATCGCGACGCAATTTTTTCTCACGATACAAGCCCTATTGCATAGTTGTATCTGCTTTGTCTGAGGCATTATGGACCATCTTCGGATGTTGCACTTTTTGAAAGATTCTGGTTTTTGAACAGCCCTGGAATTATTATACTCATTTGCACTAGAGGACATATTAAACACTAGCTCAACATCACTTGTGAATTTTGTTATTGAAGCGAACTATACAGTAGTGTACACTGGCATTGCTTTATTGTGTCTGTGTAGATGTCATCGGCACGCTTAATCAGCGTTACTGTGATCAGAGGCTGTGGTTCGAACTTAGATTTTTTATTTTGTTCTTTTTTCCTGTGCCTCTGATTTGCTTACAACATATGGCGCTATTGAACTGTGTTTTAATTGATTGATTGATTTTCTTGTGTTATTCTGTCTTGCTTTGAATCTATCTGTAGCATACTGAGCTGCTGCCTTTATCAATAAATTTGCACATTGTGTTATTGAATGCTATTGTAATACAAGCTGCCTTGTTTTCTGTAGTAGGATGTTCATTGTTTATGCATAATATCCACTAAACGATATCATACTTTGATGTACAGAGTGTTGTGTGATAATTGTGTGTTGTGTTAGTGATGTATGTTTGTCACATTATCAATCATCATTGTTACTGTAATCATATTAATAATAGATTCATCTGTTCGCACTGCTTGTCACGTCTGTGGCAAGTATTTCTATACTGGTGCATCACTAAGAATGCATATTTTGAGAGTACACAGTAAAGTAGAAAGCAATGCACAAGATGTTGAACAACAGGTGGAAGCAGTTGGTAACAAAGGTTCTGTGTGCACTGTGTGTAATCGTTGCTTTGCAAATGATAGGACACTTAAGTTGCATGCACATAAAGTACATTCTGATATTGCTGCTGCACAAGGTGGTAAAACAGGTGGTGCACAAGACGGCGAAGAACATGTCGAAGCAGTCGGTAAGAAAGGTTCTACGTGCACTGCCTGTAATGGTTACTTTCTGAATGATAGAGTACTAAAACTGCACGCACTTAAAGTACATCGTGACACAGCTGCTGCATCAACTGCTAAGAGAGGTTCTCGGAGTACAGTGATGCAGACCTCGATGAAGCAACAGTGAACGGTATTTTGTGAACTTGCGTAATCACGTAAAGTGTAGAGGTAGACCAACTGCGTCAAAAGGAGGAAGCCACACTGCTATCACAAGATTTGTTCCATGCCTACCAAAACACCTGTACACTTACACTTCTCACAATGCTTGATCACCGTCTCCAGTTCAGTGATTTTAAGTTGTCTCAGTACCTGTTAAAGAAACAGTCACTGTTTGCATACAAACTGGATAACAGCAGGTATTACTGACAGTATGTAGAGGATGATATACATCTCATAGAGAGGATGGTTAGTGCAAAGACAGCTTGGTTTCTGCAGCAGTCACCGGATGTGGCTCACCTACCAATCAGTCAGATGCTGGAGGCGTTTAAGACTGTGTTTGCGTCACATGATCAGTCACTGTTGGAATCGAAGCTGCCAGGGTTGTCAAGTGTGACGGTACAGCTGCCAAACTCCAGGGAGAAGTGGGTTTCCGAGCGGCTGGGGATAGAGGCCTATTCTTGGGACCTTGGGGACCCAAACCTGTTTCTGACACTGAACAACAGCCACGGGATACGTACGATACGCAGTTGCTGCTGCATAAGTTGGAGAATGGGTATGAGGCAGAGTTTGATCCGAATCAGTATGAGAAGGATACAGAGAGATTTACACAGCTGACGAGTAAACATGCTGCACACGTCTCTGTCGTAAGACTAAAAGGTTTTTAGAGGCATTCTTGTGTGACATATGCAGAGTGGATAAAAGGGAACCGAGCGGCGAATGGACAGGTAGAGATCAGCTGGAGGAGGGTTATTATTGGACACGGGTCGAGTTCACTTCGACGAGAGGAGTTCAGCATTAGCACTGTCTTGCCAAGCTGCCACATGTGTTGGACATTGGGCTGATTGGAAGGATGATACAGAATGGAAGAGATGTGATGCAGGAACTGAAATGTGGAAATGTCAAGCCAGAGAAAGTGGAGGATGCCTGGGAGATTGTCGAGGTCGGTTTGCTTGCAAATCGGTATGCAACCCTCTTTGCGGACAGTTTGTCGATGGCGTCATTTTATGAGGAAGCGATGGACACAGACAGGCACGAAGCTGGAAAGGTGATTGATACTGAACAGTTGAGGGACGAGTACGTGAAAGAGTACACGGATGACAACTTGAACATGGCGACACATCCACTGATGCACAGATTTTGTGACACGGAGTTTTGTGAGCCGAACAGATATATGGAGATGGCAAGGGTTGCTGCCATATCTTGCATGCATAACTGTATCTCGACAAGCTGTGGAGGTGACCAGAAGACAGCGAAGGGGTGCAGATTTGATTTTCCCAAGAAGACGATAAATCATACAGTTCCGGCAGTGATGCAGGTGAATACCAAGCAGATGGAGGCGAGGATGCTGCACCGCAGAACTTGCACAAGAGTGCCGAATCTAAACGAGTATCTGTTGATGTATTGGCGTGGTAATCATGATGTGACTGTACTGATTGATGCAGTTCATAAGATGCGCTATGCGACAAAGTAGGCAGCTAAGACAGGCCGCTATTGCAAGTTACTTAACGAGATTATTGAATACTTAAGTCAACGATGCATTAGTGTTATGCCACCAAATATGCAGATTGTTTTGAGTCAGCTGTTGTTAGTAGATGTGAGTCACAGGACTTTCATGACAAAGCAAGAACTGACGTACCACATGATGCAGTTGCCTGATGTGCAACGGTCGTTTGCGGATGTGCATGTCGTGGGATTCTACCACCGGTTGTGTCTGAACGTGAGCTCGAGAGACGGCAGCACCATAGTGTACTCGGACAGGACGGAGTACTCAGCCTATGCAGAACGATGCCGAGAATCGACGGTAATAGTCAATCGCAAGAATGCCAAGGCCGAGAAAGTGTTGACCAAAGGAATGCTTGCCTGTATGAGTTTCAGAGAGTTTGCTGAGACGGTGAGCCACGAATGGATCGAGGATCGAGCTAAAGTACCCGTGGAGATTGGACAGGCATCGACGAGAAAGTTCATGAGTCGAGACGTGAATTCAGGTCACTGGTCACTGAAGCGGAGAGAGAAGCGCAGACACATTAGGTTCAGCACAGTGCTGTACACGGACCGACCAAGCTTCTGCGAGCCGGTGGAACAGGGCGATTCTACTACTCAGACGTCGTTCTTTAGCTTGACAGTGGAGAAGAGGAAGCAGTTGTATCGCGCATACATGGAACTGGTCTGCAACGTGCCGTGGATGGACAGCCTGGAGGAGTCGTTTCTGGATGAGATGCAGAGGTCAGTGTTAGAGGATGCTGAGCAGGACCCGGAAAAAGATCACCGATACAGTTTGAGGCGGCTCGAGATCTTCTGGCAGATCTACATGGAGCGATGGAGGCGAGAAGTTGCACCAGCAGGTTCACAGTGGAGCAGAGACAATCAGTACTCATACTCGATGTTCCTGACGACCGGACACAATGTGGACATGCACATCTGCCGACTGGAACACGACGGCATGCTGAGTGCAAGGTACCAGGCAGACGATGAGGTGAAGAACACTGGCATCGAACTGCGTGTCAACATCCACGATGAGGTTGATCACTCCGAGTATCCATCCGTCTGTCTTGAACTTTCTTCCACCATATACGTTCAGGGAGGTAATAGAGCAGGAGCCGCTGCAGCCGTCAGAAGTCTGTGTTTCATTTCCAATGCAGGTAGATTATCAGAAGATGGAGGAGCTGGTGAAAGTTGACAAGAGCAAGTTGTTTCTGGCACAGCCACCTGGGTGTACTGTTTCGTACGAGTCACTGACAGATATACAGAGATGGGCCGTAGATCTCGGTGTGAACATGCAGCAGCAGATTCTGTATCTGTGCGATAAGGCAGGTACTGGTAAAACGCAGGTTTCATTGAAGATTTGTGAGTTTTTTGCAGGTCGTGTGCAGGCTGCTGCTGTGACAGGTAAAGCTACATCTCTGCTGGGCGCACCTACGGTTCATGGAATGTTTTCTTGGGGCACGTACGAAAGGTCGCAGGGTGGTGACGTGCCGACAGTGAGCAGTAGGAAGCTATCGGGGTTGAGGTGTTTCTATGAGAATGTTGATGTGTTTGTGATTGATGAAGTGAATGCAATGTCTGCTTCTATGTTAGCACAGATGCACGAGACGATGACACAGGTTTTCAATCCAAAGCTAAAGAAGATCGGACGGAACGTGCTGCCGTTCGGCAGAAAGAAGATAGTGTTTCTGGGCGATCCAGTGCAGCTGAAGCCGGTGATGGGTGAGCCGATCTATGGCGGTGGCAAAGGTGGTTATGTGAAGGCGACAAGGGTGAGGTGCTCGTGGCAGAAGACAGGCATTGTATCACTTAACAGCGAAAGGACAGGAGTTGTACTGAAAGTATCTGTTGGAAAACTGTGATGTTGTGTAGGAGTCAGAGGAGTAGCGGTCTGCTGCAGCAGATCTGCGACCGGTTCAGGAGCGGAAAGGAGACGGAAGCGCTGACACGGCTATTAGTGATCTCACTCCAACGCGCCAACACCGTGACATCAGCACGACACGTTTACAACCAGTGGGGGCACAGCAGTAGACTCAATGTATTCGAGGGGCTAAATGCACTTTTTGAGACTTTTTGTCGGTCAAAATTACGAAAAACGGCAAAAAATCCATATTTAACCCGATACTCGAGTTTGGGCTGCGCTGAAACGTGATACAGGCCTATCTTAGCAGATAGGACTTCACACAAATGTCATCTTTATTTCACCACAGCATGGTTGCAACACAAAATATATAAATACTAAAAGCATATACCCTTTCGAAATATTTAGTGACAAACTTGTCTGCACGCTACTGTACATGCAGTTCCAGTTCGAATGCAAAACTCTTTTGACAAAAATGCATGTATACTAATTCCAGATTGCTTGCGCAGAATAGTTTTTGCTGGAATAAAGTTTCTGCATATGTTACACTGTTCAATTGTATTTGTTGTGTAGCAGGTGCGTGAACTTTGAAGGTGCTGAGATTTGGTCCGTAATATGACACTATAAAAAACACGATATGGACATGTTGCAAAAGGCTGGGACATTTCTAAAAGTTAGGGCCTTTGAGTGGCCGGCAGTGGTTTCTGGACCTGCCTTAGCTACGTTAGCCATTCGTAAGCAGAACCGGCCAGATATACTGCCGTGCACTGCAGACCTCATGACGCTGATGAATCATGTAAAGTCATCAGCGACACACTTGATGGCTGAAGTGGAAAGTTGTCAAAACCCCCAAATGCCATTGCATTCATTAGCAGAACTTACTCTTGCAAGAATCATCATTTTTAACAAGCGCAGATCAGGCAAAGTAGCAAAAATGACAGTGAAAGTGTACAACGAAAAACCTAACTGGCACGAGTCAGCACTTGACGAGTTCTCTGCCGTGCTATCACCACTAGAAAAGAAGTTGTCTAAGCGTATGCAGCTGGCGAAAATTCCAGCTAAGAGAGGATCCACAGCACCAGTGCTTCTGACGCATGATATGGTCTCTGCGATTGATCTGCTGATTAGATATAGAACCGTGGCAGGTATTGCAGATGACAACCCATTTCTTTTCACCAACGAAAACAGTACCAGTGGTGAGCCACTGCATGGTCATGATTGTGTCCGAAAAGCTGCAGTTGCTGCTTGCTCGTCATCTCTCTCATGACATTAGAGTTCACACAGAGTATTACAGGCTTCACGATTCTAGTGTGGAACTGGCAAAAGTTAGCAAACTGCTGCTCGCTGTTGACAACAGTAAGCCTGGAAAGTGGAAGGGATGCAGGCTAGATGAGATCGATGTGGAAATGATAGGGCTGTGAGATGAGGACACTGGACTTAGTGATGCGAGTGAGTCAGTGGCTGGTGGTGAGGCAACCAGTAGTCAGCAGTCAAGCAGCAGCCTGTAGAAAGACAACACCGGATTCAGACGAAGAGCCCAGTGATGACAATGACTGACTTTATACTGACTCAGGGTGATGCCATCTATAATTCTGTCAGACATGCTGATGATTATTTTGATTACAACAAGTTGCCTAGGAACCTATCTGTTCCTGGCACTGATGTTATTCTGTCGTGTTCGTTTGGCTGTCACCAGTATGGCAATGTGTATTGTAGGTTGTGCAGTGTTTGCAACAAAATCATTTTGGAAGTGTGATTTCTTGTTGGAATACCGCAGACAGCTTATTACATAGGACGAGGGGAAATATGATATGGGTCAGCCGATTGTGGCTCGTTTCTATTTCTTCAAAACTGAAGGAAAGAACAAAATGTGGTATGTTATTTCGTGGTGTACAATCGGTGGTATTACAACCAATGCATCTATATATACAAAATAGCTCAGTAACACTTCGGGGTTTACACGAGTGGACACAAGGGCGCGACGCAAGCATCATCTGACCAGCTGCTGGCTAGTGTGCTGCCTGTGAAAATGGAATGCTCATCGCGCTAGCGCGCTCCAGATGTGGCGAGGATGTCGGCGCGCTGTCAGTTGGGCGACTAGGCTGATAACCTCATAACCTGCCTATATACTCATTCACAGAGCGGGCAAACACACCGCAGAGCCAAGACCCACTGTTCAGTGTTCAGTGTGCGACGCGTCAATCCTGCGAGACCGGCATTCGACTCACAGAACAGTCTGCCGAACATTTCGAACGCGTGGCTGCTCAACGTGTCCGGGTGCAATGCCATCATACCGCTCAAAGAGCTGACAAGTGTCGCTGGATTCTACGAAGCAGCTATGATTGACGTTCACACAGCCGGACTGTTGAACATCGCTGTCCACGACTGCGGCAAGCTGAGCGTCCAGTGTAATCACTGTTCCGCTAAATTCTTCGCAAACGAACGTATATATATTCTATCGAACACGACTACTGACATGGCCGCTTTAGTGTCTTTTGTGGAATGACAGATTACCGCATAATGATCGGAAACGCTTTCTCTGACATGGCATGTGCCTACAGTCAAAACAAAACGTAAATAAATAAATCTGCACTGTAATGTGTCGTCATCAAACTTCAAGTGTTTTGCTGATGCTGCGTCAGGTGCATGTAGTATTAGTAACTGTTTAGGCTGTCTCTTGGCTATGTGGCCCTTACAGCGGGCCAACACCGTATCGACACACACACACACACACACACACACACACACACACACACACACACACACACACACACACACACACACCTATTTTAAAAATATATCTATGTAGTCATACACCTACCTTATTGGACCTTACTGCTGACCATGCTATTGGGTCTCAATAAAAATCCCTATAGCATCGGTAACCACGCTGCCAACAGTGTACGATATGTACTTACGTACCAATAGCGCCGGGCTCGCGAGTATATGTGTGTCAAATATGCAGATGCCTGGACATAAACCATCTATTGTGAGAAAAATATTTTAACCAGCAGCAAGTACAGGAAAATGGCATGTCATTTCTGCAAGACAACAGATGCCGACAACGGGAAGAGGATGACAGATCACATCTCAGTCTGCAGAATGTGCTCAGATGACGTTAAATGCTGATGATGACGGTTACACGGAATGACTGACTGTAAGTGATGTGCGGTCTGCTGCACCCTGCACATAGGAACTGTGTTGATTCTTGACCAACTCAGTATTTTTGCTAATTTCCAGTTCAGTATTGTCAATGGTAAGTGGCTCAGTATTTTATTTTTGAGCCACCGCAAAGATGGACACTGAAAAGACGTCGCCTCGAACGGAAAAACGCGATCAGATGGCCCAAATGGAAGCCAAACTGTCTCAGCTACAAGAACAGCAGAAAAGATTGACCGGAGCAGCTAATTCGAACATTTCAGCGAACATAAACAGCGAAAAGCTCGGTCTTACAACCGTTCTGACTTTGACTCTTCTGATGTCTGCTCTGTCAGATTTGCGCATGGGCATAAATTGATGTCTCTGGAGCAGCAGCAGCAGCAGCAGCAGTGCCACCCAAACTGTGGGGTAATGATTTAATCTATAGTGCATTTTATGTTGTTGACTTTCCACATAAAACACACACACACATACATACATACATACACACATATATATAGACGCTGTCTCAAAAAACGTCCCAGTTTCTCATGCTGTAACTTTAACCCTTTGGACAAGTCATCCTAAGTAGGCTTTCCCAATCTCCACAGTACGGCTATAGCGGAATGACAAGCGGCGACTTATCCCTGCACATCCTGCAGTAGCGGTGTAACTATTGCGCATGAATTTACTTATTTTTCAGTTATATCGTTAAATAATCTTTGCTACTGGGTGTGGTTGCCCACGTTTGTTTACGTTTGTTGCGGCCAAAATGCCGAAAAGAAAGCCTAAAAATAAAAAGCAAGCTGTTATGGCAAAGAAATTTTATAAGCCACAAGAAGTGACGGTTATGGTGTTAGTAGAGACAGCACTGAGAGTCTGATTACTGCAGATGACGAGTGTGAGGACGTGACAAAGACCGAAAGTGAAAGTGAAACGGATATCGATGCTCCGTCGACTTCGACTGCAGTTGCGAATAGCGGTGCATGTCAGTGGAAGAAAACACTCCCAACAGACTACTATGTGCGAAAGTGGACTGATATAGACGTTCCAGAAATGAAGGCATTTTTCAATGTCCGAATTTTGATGGAATGTGCAGTGGTGACTGGTGAAACGCCGATACGAGACTACTCGATGTCGGACAAATACAGATAAAAGATGTAAAGAAAGCAAGGCTCATTGACGACCACTATATAATTTCCATAAGTAGCTATAAAACATCAGGTGTACATGGACCAGCCAAGATCATCTTAACAAAAATGCTGCACAGCTGGCTGACTATTTTTTACAGGAACACAAGGTCTGACTGTATTGGACTTGAGGTAATATGTTAGAGCATTATTTTAGTGATAAGCCGGGATTTTTTTGGAGTGTATGGATAACATCAACTCCACACACAGCCAGAAAGACAAGAACCTCTAAAGGCATAAAACCAGAGCATGTCCAGTTTCAGCAGCCTGTCAAGAATGCAGAAGATCAGGACCGTGCCGTAGATCATGCTGTTCAAAGTCGTCCAGTCAGCGATACAGTGTCTGGCAGTGTCACTGACCTTTTCTAGATTTCAGCAACTTATTCATCTAGTTTAAAATCTTTACAACACACTCAACGACGAACCGAAAGATTACCAACGTGCTCACGACATCGGAAATTTTTTGACATTAGAAATCTGTGTCATTAACAAGACGTTCAGTCCAACGTCTGATTGCCATCAGACGTATTCGAACATTTCTGACAACACGTCCTCCAAAAACACTACCTTGACTGTCTGTATTTTCCCACGGACGCGTCGCTAATTGGTTAAGCCCAATTTGATTGACAGCTAACTGATAACGTTATACTATAATACTAATGAATGAGTGAGTCCCACAACATTTCCCTCGCCACGAACGAAAAGAAATTGTCCGCAATTTGAAGAAATGATGGGCAGAAAATAATATGTTGTGTTATGTTTGTAGGTTGAAGCCAGAAGCAATCTGATGATATGAAGATTAAGAACTATTGAAAACTACTACTGTTATTGTTACTGTCATTATTTCGCTCCACAGCAGAGCATAGACCTATAGTAGTCAATACACTTCAGTGTCTGTAACGGAGTTATTTCTGTGTTATTCACCACCTTCGGCACACGATTGTGCCTTAATTTATTTACTTATTATTACCCCACTACCACACCCCTAATGCGGTGTTGGTTATGTCATGCTATACTATTTTTCTTAAGCCTTATAACTCCACTAGTATATTTTAACCAATAGCACAGGAATAGGAGGGCCTTTCTTTCTGTGATAATACCCTACTGGGGAACTCACATTCCTCATTTTTTCGACCTACACGCCATCCTGTCCACCAGCTAGAAAACGCTGCCAGAGCATCTGAATCAGTATTGTCGACATCTAATTTATGCGTGCACGTTTTTCTATTCATCATGTCGCGAAGGCCTACGTCTTTTACTACGAAAGAAGTTACTGAACAAATATTTCAAGATAAAGACAGTGATGACTCGGATATTGACATTGGCGATTCTGAAACGGACGATGACGATGTAGTTGATGGCAAGAATCCAATCAAAATCGACCACGGGCGGCTGATAACAGAGACTAACAACAGCGGGAGTCCAGTTGCGGTGATCTGTCGCCCCTACCGTTATTATCTGGTGCAACGGCATTCTAATGACTATACAATCGCCCGGCGATCACTGCACAGCATGGCATGCAGTAACGGCTTCTCTAAGAAGATCTAACAGATTTGGATGCATACAGCGCTGTCGCAGCTATTCATGATAAAAGAAAAATTAAACGGTTTATGCCACCATTCAATAGAGTACAACTTATAACAATGTTATCTATCATTAAATTTGGCTATAGCAGCACTAGTGATCAGACATTATGTTGAACTAGAAATACTAAATAAAGTACCATTTTTATTTCAAAAACATAAAGCAATTTTGTTAGAAGTGTATCAAGTAAAGTACACAACTGCAAAAATACCGTTTTTAGAACTTTTGGCTGTGCCAACTATGTCAGTACGGCGGGTGGGTATGCCACAGTAAAGAAAGGGTTAAACTGCAGCCTGTCTTTCGCTCTCAAAACTGTCCATGAACTTCACAGGTGTGCAGATTTAGTGCAAAATACGGCTCTAAAACAGCATGACACAGCAATGCTGCAAAAGGCAGAGAATAATTCAACTCGGCATCTCACGAACGCTCTGAACTACGGGAAGGATCTGAGTTCAGCGTGTGTAAACAAAGTTGTCGATAGTAGTAATGGAGGAGTGAAAAAGTAGTTTAGACGAATTCTCCCGATGGAAAGTTGATGAAGTGAGAAAGTATCTGAGTATGCACGAAGAGGGCACTACCAAGAAGCGAAAACCGAAATTATTTTTGGTAGCGCATACTGTAAGCGAGCAAGGATTGCCAATCGTTCCTAGCACTATGCACCACGTTGAGCAGGCCGATATCAATCACCGTGACCAACACATTGCCTGATCTAAAGACACCGGTCGATGGTTGGACGTTCACTCAGTTCCTGCTGTCCCACAGTCGTCGGCGCCCGCCGCCCGCCGCCCTAAAGCAGCAGCCACTGGGAATGCTACCCAGCTGTAGTATCAAAGCAGCTAATACTGCACTTAAAGCTGTTCGTCATCGATTCGGTGTCGATTGTCCTACTCATTCAAATTCCTATTATGACTCTCCAACTTCTGAGCATATGCCAGAGTTATCTGCCTTATCTTTGCCCGTTTCCCTGCAGTAAGCAGTAGCATTTCTGCAGGAATATTTGTCACTTATGAGACCAGCTGAAGCAGCATTGGATGTCCTCCTTAGACAAGTAAACATGCATTAGATCTGCGCTGCCAACACTGCAGAAATTAAAAAGCAAGTTGAACACAGTCCCGCACACAATGACTCTGCATGCAGTATTATTAGCAGGCACAGATCAACGATTTGGATGCATGTGAGTTCCTGACAACAGTTGCTCTCAGTACACTGAGTTCAACCAGACTTCACTGAAAACCCAGAGATCAAAGTGAAACATTCCATGCTTGTGCCAAATACAGTGAAGGAAGTACGCAAATAATGCCAAATTACTTTGGCCCTAGCCCCTGTAAACATTCAAAGTTGTGTTTTGTTTGCGACTAGGGCTGCAAATGCCGTTGCAACCGATCACAGAATCCACACCTGTAACTGAACCGCATAGTGCCGACAGTACAACTTCGTCCACCGGCAAAACAGTGCCAGCACATTTATCATCCACTAGTGACAACATCTTTGACGCTTTTATAACTATGCACGCAGAGGATCCACATCTGAAGTACAACACCGGTGCGTTGATTATTCTTGCAGCTGAGAAAACCTTTTGTTGCAGTATCTTTCATAACATTCATATAAAGCAAACAACAGACTGAACAGTATACTTACTCAAGTAATAAATACACAGACAATCTAATGCACGATTTCATCACTTCACACAAAAAATATCTAAAAACTTACCTACATTTCCAGTCAAAATAGATATATTTTCCAGCAACAACTGACCATCGTGTATTATTACAGGTTATTTGCATCTATATTGAGAACTTCCATTGTCAATGTGGCAAATGAAGAACTGTAGCACTCCTGTAACAAACAAAAATAAAACTGTGCATTAATATATCATATCCAACAGATTCCTAACTCTCTGGCTTACAGTATGCTACTCACACCAGAGGCTCATTCTGCTAGCAGCTGCTATGATTTTCTCCTATTTTTGTCTACAATAGCTTTCGTTCGTTCGACTGAATGGTGTAGCTAACATACTATGGCTAGCGTTGTCGCTTGACTGTAAACAAAAACACTCTTTCGCAAGAACCCCTCTCAGGCTTCCCCGACGTTGATTCATTCGAGCATAACAAACACCCAATCAGCAATATCGGTAAGAAAATATAACAAAATACCGTGAATTTATAAGTAAACCAGTTTCGTAACAAAATTCTGATTATTGCTCACCCTCAATGAGATGCTAGCACAGAACATAACCTACTTTTTACCAACTTGGCTAGCTTTGTCTACGTAGACCACTGTAGCCGGCTAGCAAACAGCTTAGCTAGACAGCTTTGCTACGCTAGCCCATCGTAGCGGTACTGGTAACATCCACGTTCAACATGTTAGGAGTAACTACAACTACTACAACTACGACTACTACACTGTCAGTTTGGACAAAGCTGCGATCTGTTCTGCACTTACGTGTATGAATTCATCTTCATCTAAAGACACTTTCTTGCGAAATATTGACGAGATGTATTATTAGTGCATTGGAGATCTTTTGAGAATGCGCTACATAAATTACGTAATTACTTACTTACTTACTTCAAAACCTGGATGACAAAAACGTCTACACAGAAGTAATTGTGGCAGTCGCAGTCACTTACCCATTTTAAAGTTGTTCGGGAAAGTCACTGTCAAATTCAGCAACCATAATCGTGAACCATCCATCCATCGTCAGAGTCTCACGACAGTCGACACCATTCCACAGCCAGAGGTCTCATACAGACAGTAAAAGGCTGTTGATAGCAGCGACAATTCTGACTCGATGGCTACTAAACACACATTATAATCAAATAAATATATAAGTAATTTGCTTGAAAAGAAGTTTTTTTAAACGGCATCATCTAAGGGTCGCCATACCTAAAGGCCGTTACAGCTACTATGCTATTCACTGCCGCATCCCACATTTCCCAGCAATAGACAGCTTTCTTGTATTTCCTAGGGTTAGGGTTAGGGGGTGCCTTTTGCTATGGCGACCTTTAGCTATGGCAGGCATGAATCGTACGCATGTCATCTGTCACACTCATGCACCCTGGTAAAGTGTATGACTGAATGAGATGCTATCTGGCACAGACAGTCATGTTGCATTGTTGCCCACTATTAGACAGGGGCCCCAGTCCTCACACAAAGAGAGACTTGCTGGTTAGAACCTCCAGTTAGTAGTGACGCCGCCTACTGCCAAAAGTTCAACATGATATTTTTAAACTACTATCATTTATGACATCACATTGATTTTACACCTGTGTCATGTACGACTTGGCTTTTAAATGTCAATGTCAATGTAACTGTCGATATTAGACTTACATAGCGCAATCTTATGCAAAGCATCTCTATTGCACTGAGTACACTAGTACTGCGCAAACAAAATAGTTTTCAACGTGTGACGAATAGTCACCGCAGCTGACAGTCGGCTCACGCAGTTCGACAGGCAGTGAGTTCCAGACCGACGAACCCCAAACAGATAAAGCTCGACGGTTCAATGTGCTTCGTCGATACAGCGGAACTGTCAGATGGTGCAGGTTGGCTGAACGTTGACGTCCGCTGGTGATGTCGGCGGTAGCAGGAACTTTCGTTCCTAAGAACTTTCGCTCCCGGGAACGAAAGTTCCATAGGGTGGAACTTTCGTTCCCTGGAACTTTCGCTCCCAGGAGCGAAAGTTCCATGGAACTTTCGTTCTTTGGAACTTTCGCTCCCTGGAACTTTCGCTCTTTGAACATTACTGATAATGGCAAGCGGTTCAAAAGTAGGTTCGAAAAATACACCTGGAAACCAGAATGATGAGAATGAATGGATATAGTCTAGGGCTACGTTTTAGTAAGGCATACGAAAATTTGAATGAAGATAAACCCATAGGCTACTCTCAGCGACGAAGATGTAGCCCATTGACTCTAGATTCTGGCAATATAAGGTTTGTGCGGACATGGAGAGGGGGC
>Ga0209679_1000486_pt1 | contig 14635 bp, 11 predicted proteins | sample WorMetHEROISLAND_4_FD_187408 | JGI IMG/M metagenome (GOLD analysis project Ga0209679, IMG submission 187408) | Marine gutless worms symbiont microbial communities from Max Planck institute for Marine Microbiology, Germany - Olavius sp. 2 HERON... ...
TATCTAATAGTGGTGTTTCACTTATTCAGCTGTTTAACCCATTCGTGCCTAGCGTCCTATTTTATGGGACACCTAATTTGACAGCATTTATTAAAATAATTCAGGCACTAATGGGTTAAACTGGTCAGATTGACCGTTCCGCTGTGCACACACAGACACAGAAACACACACATTGAACAAACACATTATCTCCGCCATTCACTTCCTTCACTTTGCGGAGATAATAACAATTGGAAGGACAAGAAGACAAATGAGGAAATTTTACGCATGGTCCAAGAAGACAGAAAGATTTTAAACACAATATGGTATTGAAAGCACAAGTGAATGGGTCACGTGTTTTTACTGAATGATGGAATTCTAATACGTCGTCTGTGTGACACGACGTATTAGAAGGAAGGATGCTAGGCAAAAGTACGAGAGGAAGAAGACGGATTCAGCTGGTAGACTGCTTATTAGAAACAAAGAATTATGCAGATCTGAAGAAAGCAGCTGAAGATAGGAGCGTCTGGAGAACAATAAAGAGACTGTCGTAAACCTGCTCAGTGAGAAGATCACCAATGAATGAATGAATGAATAACAGACAACAAAACAAAACTTTTTTACAATTAAATAATACAACAAGTGACTTGACAACCTCACCAGCGCCATACGCTGCAATGGGCAGACAATGACGAAAACCAAATATCATAACCAAATGCTGCCAAAAACTACATAAAATCTGCAAAAAATTTGCATCTATGCAAGCATCTGTATGACTCCATGGTGCTTATCTAAGTATCAAGTCAGTGGCACATCTTGGCGTCGTTTAATAAGAATAACTCGTCGACGAACAGCATTAGTGTTTTGTCCAGCAAGTGGGCAAGGATGACTGACATTGACAATATTTGACGTTGATAGTGGCACAGCTGTGCAGCATCTAATGTCAGACATATTCACGTTAAGTTTTCCCACTGTCGACACTTTCTGCACGGTAACTGCATTGGCAATGGAAATGTCCGTTGATCTGCCATTCCAACATATCGCTGACGCTGGCTGAAAGCTGCTCCCTGACTGATCAGATGAGTACGACAGCAGATGAGCTGGCAACTTCTGACACGACTTATGATCATCACTCTTACTGGACTTTGGCACTTTCTGCTGAAACTCAACAGAATCAACACTAGGTGCATATTCACAACACTCGCTCTTAGCCACGACAGTGCCCTGCGTTGATATTGGCCACCATCTGGAATTACTCTGCTCCGGCTGATATGTTCTCTTTTTCAGTTTAATATCATGCACTGCTTGTCCAGTCTTCATCCTATTCTGACTCTGCAAGTAGCCTGACAGTGCGTGGAGGGTCACTGCTAACGGCTTGTTGGTTGCATCTACAGCTGATGACAATGGGCTTGAAATGCTGCTGCTGCTGCTGTTGATTGCTCCATCACTTTTCGTTCGCAGAAAGCAGGATAAATGACGTTGTGGGGCTGACTGCACCATACGTACTGATACACTATTCTCCAGTTCAACAGCCATCGGCAAGCGCTCAGTGGAGACATCTGACTTAACTGCTTTATCACTGTGATGAGGCCACAACGATGAGATGTTACTCTTCCCTGAATTAGTTATCACCACAACAAATAAACAACACATTATATCGCATTAGACAATATACGGCATTGAACATAACTTGCTGAATTAATCAAATGAATAGTAAACAACTCATTCTAATTACTTTGCAACAAAGACATAATGTCAGTTCTATCACTTTCATTTCAACCAAATTTAATGATAAATTTTTTTTGGATAACTATTTCAGATACTAATGACTGGTATAATGTACAACTAACTGCTGATACTGCAAACATTCGTTTTATACTCTTTCAAAGACAGCATGACATGAAACTGCTGGTAAATACTTTGAAACAAAAAACGCAGCTCATTACGTTGATTACCTTCGACTGAAGACAGTTTTTCACGTTCAATGGTGGCAACTTCACAGATCTGATCGAATGACAAGTGTCTTGCGAATGGTTGTTTTCTTGGCACAGTTGCTGGAATATCAGAACAGAAAAAGCTAGCAGACTTTCCACACTTAATAACTTCAATGCAAGTAAGCCAAGACTCTTGTTTCAAATAAGCATAGCTGAAAACATATAAATTTTGGGGACATACATAAACGTTTAAAGCAGTCCTGTTCCCTTTAAGCTGTGCACATGGCAGCCTCACAGAAGTTAGGCAAATGACATACAGACAAAAGTAGCATTACTGAAAAGCAATGCTCTTTCTTAACCAACCTATTACTAAACAATGCAAATACAAAAAATTGCAAAGGCTTATCAAAATGAAGCTACTGCTTTTAGACCACTGAATATGAAGTAAGCTAGCTTTCTACACGCTTGACACTATAACAAAAAGCAAACCGCTTGACACTGCAGGTAGAAATATAACAAAAAGCAAACCACGCAATGCTCCATATTATTTTTAGAAATATTCTTACAGAGAAGACACCAAAAGCTGCCAACTGTCACATTACATGAGTCTAGTCTTCACATTAAACTTTATCTTTGTTTCCCACACTGACTTCGAAAGACTTCATGAACTTGTAATAGTGGATGGCTTCACTAATGCAGTGTATTCAAAGGGCCCACATTTTTCTCGGAAAATTTTGCCAAATTTCACGGGCCAATTCAGGAAATTCTGTAGCTTACTGTGGAAAAATCATGCAAATTCCACGACTCAACCACAGCTTCCTTTAATGAGTAAACTGAACTGTTTGCTTTCAGTGACTGAAGGCTGGCATTGAGTTAATTTACTGTTAGTGAAATAAAAAATATCATTTTTTTTACAAAAAAGTGTGATGAAAGCAATATGTGAAGAATGAAATGTGATGAATATGGATTTTAAAAATGTTTGTCATTCTGTCAAAATGTTCCCACTACAACAGTTATGAAAGCGTCAGTAAAATGACACGAAATTATAATTAAACTATGTAATTATAGACTGTTTGTCTAAAATTACAAATATGTAACTAATCTGATCTGAGTCATCCACCTCAAATCACTGAACTGACTGATTATCAAAAACAGAACATAGTGTTCTCAAACTGTCGGTAGACACACTGAAACGTAGCATAGACTGGTCACAGTGACTGACCATGCTTGGAAAAGGAACGTTCAGTATTCACAGAGGCTAACTGCAGGGTGATGTAAGCCTTCAATAGGGGGACAGTTCACTAGTCTGAAGGGTCACGGGTCCAAAGGGTCACATTAGTGTTATGATTGCGTGATCTGTTAGAGTTACTGTTAGGGTTAGGGACTAGTGACCATTTGGACCCGTGACCTTTCGGACCAGTGACCCTTCGGACTAGTGACCTGTAACCTTCAATAGCACTACCAGTGTCCTATCCTGCACGCCAGAAGGGGTGACCATGTCATCAGATCGCTCTTTTCTGTAGCCAAGTCAAGACGGATCTCTCAGACGCTGCACTTAAAATATTTGGTATTGACTGAAAATCTGCAAGTGTTTTGGACATGACAGCACGCTGGCGAGGATCGAGAATACAAACAAATATGAACAAATCTTGCAATAGTCACCATTCATTTATCAAATTCACATAATTCTGCAGGAACATATGAAAGTTTCATGGCAAATGGCAAATTCCGAAGCTCAGCTCAAAATTCTGTGGCCCAAAGAAAACTGTGGGACATAGATATTACAGTTATTGAACCTAGGAATAAAATGTAGCCAGTCGGCCTAGCAGTGTGTCAGTGAAACAAGTGTTTTACTGGGTGACAACCTTGAGGTTTTGCTAAACAAAAGACCTGAAGAAAACGTTGAAGTGACAATTGTCGGTATTTGTCAGCAAGCTACAAGGGGCGTTCAAACAGTTCTGCAGCTTGGCATATTAGACTGAAATATCTTCAAAATTTATACATCTTTACCTACTGTTTTGGTTTTTGTTGTGGATATGATGTCATTATAATTTATGACGTCACAGAGCAGTAAAGTTCCAATTTGGGGCAAGGCAGTCTGTGCCACCCAAAGACTTGTACCACATCACAGAGCAACTCAGAATGTTAATGCAAGGAGCATAGAAGGCGTCTATCTGGTTCTTCAGTATAGAGACAGATTGACCACTGTGCCAGCAATGTCAATGCCGGAACATATCTCTAACAGGTTTCAACAACAATGCAACACCGTGGTAACTGCTTCAGTGATTATGGTAGGGGATGTAAGTAAGTAAGTAAATGATTTATAAAGCGCTAAAGTCTGAATGAACAGATTCAACAGAATCAGGGCATGTAAATTGTAAATTGTCACTCACTCACTCTGCTAATGCACTACCACTGTGTCAAGCCACCACCTATCAGATGACCAGGACATAAGAGTAAAGTATTACCTGTAATACATACCTGTCATATCATTTGACTGTGGGCCAACATACATAAACAGAGCTTTACGAGACTTCAGCTCGACTCCACTGAGTTTCTGTACGAGTTGAAGACTGATCAGAATGTTGGCAATGTCATACAACCTTCGAACTGTTGCTGAAACAAAAATCAAAAACACCAATTCAGACACTTCACAAACCCGTTACATACATACAGACATATCAAATGAAAAACGTGGAATAGAAGGAAGCATCTACGCTACAGCCAGATATCATCAACTGAATAATACTAAGAGCTGAATTAACGAGTTAAAGAATTAATTGCGATTAAAAAATTAATCATGATTAAAAAAATTAACGCACATACATAAATTCTACGAAGCAGGAGTTCCAATATGCAATTGAACTGCAGTTATTTGATGATCAAATAATATTCAATTAATTATTAACAACAAATGTCAGTTAATTTGTCAGTTGTGCATTATTTGATGGCAAGTTCAACAGTGGTTGCATATCTTAAGACGAGTCGTGAATAGCAAGACGTGCAGTTGTTCACCGATGGCAGCTAACAAAATAAACTAGACCTGTCGAATTGACACATTAATTAACGCGTTAACGTGCGAATAAAATAATTAATCGCGCGATTAACGCGATTAAAAAAATTAATCGCTCGACAGCTCTAAATAATACACAAGTCAGGTTCCCATTCAAATGAAAAAAGCAAGTTTTGACATTTTCATGATGACTGAATGTAAATTTTACGAATTTGTGAGTCTTCATTTCACGGACGTAAAGGTTATAAAAATGGTGTAAAGTACGAGCAGTTTGTTCTTTACTGCTGACTTTCAGACACTGTGTTCAGTTAACTGAGTTAAAACGGTAATTCTGCAATATTTACACCACTCACATGTCCACTATTATTTGCAGTATATACACCATTATCCACTCTTGATAAGCAATCTGCAGTCAAAGCGAGTGAATTATTTACTCACCCCAAACAGAATGTCTTAATCAATGGCACTGTTTTTCATGATTCTACAAGTAAATCTTCATCACTGTTCCGTAACTTCTTCATCCATCAGTGCTTAAACGCTGTTCGACGGGTGACAGGAAGGGCATCTAGCCTATAAAAAGTTCTGCAACAACAATTCCCAAAAGTTTACTTTTGGGGACCGGCTTCACCTGAAGTAATTCCAGAAAATGAGCACGTTAAACAAAAACTGAGTGTGCCATAACTTCTCATGACCAAATCTATAATTTCATGACTTTCAGCCCTGAAAATCAAAAGCATGACTTCTAATGCCCTCTGGTAACCCTGACAAGTTCTACCACATACAGAACTACTACACTTACTCTTCAATTTGCTAACATCATGCTGATCTGTTGCTGAATCGGCAAGAAGTACTTTAGCTGACAGATCCAGACTCAAAGTACATTGCTAAAGTGAGTTAAAACAAAAATACAACAAGACACATGTATGTGAACTCAACATCATGATAATTTATTCAAAAATAAAATACTGAGCTAACAAAATGTTTATGCTTTACAAATACAAAAATTTTGGCAGAAATTAGTTTAAAATGACACAAAACAAACAGCATTTGCAGTATGTTAGGTAGGTCAGTTGTGTATTATTTTGGTTTTGCTATTTGATACAGATAAAATATCGTATAGATAAGTTATGAAATGTATACTCACTGGTGCTACAAGGAAAAGCATAAAGAATTTCTGGGTTAAGTGACTTAATGACATCTTCTCAGCATCTGTGAAGCACCCAGACACAATACAACAATGCAGCATGATGACAATGCACTGATGGATAAAATACTCAACTCTCTATCACAAGCACATGCAGTAACTGTATTTTTATCGGACCTGCTTCCTGAGCCAAAGGTTATAGAGTGTGTTTAACACACAATATCTACAAAAATGGCTTTCAAATGTTGTGTGCTCTTCATTCTAGGCTCAAGTGTGTGCGGATTTTTTTGCAGCATTGAAGCAATTTTAGCTGGATGTCATTCCTGATGCTACTCTCAGAAGACTCTTGAGTTCAGCTTGCCTGCATGAGATCCACTGCCTTAACCACTGAGTTATGCTAATGTCAGTGAAATAAAGTTAACCCGTTTCAACGAGACAAAAGCATGTATACCTGCTACGAGAGCCTTGCTGCTGCTACTGCTGTCATTTTCTGATTCACAACCATCTTCAGAGATCCTTGCTTGTTCAATTTGTTCAGATATGCCTTCCAACTGTGCTAGCCTCTGTGCAACACAATTTTACTACTGCAAGTCAATGACGAAATATCCAAAGTCCTCCAATGAGTGTTACCAAATTTAAAGTGATGACTACATTGGAAACCACCTCTTTCCAAAATTTCCATAAACTGACCATAGGTTTCTCACTCACATATGCAGTACTGCAGTCAATGCATTCGAAATGAAAAGTTTGTGGCAAGTCCTCAGGGTATCATGGACTGCCCGAAAAATGAACAGTTGGGCGACGGAGACAGCGGGAGTTGAGAGAGACTTGCTGAAATCAGCGAAGAGGAGAAAAATGGCATATTTTGGGCATGTCATGCGAAAAGACGGAGAATGTTTGGAGAAGGATATCATTCAAGGAATGACTCCTGGGACAAGAGGACGTGGCAGACCAAAGACGACCTGGCTCAGCAACATCATGTCATGGACCGGACTTGGAATGGGAGAACTGCTTCAGAATACCAGCAACAGGAAGGCGTGGCGTCAGCTCGTTCACAGTGCGACCAACCCTCGGAGCGAGGATGGTTAAAGATGAAGAAGAAAAAGAAGTCAATCAAGCGTATCACACTGTTTTCATAAAGATATCAACTTCATTTGCTGCCCATCCTACAAAAAGTAATCACGTAATTTTTACTTAACGATGTATACGTGTATGCACAAAACTTCAGTGAAAGGAGAAGACAGAATCATCAGTATTTCAATATTTAAAAATCTAATTTTTACCTTCACTTAAATTCACTAAGTACCTGTTACATACTGTACTATATAGGTTTACATAAAATGCAATTAAAATACACCGTGAGTCAAAAAGGTCCACAACCGAGTTTTTGTCATAAATTTGTTAAATATTACAACTTCTCTTACTAAATTACTGTATCAGTTTTTGACACTGTTTGTTATATTAGCAAACGATTTTCTCAAAACTTGAAAAGCTTCAAAGTCATCTACTTTTTAAAGATTAACTGGAGTACTGACAAATTAATACAAAATGGTAAAAAGCCAGCAAGAATGACTTACAAACAGGCTCGTGACAGTGTCACTGAGGTGTAAGTTGCCATGCCAAGCATACTTGTTCTTTGCCAGTCGAGTGGCAAAGTTAATGGCCTCAAGAACATTGATAATGTCATACACCCGGCGACGACAGACACCTGCAAAATGCGTCCGAGCTTCACAATCACTGCAGCTGTGACAATAAGAAGCCAGTAAATAATGGTAAGATCAACAGAAAACATTTAACACTAGCTAAAACTAGTAGTAAAATACAATGCAGTATACACCACAATACACACATTTTTATACACAAATATCACTGCTGCACTGCAGATATAATTTATTTGAACTCCACATGACTAATACTTTTGGCCTTTTGTTTAACTAACCTATTTGGCTGTCGTTACTCCAGATTAAGCCAGACTCCGAGGAGGAAAGTTTGTGAACTGCTTCACCAGGTTTTGTTACAGGCCTAATGCCCTGCTGTCACCCAAACAACAGAGTCAAAGTGCCAAAGCAAAGAAACAAGAGAAGGCACAGCTGTTGATGCTGATGAGTCCACAACTAAAGGCAGGTTATTGAGCCAATCTGTGTAAAAACCACAACCATGACTGTACTAAAATTACTATTACCACATATGAATATTTCATACATATAATCGTCATCACCACCACCGTCACCACCATCATGCATCATAATTGTAATCAGTGAAAATTTATTTTCTACATTTTCTCAACTTTGCGTCTACAATAACAGTTCAAATGACATCTCTGTTGTCCAAATGTCTGGCCTCATCTACCTCTTCTTTACAGCCCCATTTGCCTGAAACTAACTGTCCTTTCATAATTTCTTGCATCAGCTTTATCTTTCTATCACCATTAAAACCTCCTGATCTAGTTATTGGTAGGAAAAGTCCACAATATCTGCAATATTCTTCTCAGTAACTACATATTTCAGACGTTCCCAATTTTATACAATTCGTCTGAAACATTCAATCAGCAATACTGTACAGTGTACACACGTCTACATCTTTGCTGTCATTTAATAATATTTAAAAGAAAGCTGCCAGCTGGCCAAGCAAAGACCATGGAAGCAAAGTTGCAGCCAAGCACTACTACAGCCAAGCCCAAAAAGAAATCACTCGGCAATTTATTAGTTCCGATTTATCGTAACTCACTCAGGCTGGCAGCAACTTCATTCAGTATCACCTCTTGTTGCTGAAAATTGGGGGATAATGGAAACTTCTCAAGAAATCTACACAAACACCATTCACTTTAAACATCTGCAAACGCATAACAGTGTAAAACAATGCAACAAACGTTATATCCATAAATTATTGCAACAATGCCGAAAGCTTGGTCTACCTGAAATCAAATTTATTCTCACACAACCACCAAAGACGGATATAACTAGTTGATATCTGCAGAAGAAAATTACTCTACAACAACAGCACGCAGTAGAAACTACACAGGCTTAGAAAATTTCACTAAAGTTCATTTCTTTTTATGCACCACAAGTGTACACAAAAAATTTAAAATAAATTGAATAAATTACTGAACTGAACTTTATTGAAACACACTTGCAGCAATAAATGCTGAATATATGAATAACATTAAAATTAGAAGTGCATATATACACCGTGTCCCAAAATTAGCGACAACCCTACAGATAAGTTATTGTAAAATCGTTAATACCTGACAGATTTTTACAAAATGTGAAACATTCGTGGAGACGATCATTCTGAAATAGTCTTTAAAGTTTGTGCTCAAATTGCCACCTTTGGCCTCGACGCAAGCTCTTAGGCGGGTGCGCCACTGCTTGATCGCCTTGTCAATAATACGCTGGTTAAGTTCATCCCTAATGTAAACAAACTCTGACGTCATAATGACGTTACACTGAACACACACGGTAAGGTGCGTACGTCACAATAGGTATGACAGTAAATAATGTTAAGATAGTGCAGTGTATGATACTTCGTTGAAATCCATGAACTTCAAACTGAATTAAGCGTGTTTGAAGCAAGGGGTGTCGCTAATTTTGGGACACGGTGTACAATGAAACAATACGAGATTATGTACCTTTCACAGAGTAAACCAAGCGACTTTTCTTTTCTTCTTCGTTTATCCATGGAAACAGCGACATTCTCAACACACTTATCAGCTGTTGTGGTATCAGCTTCACAATCATTTGTAATAGTGTCATCTGTAACTGGTTTTGACTGAAATACTTCATTTACACTACTGCGACTGTGCCACATTTCACGGCTATGCAGATCAGGACTTGCAGCTTTCAGAAGAAGTTTAAGATTGGCCGTTGGAGTCCACTGCAAGGTATCAATCATGGGATGTCTTGGCGGGGTCATCAAACACATTTCTGCATCATCCACTGAAACTGGCACAGTGCTGGTACACTGTGACGGATCTGCATCCACTGAAAATGTTGCTACTGCCATGTCACCATCTGTAGCCACATAACTTAAATCAATTTTGAACTGAATAGCAGCAAAATGCAGAAATGCGAAAAATGTAATTACATCAACAATAATCCTTCATCCTCCAGTGCTTTCACGCGATTGGTTGGGAATGCGGGGTATGCCGCCTGCCACAACAATTCCCAAAAGTTTACTTTTGTGGTCCAACCTAACCATGATGATGCTACAGGTTGTGTTATGTTTGAATTATATTTGTTCTGCAGCTTGTGCTTAAAGCCTTCATGCCTATTTGTTCTGTTGTAGATGTTAGCCCTTGCGATCTGACTTTGACATTGCTGATTACAAAAGAGAACAAGAATAATCTCTTCAGCAACATTAAAATTTTAAGACTGGTCAAAGTGGCCCCCTAGCATTGTAAACCTGTCAAAACTTTTCTTTACTTTTTCACTATGAGTAACTTTTATCAGTTTGCAAAAAGCTAAGAATAAAACCATTTCAGTGTTATACACAAGATGTGTTATTTCTGTATAAAATCACCTATGCGTTCATATATTTATCACACAACTGCATTACTAAAGACAGAAACTGGGTGTGAGTTAACTAAGCAACGACAAATGGGCTTTACGTTACCATACAGTTTGTCAGGTTGATACAAAGTTGTGCGGATATTGTCTATACGAGATAGCCAATTACCCATACTGTATGCCACGATTTGAACGTAGAAGAGGCTCCATCAGATCAGCAATCTGAACATATTCAATTATTTGTTGACAACTATCAGATCACTGATCTGAACGTATCATCGTGCTTTTCTTTGCACGAGTTGATGTTCAGTCAGTCACCGATGATGTCTGTCATCCAGATAAATTTCATGTCTGTTGATCACAAAATCAAAATCAATTAAAATGTTACTGTGACTTGCTTCTGACATAACCATTGCTGCCTGCCATATGTCAGGCTTCCAGCGAATTCAGCAAATAGTGCTCCAGCAGACAGTTCGTGATAGTTTTCTGACATTAATAAATTTCAGAAGGTAGTGTAGCAATGCGTTTAAGATGTAGTGGCATCTTTAGTCATTGCCTAATTCAAATTTCCTAGAAAATGTGGCAGTAAAACATATGGACAAGAGTATGATTAAATATGCTCTTTTATACAGTATATTTGGTATGACGTCCCTCCTTTTTGGCTCACGGTGTAGTTCTAACGCTGTGGCTCGGTGTCGAAACCCCAGGTCCATTCCATGTCAATGTGGGGCAGGGCAGATATAACTGCCCCAAAACCCCAGGTCAATCATCCCCAGATAATTTCCCCAGTCAGAGGCAAGGAAAAAGAGGGGAGAAAACGGGAGGGGAGGAAAAGGGAAGGGAGTGAGTAGTGAGATCCCGCGACTCGCCGACTCTCACCACTGCATACACTGTAAACTGACAGTAAAACCGAGAAACTTGTTATGTAATAGCATGAGTGGCGTAATATACATTACTCCTAATTCGAGTCCATCATTCAGGGTGGCCACAAAGTAGGAGAAAAAAATTCCCCGAGTTTTCCAGGGTGTTCCAGAGCCGTAAACTTACTTTTCCATAGGATATCACAACAAATATTTGAATGACGAACTAAAAATACTTTGTTTGTTACAATTCTTCCCTGAGGCTGCACAGAATTCCCTGAGTTTTCCATGTTCAGAGAAATCCCTGAGTATTTCAGGTTTGTGGCCACCCTGTCCACAATTTTACTGTACAAGAACAGAACACTCGGATTTAACGCTATACAGAGACGTCTTTGCTTTCTTCCAAGTTATATTTAACATGGATAAAATAAAGTGGTTAATTTGTGAAAGAAAAACTACCATAAAACAAAACACTCAGTATTGACAAATTACACAGATCACATGCAAGCAGCTTACATTTTTAAAACTAAAATTAAGTAAAATAACGTGCAGAGGTGAATGTTAAAACTTATGTAACAACATAAAGCACAATAAACCAGAAATCACATCACAAAGTCAGTACCAATGGCATCTGTAGATGACACGCATGAAGTGTAGGTCAACGATATCAGTAAAATGTACTTGCAGCATTTTGCTTTAAAATATGTTAAAAAGTGAACGAATAAAAAGTACACTTTGTTTTGACATGACAATAATTGAATATCTAAATTTGTCAATAAGACAGAAAATATCAAAACAACGATACAACAAAAAATTAAATTAAAACTAGATGTAGCATCTCCCCATTACACTGGCACCCGATGGCCGACCTTTTTAGAATCATTCCCAGGGACGGTGCCCCAGATGGGGAAGGGTTAGTAAGCTATCATCACCCTCTAGCAATGATAAAATTTTGAGGGAGCAGAGATCCTTATCACCCAAGACACGGTCGTTTGAAAAATTTACACAATGGGGATCAAAACTACGAATAGTAACTTGTTGTTAGTGGAGCAAAGTACTCAAGCTTACACTGCCACACACTGTATGTAATACTTAACACCATAAAACGTATAAAATTTTTGAGTGGTTCCCCATAGATCCCTAAGATACACGCAAATTTGCACTGAATTTTTGGCAAATTTTAGATTTTTGTCCCCCCCAAAAAAAATTCTTAGGGGAGATGTGCCCCAGCTGACGGTATATAGAATATCTTCCTTCATCCACTTTAGTCAGAATTTCCTCATCAGTCACTTTATCTAACCAACTGATCCTTTCCATTCTTTTCCAAATCCACATTTCAATGCATCTACTGTTCGTCTGTCGTTGCTCAGTGAAATAATTACATTGAACAAGCCACGTTCAAAATATGCATGGACAACACACAACATTTACTTCCTACTCGTGCAGAATGCTGTCATTGATATTTACGAAAAATGACACAACACTGAAATCTCAAAATAAAACAATCACATATATTACAAACATGTCAACATATATTAGTACAAGGGACACAAGAAATATGTTGTCCAAAATGTCATTTTTCGTCCATCCAAAATGATCACCAATTTCGTCCAAATTTCTAATTTTCGTCCAAATGTAGTCCAGCTATTAAAAGGTAATTAATTAATTTGCAAACGGACAAATATGTACTAATTTCCAAGTCTCGATGAAGCATTTCTTTATATTACGGTAGACTTATTTCATTGAAAAGTTAAGAGTGCACAATGCACATACATAATTAATAATTATTTACAGTCTTTTATGGACTGATTTAACTACTGGTATGCCCCAAGTGATTGTGTCACAATGTGGTCCCAGCAGTTTGATGCATTCGCTTGTTTTGTGAAAGAAAATTAATCCATTCGCATCCCAATAATTCTAGGCATCCGTTCTGTAAAAGCATCATGGTAATGCCAATAAATGTGAAAGAATTTGACAACTTTTTTCAGCAATCACTTGCTCATTTTTCGTCCCAAACTGTGAATTTCGTTTCTTTGTCCAAAATGTTAGATTTTGCGATTTTGTTCGCTCTTCATCCAAAATGAATTTCTTGTGTCCATAATTAGTACACAAAGTATCTGGTTACACAAAATTAATTCACCACTTGTGCACTGTTTCCCATACAATATACAAGCATATATGTCAAGAACTATGCCTGATTGTCCACACAGCAACAACCTCCAACCTGACTACCTTAAGTCTCAATGTAAGCAAAGTTTTCTTTCATGTGCTAGCAGAATTTAACAAGACGTATCTCAGTTTAACAATGTGACTACAATAGTGCAAACAACAACTGTATTACTGCACAGAGAGGACAGCAAACACCAATGATAATGATTACACTGCTGCTTGCTGTATACCTTGTTTTTATCTGTCATCCACAAGGCTTGAATGTCTAGCATTAACAAGCAGTATTCACCCTGTTGGCTAACTGCACAGCAGAGTAACAGACTGTTGGAAACTTGACAAACAAACACTGAGATTGAGTCAGAAACAGCAGTCTACTACATCACACAGCATACGAGTAAAAAATTCGTGGATAACTAGAAGGCGCTCGTGAGAGTGCATATCTCTGCCAAGTGAATTTTTGCAGCAGCCCCTTTCGAAAAATTTTTAAGGGGTCATGTCCCCCATATGCCCCTTTTGAAAAACGTTTAGTGGTCATGTTCCGGACTTTCCCTGGGAACGTGTGTCAAATTTAAAGTCCGTAGCTTTAACTGGTTTTGAGCTATTAGCATTTAACGTCCAAAAATTTAGGGGGTCACGTGACCCTGGCCACATCCCCTTTCGAAAAGTGTTTGGTGGTCATGTCCGGCATGTCCCTGGGAAGACGTGTGTCAAATTTGAAGTCCGTAGCTTTAAGCGTTTTGGAGCTATTAGCATTTAACGCCCAAAAATTTAGGGGGTCACGTGACCCTGGCCACGCCCCCTTTTCGGAAATATTTTGGGGGTCATATCCAGACTGTCGCTGGAAACACGTATGTCAAATTTGAAGTCCGTAGCTTTAACCGTTTTGGAGCTATTTGCATTTAACGCCCGTTTTAACCCATTCGTGCCTAGCGTCCTATTTTATGGGACACCTAATTTGACAGCATTTATTAAAATAATTCAGGCACTAATGGGTTATACGACTGATGACGCATATGTAGCATTGAATAAGC
>Ga0209679_1000487_pt1 | contig 14585 bp, 2 predicted proteins | sample WorMetHEROISLAND_4_FD_187408 | JGI IMG/M metagenome (GOLD analysis project Ga0209679, IMG submission 187408) | Marine gutless worms symbiont microbial communities from Max Planck institute for Marine Microbiology, Germany - Olavius sp. 2 HERON... ...
GACCACTGTCGAACTTGCCATCAAACAATGATGCACAACTGACAAATTAAATTAATTGAATGTAATTTGATCGTCAAATAACCGCAGTTCAATTGCATATTTGAACTCCTGCTTCATAGAATTTATGTATGTGCGTTAATTTTTTTAATGTTGTTAATTTTTTAATCGCGATTAATTCTTTAACGCATTAACGCGTTAATTAACGCCTTAATTTGACAGCTCTACTTAAAACAAATGTTGAAGGACTGCAATAATATAGTCACAATGTAGAGCTGTCGAACGATTAATTATTTTAATCGCGTTAATCGCGCGATTAATTATTTTAATCGCGCGTTAACGCGTTAATTGACGCATATCAATTCGACAGGTATAGTGTATGTTGTAAGGTGCTGTGGGCGAACGACTGCACGTCTTGCTGTTCACGACTCATCCACAAGATGCGATCACTGTCGAACTTGCCATCAAACAATGACGCACAACTGAAAAATTAACCGACATTTGTTGTTAATAATTAACGGAATATTACTCGATCGTCAAATAACCACAGTTCAATTGCATATTGGAACTCCTGCTTCATAGAATTTATGTATGTGCGTTAAGTTTTTTAACGGCGTTAATTTTTTTAATCGTGATTAATTCTTTAACGCGTTAACGCGTTAATTAACGTGTTAATTTGACAGCTCTATCACAATGTACACATCCAGTGAGTATGATGAGAAAAATGATGATGATAATGATGAAGTATGCACCTGTGTGGTAGTGGTACAGGTGTATACTGAAACATCTATCTAATACAGGTACATACTTAAACACCTGTCTAACCAGCACCGGGTGATGCAGACGATGACGATCACAATAACACTAGCAATCACGGTTATATATATAGGTGACAATAAATCAACAGAGTCAATGACAATAAAGCAGTTATCAATCACAGTACCTGTACGATAAGTGAACAGGTGTGTACTCAAATCCACTCCACCTGTCTAAACCACCACTAGCAGCAGCAGCAGCTGATGATGAAGATGCTGATGATCTGCCGATAAACTCAACGAACTCTCCATTAGCTAAATCCACCTCACTAAATTTCTCATCCACCTGCGTGAAGTCACAACCGATATTCTCGTTAACTACATCACGCAATATGTCTACATACACTACACTATCTTCTCCCACCACCCAATATGACATCACAGCAGAGATGGAACCGGGTCAGGATTTTTGACCCGTGACCCGACCCGACCCGGTCGTTGAGTGTTTTGAAAGAATACCTGGACAACGTCTTCACAGCAGTATCAGTTACCTGTCAGGAAACCCAAACCGTGACGTCACAGGGACAATCAGCACGTAAGTAAGTAAATATTACTACGGGCACTAACTGAAATAAGTAAAACAGTAGTGATGTGACGGGAACCGAACTGAAACCGAAACCGCAGATATTAGTTTGCCGAGATGGTGTTACTCTGTAGAAACAACGCCACGATAAACACGCATGTTAAAACTCAAAACCGGGTCAAACAATGGGTCTGACACACTGACCCGTGACCCGACCCAGCCAAAATCACTGACCCGGTGACCCGGTGACCCAGTTCTATCTCTGCATCACAGCGCTACAATCTTCGTCCTACATCATCACACAACAGACAACTACCTGCACTCACTGGTCACTGGACTGATGCCAACTTCATCACACGATTATTCTACAAGAACTGTGTTTAAATTTTGCGCTAACACTATTTTGTCACCACCATAATTTTACACAAACTTGTTTCCATCTGTAACAGCGAATGCATTTTGTCATTTGTTGCTAATAAAGAAATGAACGAATGACCAGAGATGCTGTTTTGACTGACAGAAGATGACACTACACACAGAACACTGCTTTACATTATGACAACTCATGACAAATATTGGCTGAAGTGCCGAGAACATCTGTGCTTTACAAGGAAATATGCGACAGTTAGACTAAGCTAGAGATGTGGTCTCAAGATCAGTTTCGAGACCGAAAAGTGTGGTCATGTTCTGGAACTCTGCTGTCACGTTCTTCGTCTGTTGTTGGTTCTCACTCTTGGCGTGGTAAATTTGAAACACTAGCCAAAGGATGCAAGGCTTTTCTTACTTTTTACCAGTTACTCTTTTCAAAAAATGCAATGCATTATTTATTATTCGTATTTTGCAGTTATTTTTTGCTGTTAATGGCTTGGCATCGTCTGTCTCATGTTGATTCTTTATCTCAAACAGCTGGATCTTGGTCCCACTGTTGGTCTCGAGCTCTGTGTTCTTGGTCCTGGTCTTAAACAGCTTCATCTTGGTCTTGAGAGTTTGTTCTTGTTCATGTCACTGGATGAAGCACATAGCAGAGACAGGCAGAGAAACAGTAAGACAGACGGAGTGAAGTACAGTTAAACAGAAAAACTGCGCCATTCCAAGACGTTTCATTTACTTACTGCAAAGACCGAAAGATTCAAAAATTCCTTTATACCATATTGTCTTATTCATTATCAATAATTTGCTGTGTTTTATTATGTTAGTTTTATGGCCGTTACTCTTACCTCTATTATTTCCCCACAGACATTTAGACATTTAGACTTACAGTACCGTTTAGTACTGTTACTGTCATTATTCAGTACTTCATTTATGTATTAATCCAGCCGTTGGTTGCAATATGCAATAAACCATTATTACTATTATTACTTTCAAACTACACAGAAGCTGATAGTCACCGGCTGCTGGTAACTGTGCCGCGTCATCTGATCTGATCCCTGCTGCCTGTATACCGTCTGGACAGACTGAGGCCTCGGACTTCCGGTACGACATGCAGCAACCTTCTGATGTAGCAATTCGTTGTCGGTCTTCATTTCTTCAATCGCCGACTTGAGACGAGTGTTGTCGCTCTCCACTGCCAGGTAGCGCTGTCTTAGTTCATCCAGTTCAACCTGCAGGTGCTTCGTCATTTCATCAGAACCTTTCAGAGGCGCCTCATCAATTGTTGAAACCAGATGACGGTCGCTTCTTTCTTCCAGTTGATTTGTGAGAATCTGTCTTTCACCGGAACCCTGCAAGCGTGTGTTTTCCGCCTCTGAGATCAAGTACCGTTCCATCAGCCTCTCCAGTTCATTCTCGCTGTTCCTCAACTTTTCTTCAATACACTGAAACTCAGCGTCTCTAGACTTGACGATGGACGGTCTAGCATCCAGCTGGGCTCGGACAGAGATCACTTCTGATTCCAGCTGTTCCACACGATTCGTCAACTTTAGCTTCTCCTGCTCCAATTTTTCGACCACGCATCTGTAATCTTCATTTGTTCCCAATCTCTCCATGGCTTCCTTCTCCACAAAACTCAGTCGCTTCTTCAGCATACCATTCTCCGACTGAACCTCGAACATTTCAGCCTGCAACTGGGTTAGCTCTTGCTCTATTTCACTCAGATCCTGGATTTTCCAGTTCAGTCCGTCGATCTCTTCCAACAGAGCTGCATTTTCTTTCCTTGCAGAATCAAGCTCACACTTGACTTGTTCCACGTTCTCTGCAGAAACATCACGTAAAGTTTCCTCTTCCGCCACTCCAACGTATTTTGCTTCGAACTCTTTCTTCTGTTGATTTGCCTCGGCCAACTCAGAACGAAGAGACTCTACTTCACCCTGAAGTTCTTCTACAGTTCCAGTCCGGGTTCGCAGCAGTTCCTCAAGCCTGGTGTTGTCGGAGGTCAGCTGCTCTAACAACTGCTGGTAACTCTCGGTATCAGACATCAGTGCATCGTGCAGTGTCTGCAGGTCAGCCAGCTTCTGCCTCAGTGCTTCTTCGCGACCAGCAGACTCATTCTTCACCTGCTCCAGAGAAGTTTCAAGAGAGTTCTTCTCTGACTTCAAACTGGTCAGTTTTGACTCGTAGTCAACTACTTTACTGCGCAGTTCATCGCGGACTGCGTTTATCTGCTCATCTAGACTCGATTTCTCAGCATCAGCAGCAGCACGTACTTCTGCAAGTCTCTTGTTCATCTCATCCTCATGTTTCCTCTCAGCAGTCACCAGTTCTTCACGTAGACTGCTCACCATAACCTTGAGGTCATCTTCAACACTCAACCAGTTCTTCTTCTCGGCTTCAAGAACAGTCAGACATCCGGTGAGTCTCTGTATTTCTGACGTCATTCTCGACATGTCAGACAATTCGGCTGATTTCTTCTCCAGCTGCTGTTTGAGGTCTTCAACTTGGTCAGTGAGGATGTCATTGGAAGCCTTCAGTTCTTTCAGTTTCACGAGCATCTTCTTCTTTGTCACCATCAAGGCTTCAATCTCTGCGAGGTTCTTTTCATTTTCTGCCTCAAGGCCCTGCTTCAGTCTCTCAATGCTCATGAAATGGATCGAGTTCTGTCTCTCTGCCAACAGTTCTTCCTTCAGCTTCGCGTGACTTGATTCCAGCAGCGAGTACTTCTCCTTCAAGGACATCAGTTCATGCAAAGCTGGTTGTTCCAGTTCTGCTTGCTCGCCCTGCATCCGCTCAGTGACCTGATCAACCTTGACTGGACTTAGCTCCGACAGTCGGCAAGTAAGCTGCTCGGAGTTTTCAGCCACCAATCCATCACCGCCACGCTGGTAACCGGGCATCGTATTAACAAAACCAGAACTGTTTTCGACAGTACGTTCACCCGGTTTCTGTAACATATTTTGTAGTGTGCAGTTTTCGACTTCCAGATCAGCAAGACGATTCCTGACGGTTGTAGTTTCGGCCAGTAGCTGTTTGTTTAGCTCTGTCAGTTCTGCATTCTGTGCTACAACATCAGACATCTCGTCTGTGGTACTGATGGAGTCATGTGTCTGAACGGAAGCCGTAGCCATCGTCACATCTCCGTCTCCGCATCGAGTCAATTCAACCTTCTCTGCTTCAGCACCTTCACCAGTCCTATCCAGCATTGACCTAGCTGCCTCAAGCTGTGTAGCCAGCTCGGCAATATTTGCATCAAGTACTGCTAACTGCTTGTCCTTCTGCTCAAGTGCAGTCTGCGCCTCGGCCAACTGCTGCTGACATATTATCAACTCCGAATGATCTGACTCCAACGAACACAGCCTAGCTGATGACTCTCTCAGCTCTTGTCGTAATTCGCTTATCAAAATCTCATAATTTTTGACTTTATCATCCATGCTGCAAAGCTGATCGGTCAGACTGTTCAACTGCTCATCTTTGTCACGAACAGCAGCTGTAATAATCTCAGACTCACCACGAAGTTTCTCCGACAATAAACGCTCGGAGTTCAGTTCTTCATAGACATCATGTAGCTTGTCTTCCAACTCACAGCTCTTCCGGTGTGACTCTACCTCAAGAGCACACCTTCCATCGAGTTCCTTCTGCAGAGCACTAAGCCGCTCTTGGCTTTCCCGAAGTGCAGTAATATCAGACTCGTGCACCGAGGACATGCTGGCTAACTCATCCAAATTCCGTTTCAGATCCTCATTCTGCTTTTCCAGCTCATTTTGCAAAAATTCAATTTCCTGTTGCAATACTGCAATGTTATTTTTGCACTGACGTATTTCTTCATCCTTTTCATCAATGCGTTGCATCAGTTCTCTGTTCTCAGCAACTGCTTGGTCGAATTCTAAATTTTTCTCGTTAAGCTTGTCCTGCGAATGACTTAAGTCGGTCACAAGTTGCTGCATTGTAGAGGAATGGGACTCCATTAGTTCTCCTGTTTCTTTGTCATTAAAATGTAGCAAGTTCTTCAGTTCCTGATTAGCTGTGAACAAGCTGTCAAGTTGGCCAGTTTGCGCTTCCAATGTCTCTTCAAGATGCATCAGTTTTGCTTTGTCGGCATCAGACTCAGCAGCGAGTTCAGTCAGTTCTTCATCCTTCTGTCTCAGGACCTTCTGTAGCTCCATCAGTTCAGTAGCATTAACTTGAGCTTCAGAAGTCAATTCACTGAGTTGTGCATCTTTCTGCCTCACTACCTCCCGTAGCTTCATCAGTTCAGTCTCATTATCGGCAGTCAATTCACTGAGTTGTGCATTTTTCTGTCTCACTACCTCCCGTAGCTTCATCAGTTCACTCTCATTATCGGCAGCCAGTTCACTGAGTTGTGCATCTTTCTGTCTCACTACCGACTCCACTTCTGTCATTTTTGCCAAGTTTGCCTCACTCTCGGCCGACAGTTTCAGCAGCTGCTCATCTTTCTCTTCCAGCAGCTGTAAAAAATCTTCATTAGCTCTGTTCAGTTGCAGTTCTGTCTCTCTCCTGACGCCAACTTCACTCCTTAGCTCTTCAAGTCCTTTTATCTGCAATGAAAGTTCGGCTTCAAGTTTTGCATTAACCTCTTTAAGGCTAACAATCTCTTCCTGATTACAGCTGAGTCTTTCCATCAATGATTCATGCTCACTTTCTTTCGTGGTATTAAGAATCATCTGTAGTTGCTCCAAATCAGCGTCTTTATGAGAACACTGCTCTTGTAGCACAGACACCTGAGATGATAGCTCACCATTCTGTTCTTGAGTGCATTTCAGCTGATCGCCCACGTCATTCAAGTCTTGCTTACATTTGTCCATTTGCTGCTTCAACTTTTTTGCAGCAGCTGCATATTTATTTGCCAGAACTTTCTTCTCTTCGAGCTCTTCAGTCGCAGCCAGCAGCCGAGTTTCTTTCAGTTCTGAGGTCGACAGCAGATCACGCATCATCTCCCGACATTGCTCTGCATACAGCTGCACATACAAAAAGTTTTCCTCACAAGACTGGGATGGGCTACTGTCACTGACTGAGAGCAAACTGGCAAGAATCTGCCCAGTATTAAGCAATATGCTTTTCAAAGCATCAGCACCAGTCGCTGTCTTCGAGGGCGTGCATGCCACGTCATCTAAATTTCCAGTCTGGGATGGAGAGGATGAATCGATGTCTCCAGTTTTCTGCACTTCATCAGGAGACAAATTTTCAACGATAGCTGGCGGTGATAAAGGTTTAACTGAATTATCCACAACGTTAGCTAAAGAATGTTTTTCATCAATCTGCTCCAACATTGCCACAATCTGTGCATTTTTCTCAGCCAGCAACATTTCCAATTCCTCAATCCTGTTGCCAGCACTCAGACACTGTTCTTTGGCATCATCTGCATCTTTGTTAACAGCCTCCAACTTTGCCGTCAGACCAACGATCTCAAGTTCTTGTTCCTGCAGCTTCCTCCTCAGTTCTGACAATTCTTCATCCTTCTGTTCGAGCAACGCCTGATGTTTCTGCGACAGTTCCTTGATCTTGGCAATTGACTTTGCTTTTAACTTCTCAAACCGAAGGGTGCTGGTTTCGATTTCCAGTCGAGCAGCTTCCAGTTCTCGGTTTTGTTCTTCGAGAATTCGACCCCGCTCAGACAGCTGTGTATGATGACTGTCGATGTCGTGGGGAAATTCGGCCACAGGTTTACATTCGTGATGCTCAATACTTTGACGAATGGTTTGTATATTTTCTGCCATAGTGGTTAACATCGATAGAGGGAGCAAGGTAGCAGCAGAGCCAGCTGGATGGCTGGACTCTGGTGCTGGGACTGTGGAATGAGTATCAAGTGACGGTCCTTCAGGTCCAACTGTCAAGTACTGTCGTGTGAGTAAAGTGGTCTGTTCAAGCTCAACGTTCATCTCAGCTAGCAGGTTTGAGAACTGTGTCCAGCATTTCATAGCTTCTGATAGATCTCCGTCGGTGACATTTGCCTGAGATGTGATGCGATATCTCGGTCCAACGCATTCCACAATGTCGTACTCTCGCGATGCCATGTCCACAGTTGAACAGACACGTTCTTCCAAAGTCTCGACGCGACTCAAACTGTCGGGTACTTCAAGAACAGAAGACTCTAAAGGATTCTCCTTTTCCACTTTGGGACCTCCGCTCTCTTCCAAGAACAAAACAGACTGATCACTACTCACTGATGTCTCTTGGCACAGTCTGTCTTCCTCTGCATCTTGTGATTCTATCACATCTCGGTCTTTTGTCGATTCATTTCTCAATTCTTCACTCAACATACCTGGCTCAGTAAACTGCTCTCTGATAATACCGACAGATTCATTTGTTTTGGCAACAGATTCAGTCAGTTCCACTTCTTTGGTTATCAACTCGGTGTGACTTGCAGTCATCTCGGCTTGCAACTTCTGCAACTCAGCTTCCTTTGCTTCAAGTTCAATTCGAGCTTTCATCAGCTCGGCTCTGAACGCTTCTAACTCAGCCAGTTGGTTTCTGCTATGCTCCACCAGTTCCCGGCACTCGTCTTTCTTCTCAGCCAATTCCACATGAACTGCTGAAACGGTGCCACGTAGGTTTTCCAATTCTGCATCTTTCGCTTCAATCTGATCTCTCTCTTTTGCCAACTCATTTCTCAATTCTTCACACGAGGACTCTGATTTGGTCAGCTCTTCTCTAAGGACATCGGTAGATTCTTTCAAATTTGAAACAGATTCAGTCAACTGCAAAATCTTCTCATCTTTCTCACTAACACTGACCTTCAACTCTTCATCACGTCTCACTGCATCTTCAAGTTGCCGATCTTTCTCTGCAGACTCATCTCTCAGCTGCTGCATCTCAGCATTCAACTTCTGCAGATCATTTTCCTTGCCTTCTACGAGCATCTCAATCTGAGCAGCTAATTCTTGTTCTTTACTCTTGTACTTGACAACCGAGTCTTGCAGCAAGTCAAACTCGTGAGACAGCTCATCAAACTGAGACGTCTTCTCCATCAGCAAAGAATTTGTCTCTTCGTTTCGTCTGTGCAACTCTTCAACTTCTTGCACGTACTTTCCTAACAGATTCTCCTTCTCTGCAATCAAATCTTTGCTCTCCATCGATAGACCCGACAATTCTTTGCAGCGTTGTTCCTTCTCAACCAACTCATTACGACATCCTGAAATCTCATCCCGTACCTTCTCTAACTCCACTTCTTTTGCTTCAATTTCAACTCTGCATTTTGCCAGTTCATTTCTCAATTCTTCACATGCAGACGTTGACTCAGCAAGTTGCTCTTTGAGGACGTTAGAAGAATCACTGAGACTAGTCGCTGACTTGGCCATTTCTTCACAATCTTCTTCCTTCTTAGCTAACTCATCACGACTTGCTGAAATCGCCGCTTCTAACTTGTCTATTTCCACTTCTTTTCCTTCAAGCTGCCGTTTCATTTCTGCCAAATCACTCTTCAGTTCTTCACCTGATAACTCAGACTTGGCCAGCTGTTCTCTAAGGACATCAGCCGATTCATTTGATCTGACAACGGAATCAGACAATTCTGAAATCTTGTCGTCTTTTTCACTCATCTCCATTTTCAACAGCTGCAACTGACTCAGTGTGTCATCCACCTTACTGTTGCTACCAGTTAGCTCGTCTCTCAATGACTTTATGATGTCCTCTTGCATCGACAACTGATTCACAAATTCACTCTTCATTACTTCATGTTCCTCAAGCTTCCGGCAACAATTCTTCATTTCGGAGTCTTTTTCCACAATCTTCATCTCTTGCTTCTCTATAAGAAGTTTTTGCTGTCTGATTTCTTCATCTTTACTCAGCAGTGATGTCTGCAACTCAGAGATGCTTTCACTTAAAGATTCAATTTCTCCCAGGCTTCCTGTGGTGCTAGCATCTTTTTCAGACAACGCTTGAATCATGTCTTCAAGTTGTCGACCCTTCTCCAGTGCTCCAGATTTCAGCAATTCAATTTCCTGATCCTTATTTTGTAATGACAACTGTAAGACTGACAGGGTGTCTGACAGAGACTGATTTTGTCTCGCACTTTCGGCAACATTTGCATCCTTCTCAGACAACGCTTCAATCATTGCTTCAACCTGTTGTTCTTTTGCAGATGCTTCGGCTCTGGCCAAATCCAGATCAGCAGTAATCTTCTGAAGGTCGTAGTCTTTGCTTTCCATCTGAGCCATCAACTGCTGCTCATTCTTCTGGTGCTTATCGACAGTTTCTTGAAGAAGATTATATTCTTGTGACAACATTTCAAACTTCGCAGTGTTCTCTGCAAGCAACGTGTCCTTATCCATTGCTGTAGTTCTGCTTTTCTCTAACAAGTCTGTCAGTTCTTTGCAAGCATCTTCTCTTTTAGTCAGCTCATCACGGCTTGTTAAAATATTTGCTCGTAGCTCTTCTAATTCCGCCTCGGTGCTCAAAACTAGATTTTTGGCTTCGGTCAACTCACTACTCACTCGTTCAGATGAGCACTGTGCTTGCGCCAGCTCGTCTCTCAAAGACTTTATCACATCCTCCTGCACAGATAACTGATTCACAGATTCACCTCTCATCATCTCGTGCTCCTCAAGTTTCTGACGATAACTCATTAGTTCGGAGTTCCGCTCTTCTAACACACAATTTTGCTGTTTGATTTCATCATTTTTGTTCAATATCGACAACTCTAACTGTGATATGGTTTCCTTCAAAGATTCATTTTCTTTCAGACTTCCTGCAGTCTTTTTCTCCTCCTCAGACAACGTCTGAAACACGCCTTCAAGCTGGCGATCTTTCTCCGCTATTTCCGTTCTCAGCAAGTCAAGCTCAGCATTAAACTTCTCAAGATCATTGTCTTTACCTGCAATAAGCGCTTCATTCTCAGCGATCAGCCGATGTTCGGTGTCCTTGTACCTCTCCACAATGCTCTGCAGTGAATCGCGTTCTTGAGACAAATCATCAAACCTGGATGTCTTGTCAGCCAATAAAGACTTTGTCTCGTCACACTGTCTTTTCCACTCGCTGATTTCTTGAACAGATTTCTCTAACAATTTCTCTTTCTCAAGAACGACGTGTCTACTTTCCTCCAACAAAGACGACAGCTCTCCGGAGGCTTCTTCATTCTTGGCCAACTTCTGTCGACTTGCTGAAATTTCCCCCTGTAAATTTCCTAATTCCAACTCCTTCGCTTCAGTCTGCTCTCTGTATTTTGTTAATTCCGTCCTCAGCTCTTCACACGACATCTGAGACTCGGTCAGCTGTTGTCTAAGAACACTAGCAGATTCATTCAAGCTGGCAACAGTTTCAGTCAGCTTAGAACACTCTCCCTCCTTCTCACTCAACTCGTTCTGACGTGCTGTCATCTGATTTTGTAAACTGTCAATTTGCTCATCCTTACTCTGTATGGATGACTGTAGCTGCATAACAGATTCTCTCAAGGACTCGATTTCTGTCAGATTTGTGGCAATTTTCTCATCCTTCATCGAAAGTGCTTGAACCATGCTTTCAAGTTTGCTGTCCTGCTCTAAAACTCCAGACCTCAGCAATACAAGTTCTTCATCTTTTCTCTGCAAATGGGAAACAGTTTCTGATAACGACTGAATTTCTCTAGCACCATCAGCAATTTTAGCATCCTTCTCCGTCAATGATTGCACCACGGATTCAAGCTCTTGATCCTTTTGCACTGCCTCCGATCTTATCGATTCAATTTGTTCATTGTAACTTCCCAACGATGTCTGTAACTGGGAAATGGTTTCAGTCAAAGATTCAATTTCTCTCAGTCTCCCCGTGAGATCGGTGTCCTTCGCAGACAAAGCCTGTATCACGCTCTCAAGTTTCTGCTCTTTTTCCGATGCTTCTGCCCTAATCAAGTCCATATCAGCACTGAACTTTTCCTCAGCCTTGGCTTTATCGTCCATCAATGCTTCAATCTGAGTTGTTAATTCCAGTTCATTGTTCTTGTACTTCTCCACAGTCTCATGTAGCGAATCACACTCCCGAGACAGTTCTTCAAACCTTGCCGTTTTCTCTGCCAATAGCGAATTACTCTCCTCATTCAGTTTCTTAACTTCGGCAACTTCCGTCAACAGATTTTCCACCTGTACACTACTTCTTCCCAACTCATCCTCAGACTGTCTCCGCAGCAGAGTCACAGTTGACTCCAGTTCTGAGTGTGAAGTCTGAAGCGTTAACACAAGATCACTTAGCCTCAAAACCTCTCGTTCCGACGCTTCTAACAAATTCTCCTTCTCCTGTCTCTGATCTCTGCACTCCTCCATCACCAACATCAGTTCTTTGTGTTCATCTTCCTTCCTCATCAACTGCTCATGACTTGCTCTAAGTGTTTCCTTCAGTTTCTCTATTTCTACTTCCTTCACTTCAAACTCTTTTGTGGATCCAGTCCTAAGTGCAGTTAGCTCGGCTAGAGACTGTGAAAGTTGCTCCTTGAGATCACCGACAGAATGATTCAAACTGGCAACCGTTTCGGCCAGTTTGTTGCAGTCTTTTTCCTTCGTAGCTAACTCTCTGTTACTGGCTAAAACTTCATCTTGCAACTTCTCTACTTCCAGTTGTTTCGCTGCAATTTCCTCTAGACGTTTCGTCAACTCATTTCTTAATTCTTCGCAAGAGAGCTTTGATTCGGCAAGCTGCTGTCCCAGAATGCCTGCCGATTCATTCACACTTGCAAGAGATTCGGTCAGCCGAGTACATTCTTCACTTTTCTTAACCAACTCTCTCTGAGCTGCTGAAATCTCGTCTTGCAGTCTCTCAATCTCATCGTCTTTACTCTGCACCGATGTTCGTAACTGTGATATGGTTTCCATTAAAGATTCGGTTTCCCTCAGACTTTCGGCAACGTTTGCATCTTTTGCGGACAACGCTCGCATCATGCTTTCAAGTTTCTGTTGTTTCTCGGATGCCTCCGCTCGGACTAGGTCCATGTTCGCGTTAAACTTCTCCAGATCTTTTAGTCTGTCTTCCATCAAAGTTTCAATCTGAGTTGTCAACTCGTGTTCACTGTTCTGATATCTACCGACCGCATCTCGAAGTAAATCACTCTCACAAGACACTTCTTCCAATTTGGACGTCTTCTCTGCCAACATAGAATTCAACTCTTCATTCTGTTTCTTAACTTCCGCAACTTCCGTTAACAAATCGTCCACTATGACAGACGACTCAAGTTCTGATCGTGACATATGTAACGTTGACACCAGATCACTTAGTCTTGCCACCTCTTGTTCTGAAGCTTTTAACAAACTCTCCTTCTCTATTCTCACGTTTCTGCTTTCTTCCAGCAAATCTGACAGTTCGTTGCAGCGCTCCTCCGTCTTAGCTAACCAGTCTCGACCCGCTATAACCTCTTCCCGGACTTTCTCCAGTTCTGCATCTTTCGTTTCAATCTCATCTCTGCATTCTATCAGTTCTTTTCTCAAGCCTTCACACGATAACGCAGACTCGGCAAGTTGCTGTTTGACAGCTGCGTCAGATTCGTTCAGTCTCGAAACAGATTCGGTGAGCTCGACGCATTCCTCTTCCTTCTTAGCCAACTCATCACGAGCTGTCAAAACTTCCTCCCGTAACCTCTCTAACTCCACTTCTTTTGCTTCCAGCAAACTGTGCAATGGTGACAACTCTTCACTCAGCCTCTGCAATTCGTTGGCTTTCGGCAACATGTTGTCCTCTGTTTCTGTAGTATTCACACATGCAGCGTCCACAGCGGCTGAGTTTCTCTGCAATTCGTCGGCAGTAATTTCAATCAGACGGGTCTGCCAAGGACGCACAATGCGAACTCGTCTGTCAACTTGCCGTTTTGCTTCCGTCACAGGAATGTCTGCATCTTTCTTCCAAACTGCACCTTCATCCACCGGACCAGTTTTATCTTCACAAGAAGGCACGTGGCGACTCTCGGGCAATTCAACCGACGTGTCAGAACACGTGGAGTATATAGAAACATCGGAAGAACTGGCGATGGTATTCCGCAGCCGCTGCAGCTCTGACTGTACACTATGTAACTGCTCACTGGATAATGCCAGCTTACGTTCCTTGTTCAACAAGCTGTCTTTAAGTCGTTTGACTTCAGCTTCCATTTCCAGCAGCCGATTGTCGTTGCCTGTTACGACCCCATCATGGCGTAACTGAGTCAATGCTGACATGGCAGCAGAACCAGCTTCAGTATTCATATCATTGTCTGCTTCGGATGCGAGTGTCTCTTCATGCTTTGCTACCTGCCGTCTCAGCTCGATTATTTCGTCCTCTTTCTTCGTGAGCAATTCGGCAAAGTTTTCCTGAATCGTCTTGAGCTGGCCGGCAAATAGTTTCTGGTCTTCTCCGACGGCACCGGATTCGAGCTGCTCGTGAAACGCATTCAGTTCGATTTCCGCCCTCTCCACCTTCGCCGTGATCCGTGCAATAAGCGCTTTCTGGTCCTGGAGTTTTGTGCTCTGCTGTGCGATGGTTGACTGGAGAAGTTGGATTGCCATGTCTCGACCACGTATGACCTCATCCTTCTCTGACACAAGTTCCTGCATGTCTATGACCAGCTGGTCCTGCTCCGTCACGTGGTTGTTGAGTTCAACGATCTTGTGGTCTTTGTAGACAACCTGAGCATACATCTCCTTCAGCTGCGCCTGTACATGTACACACACTAAGATGACAGGAATTAAGACACCTTATCATACGATCGACATATACCAGCCCTGACACATCGCTTGTGGACGGCCTGTTATAACTACCCTCGGCTACGCCTTGGGCAGTTATCGATGCTCGGGCTTGATATACGGGCCGATATGAAAACAGCCGTGTGATGACCTCTTGTCACAAGTGTGCGGTTGTGACAGCGCGAGTTCGATTTAGCTTGTCCTAAGCCTTCAAAGTTATCACTTAACTTAATTCTTCTATCTAGAGAGACG
>Ga0209679_1000489_pt1 | contig 14554 bp, 4 predicted proteins | sample WorMetHEROISLAND_4_FD_187408 | JGI IMG/M metagenome (GOLD analysis project Ga0209679, IMG submission 187408) | Marine gutless worms symbiont microbial communities from Max Planck institute for Marine Microbiology, Germany - Olavius sp. 2 HERON... ...
ACGTGTATAATACGCAGAGCACTTTCAGGTGACGCCACCCCGTTTTCATGGCGGGTATCAGGTTACGCATTGATCTACTGAGTGAAGCGTGACTAAATTGGTGCCGCCAGCGCGATGCTGCCGTATTGTCAGCGGCTACAGTGAAGCCGCAGACAGGTGGTCTCAGGCAACTTAGGTGGTCGAATTCTGGGGACCAGGAATAAAGCGCCTTGCGGCGTTGTATGCCTATTGTTTTCAACGTCAAGACCGCGATCTGTCTGATCTTTGCCGCCGCTACACTCGCCTGTCATTTCACCAGTGGTCGCCATGTGTGTATGCCTCCCCTCCTGTCCAGGGCGTGCACGCTGCGTCAGGGTTGGCGGCGACGGTTTCGAGTTACCGGTACCGTACATACGCAAGCAAAGCGCGAACGAAAACCAAACGAAATTCTTACACGTGTATAAGGCGCACCCCAACTTCAGACCAACACTTTAAAGATAAAATTGTGCGCATTATACTCGAGATTTTACGGTACATCACAAACAAATGATTTTTTATTGCGAAACTGATTGTTCCATTTTCAGATATTGTAGAGTAATTATATTTTGTCACTGCAGCTGGTAACATACATTCTTAACAGTGGTATTGTTATTTTGTATAGACTAAAAGGTCAGTTGTGTGGGGCTCATTTTTTGTTGCTTTGAACAGGTAAGAGTTGAACCGGATTAAGCAAGTATATGGCCATATGTAGTCCTAATAGCCTCATCAGTTAACAACTAGTGTCTTAAGTGTCTGTTGTCTTAGTGAGAGGAATTATGAGTTGCATATTAGTCAGTGTGTGCTTTTGTGTACAGACGATGCCCGCTATTTTCAAGAACTTCTGAAAAAGATTGAAAATCCTCGCATTCGCAATGCGGCAAAAGAGGTCTACATAGCCCGAGAACGGTTAGAAATTGGAAACATGCTTGGAAAAGGTGACCATACTATATTTACTTGAAGCTTTTAGAAACTTAAATTGTGAAAATGGTGTCTTTTGTGCAGTAAGTAACTTTTGTGGCATCATTCTTAAAGGCTGTGTTATTCTCTGTGTGTTATTCTCTGATAAGTTCTCGATGTTCTGACAAATATTTTGTGTCTCAGCTGTATTTGTTAGTTATCTAACATGTTGTTTGTGAGCCTATGGCATAGAGAATGTTGCCGTCAGTGATGTGTCATCTGATATTGTATTGTTTTCAGTAAAAGCAGATGTGTGAGAAATTTTCTTAGAAAATCATTGTTGAAAGCTACAAGACATTGCTGTTAACTCAGTTATAAAAATATTGTATGTTGCATTTAATATATATGCTACTGTGTAAACTAGTGATTTGATTTGTGAACACAGTGAAGCTTTTCACGTTGGTTGTCCTGTTGCAGGGCACTTCGGCTGTGTATATGCAGCTACATTGAGAGATAATGCATTGAGAAATCCAATTCCTGTTGCTGTCAAGACCATCGAAGGTAAACCTAATCTGTCTGTTGTGGTAGTCTGTATCAGGTTATTGAATTGTGATTTTATTTCATGCAAACTCACTCTGCAGATTATGATATTTATTTATGCAGCTTGAAAGCTGATAACATTTTTATCTAAGAATATAGTCATTTATTTTGGTCTTGAATCCTGTTAAGATCTATGTTAGTTGTCAAAGTGTTTGCAGCAAAAAGACTGTTACTTATCTGTTATATTATCAGCTGAAGTGTGTGAAATATGAATATAATTCTCCCAACAATAATACTGTTTCTGAACATTTCGTAGTAATTTACTATTGTTGTCACTGTCTACCGATTTAGCCGCTACATTTCATGTGTATACTGTACATGTGTAGATTCTGACCTGAACCAGAAAGCTGTGGAGAACTTTGTTCAAGAGGGTATCATCATGAAGAATTTCAATCATCCGCATGTCTTGAGCCTTCTTGGGCTGTGCCTCGGCTACAAGAAAGAGCCGATGGTTATCCTGCCTTTCATGGCTAATGGTGATCTGCGATCATATGTGAAGGACAAGTCCCGAGTGAGTGTACAGTTTTTTTCAGCTAGTTAGTTGGTCAGTCTGACTGGCATAGAATTATATAGCACTCTCCACTGCTTGTGCTTGTAGCACCTCTGAGCTCCATGTCTATGTCTACATTCAAGTAATTGAAGAAATAGAAGACGTAGTTAATATGTCACTTGTTATAGCTTCAACTGTACTTGTGTTCAGAATAAAAACTTAGGTCAGAGTTTTCTTTAAAAAGTGCATAACTTAGTAATGTTTTACATTTGTTCTTATTCATCTGTTGTTGTATATTAGAAATAGAAACTCCTCTTCATTCTTAAAGTTAAAGTTCCGTTATTCGCTATAGCACTGCTTACACAAGTCAGGCTCATGTCCAGAAGCGCTTTACAGTCTCGGAAGTGGCAGCCTATTGACATGAGCTAATGATATTGCAATGCATTATGTTGCTCAAACAGTTGGACCCACGATGCAGCATGCAGACATCACCATCCCAATCAGCCACAGTGGGCCTTCACGCTGTAGCCTGTGAGTTACTACTGATTTCCTGTCCTGCTGCAGGTAGGAGGCTGAGTTGACCTGAGCACACAGTAGGTTAGCAATTTGCTCAAGGTTGCTTGCAAATCACCTGCAATGATTACATCGTTTTTACTGGTTTCCAGCTGTTGACAAAGATTATTTGCATGTGGCAGGATTATGTGTCGATGTGTTTATATACAGGTGTTTACTGCTCGTCAGCTACTGCAACTTGCACAGCAGGTTGCTGAAGGAATGTCGTACCTGTCCAGCCTCAACTTCATCCATCGTGATCTGGCAGCTCGCAACTGCATGTATGTATCAGTGTGTAACTGATGCTTACGTTGGCCTCAGCAGTTGGCGTGTAGTACTTACTTATGTGTATCAGTTTGTACTGTATATACTGGCTGTAGTTTGTTTAGCCATCATGGCTATTTGTCACGTGCAACATACAGTTACATCCGTGGCTACTGCATTGTTTTCAGTTTTTTCGTGAAGCTTGCATCAGAGAAAGTAATGCGCAGTTAAGCAAAGTACTTACTTACTTGGTTTCCTTGATCACCGTTGATCATTGCACACATTATGCAGTTATTCGTAATATTTCTTATCTGCTTTTATTTTATTGTATTTGTTGTGTTGTTATGTTCTTCTGTTACGTTATTATGTTAGTTTTTTTTGTTTAGTGCAAGCTACAAAAATTACCTCCTGTCACTAATGTATTATAAATTTGTCAGAATCTGATTTTTGCATCAGTTTCATATTCTGTGAATTCTGTGGTTGATGTGAGTTAAAATTCTTGCTGTTTCTTATAGCACGTGTAGATTAACAGTATTGTTGTGCCCGAGTTGAATCAGGTGACGATGCCATGTGCTGTAGGATTGATGACAAGAACCAGGTTAAGGTTGCGGACTTTGGTCTTTCGCATCAGCTGTTTGAGAGAGAGTATTACAGTAGCAAGGATCACAAGGCAAAGCTGCCAATCAAGTGGATGGCGCTAGAGAGTCTTGAAGACTTTGTGTTTACAGCCAAGTCAGACGTGGTTTGTTCACAAATCATCTGTACCTGTATATCACCGAATGAAATGTCTGTAATGCTTTATGGTCACTTAAGATTAAACCAGGTCAGCCAAAGGCTCCTTAGAAGAAATTGTCATATTTTTCACTCTCCTAATGCCCTTCTTGATGTCCAACTTTCAGTTTTCACCATAAAGTTGATAACTCTGCTTGAATGTTCATTGTGCTGCTTTTAAAGAATGAAACTAGTTATAAGTAAGGAGAAGAAGATGATGAAGAAGAAGAAGATTTTGCATAGACCAATGTCTGTCGCATTGGAGCTCATCCCTTTGAGGCACTCTGAGCCAGCGAGGGTTAAACCCAATTAAGCTAGGATACAGTCATGTATACATAGCGTATGTCTGACATCAGCTTGTCTACTGCCATCACATGGCGTGTTCAGCGTCGTCAGTACGTTGTTTTGCTGCATCAGTAGTGTTCTGCCTTCTGGACTGAGCGTATTGATGCTGAGTAGTCGTGTCCAAGCCGTCTGTGACGGACGTTCAGCGAGCTGCTCGTTCATGGCCGTGTGGAACAGCGTGCAGTGCCCCACCTTCCGCTGACATCAGACCTGCATTGCTGCTTTGATGACAAGGTCGCTGTGTTCTCATGTCCATTGCTGGCCATCTGCCTGCTCCCATTGGCTGTGTGCTCTATGAGTTTTTTCCAAGATCACACAAGCTGATGTAATAGCAGCCGTGAAGAATCTGCCAGACAAACAATACACGAGCAACCCGTTGCCGACCTGGCTGCTTAAGCAGTCCGTCAGATTTCTTGCACCATTCCTATGTCAGCTGTTCAGTTGCTCACTTGAAACACAGCATTCTTCTGTCGATGTTCCAAGTATGCGTATACCACGCCATTACTGAAGAAAGCAAAGTCGACTACTGCAACTGCATCTGTGTCCTCGCTGGCATTTTGGAAATTTTCAGAATTGTTTGCAGTTTGTATTGAATGCCACCACTCGGCTCATATGTTTAGGCAGAAGGTCAGAACATAACGTGTAACCCCATTGCATCGGGAACTACACTGTTTGCATGTTCCCGAGCATATCCAGTTCTGCATATGTGTCTTGGCTTGCCAATGTGTGCATGGCACAGCACCAGCCTATCTAGCTGACACCCTCCTGCTGCCTGCCGACGCCCCTGCTCGCCATTGTCTGTGCTGTACTGACATCATGGCACTGCAAGTACCATCAACGAGCCGTTCCACCCTCGGCGATCGGGCGTTTCCAGTGGCAGTGGCTAGAGCCTTGTACAGTCTGCCGTCAGTGACAAAAGCCACCAACTCATTGCTGATCCTGGTCCGACAGTCATTTTTCGACTAACTAGAAGCCGCTGCTGTGTTTCATGAACTGCTGACAATTTGACGTTGCAGCATTCACCACACAGTTTTGTTTATTTTGTGTAAACTGGTCTTGTAGTGTCTTTCCTGTGACAGTTGAGTTGAGTTGAGTTAATGTCAGCTTTTTAGTAATAATAATAATAACAGCATTAGGCCTGTATGTAATTTTCTCTATTAAAATCTGGGCATTTCTTGTGAGTGGTTGCTGTGCTGTTTGTCACTGTTTAAGTATTACTACTACTACTTCTAATTTTTGCTTAGCTGGCCAATTTTTCTGGAGTTGCTCTAGGTTAGGCCGGGTCTTCAGAAAAATTGGGAATGTTGGTGCAGGACTGTTTATAGGCAGATGCCCTTTTTACACTCAAACACTGAATTGTTAAGTATTATTGTTGTCTTGTTTGAGTTTAGTGGTCATTTGGAGTGCTGATGTGGGAACTGATGACACGCGGAGTTACTCCGTACCCAGATGTAGAAGTCTCGGAGACACGAAACTATCTGACCAGTGGACGCCGACTTCGTAAGCCCAAGTACTGCCCTGACAATGTGTAAGCAGCAGTTCTGTTTTTATGACCTAGAACTGTAGAGTCATTTCTTTTGAAAGTGCCGACAGTCACAACGTCAGTGTTTTTGTTAACTAAACTTCTTTTTATTGACTGAACTTTTTCACATTCAACTGTAGTGTTTGCTATCCATATTTTGTTGTAGCTAAATCACCTTGATTTTACACATACTTTTTATTCATCTCGTCACTTACTGTTCACACCGTCTTGGCACAGAATGGCCTCTCGTGTCAATGTGGCATTAAGAAACTACTCACCGGTGTTGTTTTAGTTCGGAAATTCTTTTGATTCCTGTTCTTATTGGGTTAAGAAGTAATCAGTTTCTCTTTTGTCTAATTCTTGTTCTTGAAAATTAAATCTTTTTTTGTTCTTTTGGTTCTAGTTTTTGAGATTTTAATTAAAGCAAAGCATTGTGTTTCACGGTTCACATAAACTGTTGGAAATAAATGTTGCATTGCTACCTGTTGTCAGCGATCAGACACGCTTTAAACTTTTAAGCTCTGAAGAATACTGTTTATCATAGCAACATTGAGCTAGCAGTTTGACTGTAACTGTAGCTAACTGGTTTACATTGTGCTATCAGCTAGAAGATGGCAGATTTCACAGTCAGCACTCATATACAGTACGTGTGAAATAAAACTGTCTGCAGTTTGTGCCTAAATGAAGTGCAGCGCGCAGTTAGTTGTCAGTGCACGGAATGTAAGTGACGCATATTATAGAAATATGGCTGCAACAAATGTCGACATGCTCTTGCATTAACACCAGCATCCAACAACATGGCCAAAGTCATGTACTGCAGTCACTGGCTCAATGAACGTCCAATCGCTTGCATTGCTCTTACCGGGTATTATCTTGTACATATGACAAATCTGTTAAAACAGAAAAGTAAGACGGACCATTTTTGCATTTTTGATAGGCTTCGATGCTCTAGAATATATCAGTTTGGCTTTTAATTTCTAATGTTTATTCAGTTTTGGAGCATTCTTTTTAGTTCTTATTCAGTTCTCGATCGCAAAATCTTTTTAGTTCTAGTTCTTATGTCTGAAAATGCAATCATTTTTGTTCTTGATCTCATTCACGAAAATAACACTGCTACTCACTCATTTCTCGGGTTCTGCTGATGGCTGTGTTAGAAATGCAACTTTCACTGATCTTGTCAACCGACTTGAGCTGCTGAAGTCAGTTTTGACTGGCATTTTTGGCATGTGCTAACGTTTTTTCCTAAATAAAGTAAAGTTAAATATTTGCGTGCTTTATAGCTATGCAATAATGAGTGACTGCTGGAACGAAGTGCCAGAGCGAAGACCAACTTTCACTGATCTTGTCAACCGACTTGAGCTGCTGCTGAATCCACCAAAGAAGCGTCAGTCGGGCAATACAGAACAGGAGGAAGAGCCGACATACATCAATGTTGCTGACACGGAGGCTCGGGATTATTTGAATCCAGTTAACTCTTCGTCATCTGCATTTGCATGAAGTATGTACTTTAAGACATTAGTTGTACATGGCAGAGGGAGAGAAATCTCTATTTTGACTGCAGTCGGGATTTGACAAACGTTACGCTTCGTGTTAATTTTCTAATGCATTCGTATTGTTTTTATCTGCCTATGCAGTACTTTCTCGGTGGTATCTGCGCTAATTCTCTGCTTATGTTCTTCACAAGAAGTGCCTTTTTTCAGTTACTAACAACATTCATGATGTTCAGTAGTCGCCAGTTGTTAACGTGAAAGTCGTATAATGGTTGTGTTTATTGGAATGAATCGTGTGAAATCATGCCACTGATCTTCATTTTCACTGTGCAAAGATATTGTTGCATTATGACAATCTGCTACTCACTGCTAATTATTAACTTGTAGAGACTGCATTGAGTGCACTTGTCATTGTGTAGTGTAACCATCAGTGACTGAGTGATTAAAGTCCGTGTACTTGAAAATGCAAATAACAAGGTAGACACATTTTGATCTGAAGTTGCATGGATTTTAGAATTTCATGTTGTTGACATTTTGCTATCGAGTACCAGATACTATTTTCCACTGCACAGTCTAACTTTAGTATATGCACATTTTAGAATGTTTTGTATAGAATTTCATATATATTATATGTGTGTATTGTAAATATTGGAGCATCTATACTGTAGTACACTGTGGTACATTACTACATTGCAAGGACATAATGCCATTGTGAAGTAATGCCTGTTCGACCGCATCATTTACAGCATTTATATCGTGCTAGTTGTGTGCCTGATGTTTTCAGAAATGTTATTTTTGTGCAGATGATTAACGTAATGTGCATTTTATGCTTGTTATTGTCTTTTTAATTGTTGGTTTTCTGGAGAATGACTACGGTGATGCCTTTTGTGGCAAGATTTTATGCAGAACGTTTGATCATAGTTGAGATAGATGCTTATTGTGATTTGAGACTAGTAGTAATATATGTATACTGCACTTGCTGGCTTTGGAGCCATACAGTTCTTGCAGTTTCAAGAGTCTGAACCAACTTGACTCTTTGGTCGACAGGATCTATTAATGCAAGGATTAAATAACTGTAGTAGCATTGTAATAAGAGTTGTACTTTTAATGCTTATGATTAGCGCCCACAGTTTTCTGTGGAAAATTTATAAAATTCTGCAGGCCATTTCAAGAAATTCCGCAGCTCACCGTGGAAAAAGCATCCAAATTATGTAGCTCACTGTGGCATCCCGGTCATGAGTTAATTGATTTGTCTGCTATTTAGTTATTGAAGGCTGGCGTTGCACTTTGATACTGTTATCAATAAAATTGTTATTTTTCTGTACAAAAAGTGTGACAAAAGTGATATTGTTTAAAGAGTGAACTCTGATAAATGTGGATTTTTTAAAAATGTTTGTTATTCTGTGTTGAAATGTTTCAACTATATAGCAGCTACCAAAGCGCTAATAAGAATACACAAAGTTTGACTGTTTTCTATAATTACAAATCTGTAACTAACCTATCCTAGTCTTATGTCAAAAACGTAAGATTAGGTTCTTAAATTGTCAGTTGACAGATAGAATATTGCATAGACGGGTCACAGGACTGACCCATCCTTGGAAAAGGAGCGTTGGATATCCACAGAAGCTACTAGGAGGGAGATGCGCTAGCACTGTCCAGTTTTGGTAGCCTGTCCTCTGCTGCGTGCTGGAAGGTGTGACGAATCATCAGATCGCTTTTCTGCCGCTCGTACGTTGCATGTTGCTTGGACAAGACAGGCAGGTAGCTAGTGAGGATCAAAAATACGAAAAACTTTGAACAAGTCTCGTATTAATCACCGTTCATTTGTCAAATTACGCATAATTTCGCAGACACATGGAAATTCCACTGCAAAGGGCAAATTCTGCAGCTCGGCTCAAAATTCAGTGACCTGCGGAAAACTGTGGGCCCTACTGATGATGTACTGTCTGAGTGACATTGTATTTATTCTATAGCGAGTGACCATTGCTGCAAGAGCACTTCACACATTCACGCAAATGCCTGTAGTTGAAGTCTGTATTTTGCAGGTCAACTCATTTTCGATCTACATGGTGCAAGTCTGAGTAATAGGTCATATTATTCAGACAGTTTTCGTCACATTTGATATAACTTTAGCGTCTAGCGGTAGTTACGTACCATGTACGTAGTTATAACAGTGTGATAACATGCTAATCTTGCTTATTTTACTATTCCAGTGTAAGATGTAGTTTGTTTGCAGTATTTTGATATGGATGCATTTTCCCTCAAGTGCTTTGACATTGTAGATTGGGTGACAGGAAGGGCATTGGCCCGTAAGAAGCCTTGCTCCAATAATTTCCAAAAGTTCACTTTTGGGGCACCTGGCCTAACCTCGAATAACTGGAAAAATTGGCTGGTTAAAAATGAACAGAAACAAATTTTACTAGTATATGCACACGCTTCAAGAATTCTGCATATTTGTGTGAAAACATTGTGCAAATAATGCTTTGATTGTTTGTATCTGTTGTGCATATATTAATCTGTGAACAAACCTTGTAAAGGTGAGGAATAAATGTGAGTTTTTATTCGTGTGGTTGGTTACACTGTTAATCATGCAGCCGTTACTACGGTGTCCATTTCGTTAACACTATTGGGTATTGGCAGTTGAAGTTTGCTGTTGTGGAGTGAAAATTAACGCTGCTTGAAATTTAGTCCAAGTTAATTTCGATAAAAATGGCATTACTATAGTCATGTACAGGATTTCGTGATGATAGGTTCATCCTCTTTCGCCTCCTTCCAGTCTCTTTTCGCCCTTCCTTTCTCCTCTGTTCTTTGTCTCTCTCGTTAATCAGCTAGAGGCTCCTGTGATCAAAAGACTACATGTCTCTTTTTATTTGAACACCCTGCATATAATATTAACAAAAGAAATCAAATTTGGACGGGGCTCCACCCCAGAATCAGCTGGAAGAGCTTACGACACTCCCTGCCTAAGCCGCTTAGTCGGATGGAGAGGGGGACATCCTGTCCCTCTTTCATGCCCCTCTCAATACCTTCGATGCCTTGTTGTGGCCTCTCTTAGACAAAAATCCTGTCTATGCTCCTGGCAGCAGCGGTGTAATACGCAGCGACAACACGTAACGAGATCTCGACAAATGTCACAACATGTCTAAGAGGAAAAATTAGACTTATTGCGACGTTCCTTGCAGTCACTTCACGACCGCATCGCCTGCAGCTGCGGTGAATGTGACGCTAGCTATAACGGCAGTGCTGCAGTGGTCTGTTGACTGCACACTGCTGTCGAATACTGAATTTGATACCCGAATGACACACTGAATTTAGCACGCTGCCGTCGCCAGCTACTGCAGGCGTAGAATAGCAACTGCTGTCGCTGAAGTGCCCGCTTAATTGTCAGTCTGACGTCAGAGTCGTCATATTGACGTCACGTCGGCTAGTGCAGTTACGTGGACAACAGCAAAACTACGATATACGACGCCGTGATGTCTGAGAAGATGTGGGTTGGACTGTTGCTGCTGCTGGCATTGATGACTCGCCAGTGTTACGCTGAACAAACTCATCAAGGTAGGCTGTTATCATTGACGACATTGACTGTCAGCGCAAGTGATGCGTCGCGTGTGTATAGTGCATTAACTAAAATAACAGATCCAAGACATACGCAATACTAGGATTTCATAGTGACGTTTTCACAACAGCAGTGACACGAATGCTTTGCTGTATATTACACAATGTATATTTAACTTATTAATTGTCTGACTAATTAATCAAGCAATAAATTAATTAAATTAAGCAAACAATCGCAACTTAAATATCAATCCGATTAGATGCATGCAATACTAGGATTTTAAAGTGACAACTTTACAGCACCATAATACGAATAATACATTGTATATTACATGCCACATACTTAACATACTTCGTGATGTCGACTAACTAATCAGGCAATTAATTAATTATAAACAAGCAGAAGACTTAATTTTTCAAAATACGCTAAGCTGTACACCGTAGATAAGCTGTAGCCGTATCGATGCGTAGTACAAACTCAAAGTACAAACTCATGCATAAAATATAAATACAATTTGTTCTAATTTAATCAAAACAAATTAGACTGATTTATAGTGGAAAATATACATAGGCCTAATTATGAGTTAACGCATACTTGTTTTGGTACCACAGATCGCAATACGACATTATGATGACCACTGCAAGCTGCAATTTTACAGCTGTCTGCTTAGCTGTACAAAACTTTAAGTTGCGATAAACCTCTAGAAGCGTCGCACTGATTAACGGATTGCAGGGTAGGGCCTATATAAAACTGCACTACAAACAGTCGGTATCGAGTACGATAATTAGTCCAACGATTATTTTCATAGCGTTGACGTACGACGATCTTCATCAGTATAGACTGACTCGGGACTGACACTGACAGTCGTGATAATGGGTTTACGTCCCTCCATGCATCGACACACTTGATTCCCCTTGAGTCGAATATGTATTTGTTATAACGCCGGCTCGCAACAAATTACTCAACATGTTCTGTTTGTCATTGCGTCGGCCGTTGATGAATATGCGGTTGTTTTAAATTTATGCCGGCCATCGTGGCTATTGTAGAATGCAAAACGACACATTCGTCAACTTCGGGCTTGGTTTCAAATTTAATTTCATTCATTTCCAGCTACGTTACTACATCTGAAGACAGCAAGAGTATACCGGTACAAAACAAAACACATTTATTTTAGTTCGGTCCATGTGGTAAAGTCGGCTGGCTGACCGTTAGCTTTTAAGTGCACGGTTAGATAGGAACTTTTGATTTTTTGTACAGAATCGAAATCATTGTAGACCTGCAGTTTATAACGACAATGATGGGTGAACTTATGCGTTCCAGTGATGTCAGATTCGGCAGCTGAACTCACTTCTAGACGCCAGATGGTGAACGGCATCCACAAACTCACCAGCGTTCGACAGTCGCCACGTGACCTCTCAGGTAATCAGTTTCAATGTCCCTTCAGTCATCGATCTATTAGTCTTTCGCGCAATTAATGCCTTCGTCTCGTTATTGATATGTAATATTTTTGCTGATTTGTCCAAGATTTCAATACTTATAGCATTAATACAGAAGTGTCGCACGTAAAAAAGTCTCTCTCTCTACCAGTCTTACATACATTAAGGTTATACTTTAGAAGTGGCTCTCTTCATTGATTGCTTTCAATATCGCAGTCATAAACTAAAGCTGATTATAAGCTTTCGTCCTTTCGAAACCGTCTGCTGTAGTACCAGCAAGGTATCTAGGCTATCCGAATTTAGTTATGAGCACAATTTTCTATTTGGCAGCAGCTGCAGAAACAGGAAGAAAAAGGTGGGGAGTGAAGTCGTCTGCGCTTCAGCTTCTAACGGATTCGTACGTACTTACGTGCTTATAGTCATAGTGATTTACTGTATCGTATGATTTATCAACCTTTATCAATCTCAGCTGACCCGTTATTTCATCTGGAACCTATTGTCTATACTTTATCCGCAAATTATTTTTGAATGTACAAAAATTTATCGGCTTTTTTGTGAACTCGTCTTTTCGACGCTTTAGTAGACCAACTGCATTTCGATACAAAGCAACAATATGTGCGATGCTATACAAACGCAGTAATGTTATAGCAAGTCTGTCTGCCTGTTCTTCCGCGCCGTCCGTCCGTCACACACGTGAATGTGTCGAAATGACTAAACGTATCATCAAACTTTTTGCCGCTTGATAGACACCAAATATATCAGTGAAATTCCGATTAGGATAATTCTATGCTGGGACGTTAAACTTAGGGGTGGGACATGAAAGATTTGTGATCTTCGACTAATAACGGGCACAATTTTCGTATCAGTTACATAAACTATAACGAGGTCATATTTCTGCAGTCGTAGTGCAAAGCACAACCTGTGGCAACTGCTGTGTAACCAAAACTTTTTTTTCTAATAAACTGCGTTAGAAGAAACATAAATAAAATGTTATTGAGTAAATTTAATGCTAACGCACGCGTACAAAAATATAGAATCCACTATCTCGGAAGATATAGCATACAGTATTACATGCTTAACGACGTGGGCTACCGTTTGAACTGTCGTAACCGCATTAAAGGACTGCTCAATGCTACAGCAATCGTGTACGCTAAACAAATGATAATATTTCGGAAACGGTGTGCTTTTAATGAAAGTTCAGTTAGTTCAGGTCAAGATATTTCTAGATCTGACTTGCCGCGTGTAATAAAATAATACGACATCACAGTACTGAATACTGAATATTCCGAAGAATATAATGAACCGAATATTCCGTATGCCTGTGCAGTGATGGAGTCCCAACACACTTCTTGTCTCGAGACACGTTTCTTGGCTCAGTTTCGACATATACACTGTAGTCAGAAAAGTTTACCACCGATTTTTTTGTCATAACTTCACCGAATATTGACCAATTTTCAAAACTTTTTCACCGACTCAGTCCCCAGGAAATTCGCAATATGACCGTTCAAAGTCCCACCACGCCTTAATCGCGTCGGTTCACTACCTTGTGAAATGTTAATGTCAGAAAACTAGCGTGATCTGTACACTGGGTCACTGTTTCTGAATTTGCCGGAGACCTGACATAACAGGCAACACCTGTTATAAGTACAGAAGCAAGCCACAGTAACAGATTTCATTGATTTTGACTCTGGGATCAACTAATGTCAAACCAGCGTAGTCCAATTTTGACATGCCGCCAGCAACTGATTGAACGTCATTCTTGTGCGAAGAAAGCGCTTTGCGCCGACGTCTTTCTTCTTTGTTGCAATAGCTACGTACAGTCGGTTATTATGTGATTTTTCAGAGTGGCTAATGTGAATAGATTTTTGTCAATGAATCAAACGACAATAACATAATTTGGTAACTGGTTTTTAGCAGCTCTTGCATAATAGATTGCTTCGGTCAGATCTCGGTGAAAAAATGATCCATACGACAGCAGACAGTGCTACTGGGCGTACTGAACGTTGAATCTGTGTCGGTCGTCTTAGCATAGTATTAGCTTATCTACCATAGCCGCGTTCTCTTCAGTGAGTGCGCAAAAGATGTGCCGTTGAGTGACTGCAGTCGGCGCAAATGGTGAAAAATATCTTTCACAAGATAGTGTAGCGACGCATTTCAGTTGTGGTGGGATCTTTAATGATTACTTTATCGCAAATTTTCTAGAGAGTGTACGAGTGAAAAAAATGAAAATTGGTTAACATTTGGTGAAGTCATGACAAAAACTCGGTGGTGTAGGCCTACTTTTTTGACTCACGGTGTATTATGTCTTGTCTTGGCTTTGACTCGCATGCAGTTTCATGTCTCGTAGTCGTATTGGCTCTAGGCCTGTCAGTTGCGAAGCTAATTTGACCGTAATTTGCTAAAGGTCCCACCTTTACTGTTTTATGCTTATAGTTTATTTGAACTGATAGAATGTCGCGTGATGTGCTTTACTGGCACTGTGTCTCATCCTGATATTGTGTAAAACAAATTTTAAATGTCTCGGCTCGTCTTTGTCTTGATACCAGTCCTGTGTCGTGGCAATGTCTCAGTCTAGAACGTTGTCACAATGTCTCAGTCTCGTCTCGTGTTTAC
>Ga0209679_1000490_pt1 | contig 14548 bp, 10 predicted proteins | sample WorMetHEROISLAND_4_FD_187408 | JGI IMG/M metagenome (GOLD analysis project Ga0209679, IMG submission 187408) | Marine gutless worms symbiont microbial communities from Max Planck institute for Marine Microbiology, Germany - Olavius sp. 2 HERON... ...
CTGCAAGATATCATGTTAACAATGTTTTGGGATGCAAGTATGCACAATTGCACAGACAAAACCATTATGCCTCTGGCCACACTACGTTGGGCGGAGGCATAAAAACAAGATTGCTGGCTTCGTTTCTATTTCATGTCGAACAAAACAAATTGCATGCCACGTGACAGTTAAATCAATATGCTGTACGCCAGGTAGGAGATGTAGACTGAGAGTTATCTGGTTTCCTGGCAACCCTTTGCAGTTGAATGCATGCTTTGTTGTCTGGAGATTACTTGTCTTTCTTGTTCAATCACAGTATGTATTATAACACTAATATCTTTTATATTATGCAGTAGTTATAAGGAAAATAAAAATGTTGCACAAATGTTTTAACCGCTGTCAACCACCCGTTGTAAAAATGTTGTAGCACATGGTTGAGTGTTTAATTTTTTCTAAAGAATGGGCGGGGCTAGTAGTCAATCAGTGTGATGTAGCTAAGTGCTAGCTAGTAGCCAGGCATGTGACGTCATTGTCACGTAAGCCAAGGAAACGCTGATTGGTTGAAACAACTTTGGCTCATCAATATTTTCGAACACGCTCGATTACACTAAAGAAATTTTGCAAGATTTTTCTCGGCTAAAACATTTTTCCCTCACACACAGCACGCCAATTTTGCTGTCATTTTATGACACTCTGTGCAAATCAAAACTCAGCAAGTGTCACAAGGACAATACAATGCTGTAGAAACAACAGAAATGTAAGTAGCACCTATTAACCTTTCTTCAAACTGCTGCACTTAAATACAGTAAAATCAATAACCAACATGTGATAGTTGACTGCAGTGTCGGACCGGGGTACTGTAACGTTTACGGCCGTGCTGTCAAATAATTCACAGAGCCCCAGCGACAATACATCTGTCTAAAAATAAGCCCAGCTAGTCAACGTTAAGCAAGTAATTTTGTACTACATCAGTTGCATTTTTGCTCATTTTTTCTATAAATTTCTACTAAGAACATGAGGGGTCATTTAAGGCTCGAAGTAGGAGCGTTTTGTGGCAATGGAAGACGGGCACAATGACCAGTATGAGCTAGCAGGTAGACATCAGTATCAGTCCACATCACTCCGTATACACAGGTAGATGGAAAATGTTGCTGAAACAGCCAACAACACATGGGAAACGTCCATTTAAGTGAATATTCACAATAACTAACAGCTTTAGACGATATTGCACAGTGCAGAATAACTACATACAGAAATTCAAATACAATGCAAAGGAATTAAGTGTCACGCATATGAACTGTACGCATATCAATTTTATGCTGAACAGCATATGCTGTCATTATGCTACAAATTCAAGCAGCGGCAAAACAATAAAAGCTAGCCAATGACAATGACGGACATGATCATCACAGAGCTTGTGATTGTCGCTTTGGTCATAATATTTCTTTAGTAGTGCTTAGCAGTGAATTTGGGGGCCTCTGTGACTCTAATGAGGCCCCCTAAAATGTGATCGTCAATATGAATGCATGCAGCTGAAGAAAAAATGACAAGAAAAACCACAGAGCATATAAGACAGCGTTATGTTTTTGACCACAGCAAAGCAAATGATTTCTGGAGCCATGACTTTTGTAAATTTCACTTCATGACATTCTGACAAGAACACGAGAAACTGTGGATCGCAGAATGATAGCCGACAGTATTACGTGGCCCTGGCACGCCGTTCCAGTCCACTTTAACCACTGTTCTTTATAAGTACAGTACACAGTAAAATGACGATTAACACACTGTTTACTGATGGACATTTGGTACAGCAAAGATAGGTAGGTGAGCGCTCCACACAGTCCCCTCTCACTGTACCAAATGTAGCAACCCACCAACCGCCTTAAACATTCACTGTAAGCAAAAGACTGACAAAATATTGTTGCTAATTCTACTGTACTGCAAGGGTAATGCACTGTAAACAAGTTGTTGTTTGTGTCATTAATTGTGTGCTACATGACAGCATTTAGTGGTCAAAAACTGCAAACTTTTGACGTTTTCTTACTAGGCCAGTGTAATGAGAATTACTGTATAGCAACAGTATTTCGTCAACAGCGACAACGTTTTGACAGCATTTCACTAACAACATGCTTGTTTAATTAACTCACACAGTCATACCTGTGTATCCTCACTGTACCAAACGTAACAGCCCACCCATCAAGGGTCAGTGTACCAAACATCATATTTCTTTCCTTGCTGCCGGCATTTACACGCCCACTGTGAGGTTAATACAGCAATAACTGCACTACACTATACATGTAGTGAACTTACTGACAAAAACAACCGGCGGGGACATTGACAACCAGTCCTCTACATTTGTCCTAGGAGCATTAAATATTACAAAAACACAAAATGTACACATCAAACCAACTAAACTAAACTACTACAACAACTACTACTGCTTCCAGCTTTTGTTTAACAAACTTACATTCTGTGGTGACCTCCGCTTAGGCTGACTTCTCCAAAGGCGTGCAAAGAAAGCCCTGGGGATGAACCGGCTGAGAGGTCGACGTCCTTCCCGAGTAAACCAACCGTGTGAAAGCACTGAAGACAAAACTACAACTACTCAACTAGAACAAAAGACAATCTGGTCAACGAAACACAGCTATCAACTCACGGGATCCACGGCAAACACACACACACACACCGCAAACATACCCACACAACCCCGGCTGCAGTCCTAAAAGAAGTGGGGTGCGTAACACTAAAGCTGTCATTAGCTAAGTTTCAGTAAGTACTCTTATGTGGATTTGTAGCAGAAATATTGGGGATGTGATTCCCGCATGTAAAAAGTAAAGGGATGCTGTGGCCTGCATCTTTGCATCACTACATCTACACAGAATCTCTCCTGCACAACGTCCATTCACTGCGTTCAACTCAGCTGCGTTCAACTCACATACACTACTGGCCAACGTCATCGATATACAACTAATGCCATTAATTTAACAAAATAATAACTGAATACATAAAGTATGATTTGTTTAAAGTTTCTGTAAATTAATCTAGGTCTTGACTTATAATGAAACAAGCCGCCACGTCGCTTCGCTCTGTGTCGGCTTGACCTTGTTTATTCTCGGCCCTGCGGGCCTCTATCCAGGGTCTCGGCATGCAGGCCTCTGCTTTCTGACCGCCCACTGTGGGCGGGGCGCTGTATGCAAAGCGGTCGGACGGTCGGACAACCGGATTTTAATAGATAGATACATTTAGATTTAATGCAAAAATTGGGTCACTATAGTGAGAGTGAATGAGTGAGTGAGTAGAGTTTAACGCCCCACCCGTCACAATATAGGTCATTTCGGAGGTGGTCTTCACAGCCAATGATTTGACTGATACTGACAAACAAAGGAGTACAGGAAAATAGACGCACAGAAACTAAATACAAAAATACACTACACTGCACAGAAAAGTGCAGTTCATTTTATACAGGTATGCAAACAAAGCATATCCACAATTTTGGCCACCAGTAAGTAAGTAAATAAGTAAGTGTACTTGTACACGGCGCACTTAAACAAAAGGTCACAAGGTGCCGAGTGTACATTACTGCATGAACTCCACATAACAACTCAATGTAAATATACAGCTACGTTACATTAATTAACATAAACCACATTACATGTGGATCTTACCTACGCGACAAGCACCTTGCCAGCACAGACACTTAACATCTCTTGCCAATAATCAGACACAAGGTACAAGGCAAGACTTGAGATACATAGAGAAATGCATAGAACTCGACTCTTATAACACGTAATTGCAACAACAATATTAACACAAATGGATGATGAGAATGCATCCCATCATGCCTGGATGCACCACTGCTAGTTAAAGCTACACGTCACAGAAAACTCACAAAATGTCAACAACACCATCAATATTCACAAAACTCTCGAGTCTTGTGCCAAACAATTAGCATTAGGCTTATTGGTTGCTAAGGGGTTTAATAACAGCTCTTTTGGCATCAATCTATTGTGCTTATAGTAGTCTACACTTCGCTAGAAATGCCGACTTCAGGCACGAAGTTAAGACCTGTATGTTAAAATTTATTACTAACAGTTGGGATGAATGTGCATGAAGGTAACATAGTTACTACTACTAGTACAACTGAAACTGCCTACTCACTATTCATATTCTAATAGACAGAACAGAGAAATCATGGGATAACCAACGTTCATCTGGAAAATGGCTGTTAAGATGGAAATATGTACATGTGAGTGTAAGTATGTGGCAGGGTCTTTAAGTGGTCTGCACAAGTGTAATACAACTACAATACAACTACAATAACACAACACAAAGATGTTGTTGTATTGCAGCAGTCCGCACAAGCGCAATACAACTGCAATACAGTTTTTGCAACTGCTGCAAGTAGCCTGCAAGTTGTAGAAAACTTGTATTGTAGCATTGTATTGCAGGGGTCCGCACAAGTGCAATACAACCGCAATACAAGAAAAAATTATTGTATTGCAGTCGTATTGCACTTGTGCGGACCACTTTATGGCACTTTCAAAAACATGTTATATCATGCACTGTACACTGATTATCACAATACAGCTGAAGTAACTAGCTGTATAGTCTGGAAAGATGCAACACAATGGAGTACACAACAATACAACAGCAGCTTCACGCCAGTCTCCGCTGTGTTAAACTGCTTTATGTAACTCAAATACAATGCGTTATCAACAGACTCGGATGCATGCAACTGCAAATATTATTTCGCGAATTTAAAAGTGATACATTAAGTCTTTTCACGCTGCAGCAATCTCCACAGACAACACTGAATGACCCATCAACATACAGAATGATAGAAAAACAAAAACGACACTAGCCTTTTCTCACATACAGGGTGTTCCAGCAAAAATGCACAAAGTTTAATGCACCGTAACTTTGTAACCATTTTCACCAAAATGTTCAGAAATTATTTGACCACACGAGAAAGAGCATTTAAACCATTTACAAAAATTTTGCACTAACTGGTAGATAGTAGTAGTCTTTGCTGAACATTTTAGTGCAAAAATCTTCATTTTATGCGGGACGGTTCAAAATTATCATGCATCAAACTTTGTGCATTTTTTCTAGAACACCCTGTATATTAGTTATAAATTCGTTAATACACAAAAGAGAAACAAGAACGAGAGAACGAGAAACGACCAAAACATACATGAATTAAAACAACAGAGTGCAGTTTACCATTTTATTTTCATACTCAACAATATAGGCCACCAAAGAGATGCTGTTCTAGGTACTCAGCACAGTTTATGTCACTGAAGTGCAGTGTGTCAGCAGACAGAGACAAGGAATGAAGATTATGCTGGGGAACAGTGAGCTGGTACAGTGTGAGCAACTTGTGTATCTAGGAAAGTCATTTCTGATGATCTGATTTGTGACAAGGATGTAGCCCAAAAATAGGTTTAGATGTAGGCATTATGAGGAATCTTCACAAAACATTGGCTGTTTTATCAAATGTTGGTCCAGGCAACTATACTGCATAAATCAGAAACTTGGACCCTCAAAGAGCAACAAAAGAGAAAGTTTAGAGTCTTTGAGATAATGCAGTATTACAAGGAGACATCATAGGCAGAATCTGGATATATTGAAAGAGTTGGCCACTGAAACGGATATTGTATAAGTTTTACAGATTCACATACTGATGCACTTCGGCTGCGTGACTTACATCAGGAATGAAAGATACCCACGTCTGCTTCTGCTATATGCATACTGCATAGTCACCTTCCTAAAGTAAGACCAAAGAAGAAACGGCTGAACATTGTCTGCAAGGACTGTAAGAGTTCAAAAGTTACACCTTATATGACCAGAACTGTTGCATTTCTCTCAAAATTCATAAAGCAGATCACCAAAGTTTTTTCATGACTGTACGCTGTTACAATAAATGCACGCATAATTCATCGGAAATTCAACTTAGTGCATCTTGAATCAGAGTGTTGCCGCCGTATGTATGACTGCTTATTGTATAATGCAGCAACGATAAAAACACAGGAAGACAACAAACACTGAAGTTCAAGCACAATAAACTTAACAACAATGGAAATTCAACAAATTCAAGTCGACATACAACAGCCGCATGACAACAGAGGTAACCAAACAGAACACGATACCACATCAATGACAGACATCTTGTCAGTAATAGTGGCAATACTTAGCGACGGCTGCTTAGAACTGAAAACAACTGTGAACAGTGCAAAATATGCAAACGCAACTCCTCGCAAACACTAACAAATGACAACATCCAAAGCATCAAGCACATCAACAACATTAGCAACAGAAAACTCAAGTTTCAACTCACTGACACAACTAACTTCAAGAAACAACTATCATTTTTACTGCTACTTTGGCATGCTTTTATTTAACTGGTCTGCATTTCCAGAGTTACGCCACGTTAGGCCAGAGATGTGCATGGGTCCAAATTTCTTGACCCAACCCCATATCCAACAGACTCAACCCAACCCGACCCATGAATTTTGGGATGGACACGACCCAACCCAACCCAAAGTCAGTTCTGTAGCTGTGCACCAGTTATTTCAAAATGTCGATTACTGTTCTTTATGCACACTAAAATCGACATGAATACGTGGCATAAAAGAGCCCGCGTGTCTCCCCACCATAGCCATATTCACATCGAACTTTCCATACTTTGCATCCAGATCAATGCAAGTTTGCAGAAAATTTTTGAAAATTTTACTAACCCAACCCAACGTATCCGATATTTAAAAATCCTGGACCCGACCAGACCCGACCCAAACTGTGGATGGATCCGACCCAAGCACATCTCTGGGTCTGATCTGTCCCCTAACTTTTCGAAATTGCTGAAGCAGGCAGGATGTTTTTCTTGTCACCCAATGAACAGCAAACCACTTCGGAGACAATCTTCAAAACATAATACACAAACACAAACAAGATAATATTCAACAAAGGGCAAACCGATGTTTTGTTTGTACTCTGAATCCAACAAATCTGCACAAAATCATGAACAACTGCTTTTACTGTAATAACATCACATTTTGCTCAGTAAGTAATCACAGCCATGGAGCCATATTTACAACATTCTGAAAATGCAGCATTCACTATCAACGATTTCAAGCACACAGCACTAAAGATAACTCGTTCTTCGCTGAAGTAACACAATCATAACCAGTACATGTGATCAGCTCACAGCAACGACGACTTTCATCATAACTTAAACAAATGCCGACTTGAACAGCTAGCTATTTAGAGGTCTGCAGAATGACAGGATTTCAGTCCCATCCCCACCCGTCCCCGCACAGATTAAATCCATCCCAACCCACTCCTGCAAGCACTTGTATCCAACCCACCTGTCCCCGCACCATTTTGTTTCCATCCCCACTTGTACCAGCAGATCGGTTTGTCGATAGATCATAGCGAGTTACCACAAAACACAGACTAAATAACAATATTCTGTGATACTCGTCATATTACTCAGTTCATGAATGAAACTCGTTAAAATGTCATGTACTTGGTTTTCATGCATGTTTTTCCTACGCTGTCAAGAATGTAAGACTTAAAAAAACAGTATGGTTGCACGTTTTCCAAACACACCCACGGATTTCCCTCACCAATAAATTCCATCCCCGCAGTATTCCTGCAAGTCTTAGTTCCATCCCTGCGGTATTCCCGCAACAACTGTACCCATTCCCACAGATTTCCTGCAGATTCTGTGGGATTCCCACCATCCCCGTCCCCGTGCAGATCTCTAGTTTGCACACATACAGCTAAAGCACGTCGGGATTGTATACGTAAACTCATGTACAATAATGCACTAATATAACTAATTATTGCACAAGTGGACTTCACAGAGCAGCTACAAAGTTGTCAGGACTAGCAGTTCTGATAACAGACTCAAGTCATGAAGTATGCTGTTTATACTGGCCTGACCAACTGACTGTCTGGTCATTCAAGGCTGTTTTGAGCACTAAGCACAGACAGAAGAGAAGCACCACACTGCGTCACAATGCATTCATTACAATACTTTAGCAGCAGCAGCATCTGTGTACATCACAGCAGACTCAGTCAAAAAACTCGCTTAATTTACAACTCAGAGCCGATAGTTATCGACATATTTTCACACTTTATAACTCTGACAGCTCAAACTCCTTCACATCCGAACGTCATGTTGTGTACAGTATGCCGAACTTCGTAATGGCTGTCGTAACGTTAGTACCAAAAAAATAAAAAAGTGGCTACCAACTGGCTACAAAATGCCCACATGGCAGTTTTATTCAATGATGTCAAGTGATATCAGACGATGCCCTCCATGTCGGTTGTATCGAGGTTTTCAATCAGAGTTCGCACAAAACTCATCTCATGTCTCGTGTTCTCCAGCAGCATCTCAGGACTTGAATGCCGACTACGGAGACAGCTCGGTGCCATGACAGTTGACAGGTTGTTCACGTCCATCTTCGTCTGTGCCACATTCTCTGGCGCCGCAAACACCTTACAGCCCAGACAGACTACTTTATTAGCCAATGCATTGTCAACCAGGTATATGCAGTAGCCATCAACACAACTGACGTACTGCAAATGCAAAGGGCACGGGCACGTCGGGCAGCACCAGGAGGATTGGTTCAGACCCCATGTCTTCACCTTCGGTACCTGTGGGATTTGTGGAGATCTAGTAAAATTTACAGGGCACAGGGTAGGCCTATCTGTCAGGCATGCAAGTTCACATCATTTAATTCAACTTTTGGAGAAACGAAGCAATTTAGAGCATTTTAATTAATAATAATGAAAATTACATTGCACAGGACCAATCTCCAGTGTTATGAAATTACTTCACAATTCCCCGACTCCCTCCCTGCGGCACTCTTCCCTATATTGTGGTTACCCACACCATGCACATTAACAGTAAAATAACAAAATATAACAGTAATAACAGTACAATAACGCAATGCAACGCGCCACAAAATTGCATAATCAAAAATATTATATTATTACTAGGTACTAAACACTGACGTTGCCCCAAACATGAAGTTAACAAGAACAGTTTTCACTGACAAGTTTTCTTCCCTGAGAATTTCAATGACAAATTCCCTGTCAAATTCCCTGACATTTCCAGGTATTCAGAAAAGTAGTCACCCAGATTGCAGCATATGTCCTTCCATGGCAGAAAAAAACAAAATGTAGCAGAAATCAAAGAGCCCATAACAATACATTTTGAAAGTACATATAAAATCATGCAAGTTTGCATGAAATGCTTGCATTAAACATGTGCACAGCAAAATATCTTCAGCTTCTGGGAGACTTTGTTCCAGACCCCCTACTGGGCTTTGCCACTAAACACCACTGGGCGACTTCTATCACCAAACGCCCTGCATTTTGAACTACCAGAACTTTATAATGTCGAGCTTTATAATGGCTGTCGTAACCTAGCAAAGGACATCACGAAAATCATCAAGTCTCCAAAAATATTGCTTCAATGACCCATACATGTTTCTGATGAAACTGTTGCGGGACCTGCAAGAAAGACAATAATTAACCAGTCATACATAAAGCAAAAGTTTTTTTTATATTAACCTTTACTACACCACATGGCAGCACAAACACAAACCACTGTCACGTCAGTAAGTAACAAAAAAAATAAAAATAACCTGCAGAAATCGAATGAAGTACTTCAGCACATTGTGATTAAGTTGCGGCAACTGAGCGACAATATCCAGAGCAGCATCGACGTTGTCATGGTTACTGACACATCTCTCATAGAACTCGTACGGCACCAACGGATCATGGAGTTCACGGTACCACAGTTTCAGCAGCGATGCAGGTACGCATGGGTCAGTGCAGCTGAGTTGAGTCGACCACGAATCACACTGCAACTTTAGAGCATTGACGGCATCACTGTCACCTGGTACCCTATCATATACAACCACATACAACTGTTACCTGGTAGGCTGGTAGTAGCATCTCATTACGCACATACCATAACTGTCACCAAATACCCAGTTATGTATAAAACAACCATCACCTGGTACCCTGTCACATAAGCACTCACACATCACATGGTACCCTGTCACACAAGCACACACACACATCACCTGGTACCCTGTCATAAACAACACGACTGATACACAATTTGACACAAAGAACTGGAAGACAACCTCAGATGCACACACGAGTGAAAATACAATAAACACAAACCTAAAGATGCCTTCAGTGACGACACCGTTGACTCGCAGTATTTCCTCCGACAGTGTTGTCTGAATCCAAGGCAACTGTCTGTTGGGAAAGCGATCTTGCTGGAGTGCCATCACCTCGGCCAGTGAACTTCCAAACATTGACGGTACGTAGACAGATGACTGGACAACAACACATCACGACTGCTAATGTCTTGGGTTTGATACATAAATCAAAACAGTTACAGTTACAGCATCACAAGCTACATAACTGATGCTAAATAACATTGTATACACTTTAGATAAAAGTTACACAGACTTTATGGTGTCAACCTGTCTCACGGTATGTTCCATTCTTGGCTCAAGACATATCTCTTTTCCAAGTCTTTTCCTCCTTCGTCCCCTCTCTCACAGACTGATTACTTGGTAAATGAATTGGCATGTTTTTGTTGTCTTTGGCATTGTCAACTTGGTAAAGTGCCCAGATTAAGCTAGTTCAGCTAGCTTTTGGGTATACTATAATATCACCGCTTAGACTTAGACTTACACACCATTATATAGAACAATCTGCTATACACTTCATCAAGAATGGACAGCTGAGTTTTTTAAATTATATTTTTCTATCTGCTACATGGCTGCCCCAAGACGGACCTGTTTAGCAGCAGTCATCAGTTGGCTTTGCTGAACTCTGATTGTACAGCAGCAGCTAAAAGACGTAGTCATCTGAGCCAGTCAACCAGCAGAGCAGACAGGCCGTCTGTCTCAGATGGCTTACGTGGTCAAATGGCTAAAGGCTTTAACCGAGTGGATGAAAATGATCATCAATTTGTTCTCTAATGTTGTGCAAAAGTACTCACTCAGGCAATGTGCAAATAGACAGCAAAATGCAGCTTTGCAGGTGATGGAAAGATTCCCTATTACCAAGGGGCACGAGAATGTCCATGTAGCCTAGATCAGATGACACACTGCCCTTTCGTTACACCCAGGCTAGCTGGTGGGCGTTTCTGGGTAAAACAGTGTTGCCAAGAACAAAGGCCTTACCTTAGCTACAAGATGCCATAATCCTAAACACAGGCAAGCTAGTGACTATACTGGACAGATAGCTATTCACAGCTATACCTGTTTGCAATGACTCATAACAATAACTCTGCAAATTACCCATCCAGCTACAAAGCTATGATGAGGCAAATTAAGCAGTAACCACAAACTTTCACGTAACCACAAAAACATTCGGTGACAAAACACTGCATGACTCACTACACCTGCTTAACTGCAACTTCACTATCCACCAGCTGTTGACATAAACCACGCCACGTTTCAAGAAACACACTCCATTCACCGTGCCAGTTTCTACCAATGTAAACATAGTTTTACTATTCCGTACACATCTGTTTTGTTTGCAATCTGTAACTGAAATATTAAGAAATTATAAAGGACCAGTAAACTAGCATCTCACAGCGACTCTACAGTAAATGTGTCAGATGCAAAAAAACAAAAAACTGAATTCACCATGGCATGCTGAACATCTTCAGCTGATGGTCTGAGAACACTCACTCTGTGTCCTGACAGAGAAATACGGTCGAGGCGTCGCTGACACTGGCGAATGCATTCCACAATCTGACACATTGTTGCCGTCATCGGCATCAGATCATAAATATCATCATCATCATCATCATCATCATCATCATCATCATCATCATCACACAGGGTGGCTCAAAGTAGGAGAAAAAAAATTCCTCGAGTTTCCAGGCTTTTCCAGAGCCATAAACTTACTTCTCCATAGGTTATCGCAACAACAAATAAATGTAATAATGACCTTCAACAAGGGTCATTCCACATCATCTCCAGCTATATAACAGGTCACCACCACATTCTGAACTCGTCTCTGTTCCTAATGATCCTGTTTTACCCAGTCAACAGCTGTTTTACGCAATGAATGAATGATGAACTAAAAATACTTTATCATTTATTACAATTTTTCCCTGAGGTTGCACAGAATTCCCTGAGTTTTTGCATGTTCAGAGAAATCCCTGAATATTCCAGGTTTTCAACAACACTGTCAGTAATATCATCGTAACTGCTGCCACAAAGTTTCAACGTTTATGATACTGTTATCATAGCAAAGCCATTGCAAGAGTTCAACTGGTTCATCTGAGGCAGCCACCGACTACTGGACGAAGCCAACTGACATGGGCTGCAAGATGCCCGTAGGCTGCTGGTGTCCACATCCACCAGCTTATAATTAATTACCCTGCCCAAAAGCTGATACTCCTGTGTTGTCACACAGAAGTAGAAGGCTGAGTTGACCTAGGCATGGCAGTAAGATAAGACGAGCTGTTAGACCTGAGTGAATCTCATGATTCCACTGTCAAGTGGACACATAAGATGAAGTTGCAGGTACGGAAGGAACTGTAGCGATGGTGGAAAGAACGCCAGACAGACGCACATCAACTCTAGACCTCGCTGAAGACTCTCCCTGAACACAAGTAAACACAACAAACGTCTTAATATGTTACACTCTGTGTTAATATCAGTCACATGGTCACAAGATCACGTGATATCAGCTTTCACATAGTATAGGGTACAACTAAATGTATAATATTACTGCTACTCAATAACACGTTGCTATGTTAGACAGTTAACTACTCAGTGCTTTGACACTGTTGGTCGGATGACAGGAAGGTATCCAACCTGTAAAGTAGTGCACCAACAATCCCCAAAAATTCACTTTTGTGGGATCTGGTCTAGAGTGCTGGGTAGTATTTCAAATACAAGTATTTGAAATCGTATTTAAAATACATATTTGTATTTTGTATTTGAAATACATTCTGATGTATTTGTATTTTATTTTCGAGCAAAAATACAAAATACTAAGCGGCTGTTCAGTGCCGGAGGACAGATAATGATTCCTCAACGAAATGGACTGTCAGATGGATCGTCTGAGAAACAGTTGCTTATGCGTCAAAAGAATCTGCTTAAATCTGCTGAACATTAACAGTGACAGCCATGTCATTTATGTCATTTGACAAAAAATTCTTCGCCATTGCGACATTTTGTATTTTGTACTGTATTTTCTAAAATACAAAATACATAAATGTGCTTTGTATTTTGTTTTTCAAATACATTTGTAAAAAAATATTTCAGAAAGTATTTTGAAATACTTTTTATACATTTTGTATTTTTTTATTTAAATACTATTTAAAAGGTTATTTTATCCAGCACTGCTGGTCTAACCTGGGGTAACTCTGGAAAGACTGGCCAGTTAAACAAAAACAGAAACTAGTAGCAGTGGTGGTGGTGACAGCAGCAGCAGCAGCAGCAGCAGCAGCAGCAGCAGACAAAAATGACGACTGCTGCTGCTGCTGCTGCAGCTGCTGCTACCAATACTACTCTTGATTTTCATTTCTTCAGTGTTCTGATGCTGTGGATTAAGTGACAAAAGTTTAACTTTGGGGACTCGCCTAACCTGAAGTAATTCTGCAAAAATGGGCTCGATGAACAAAAACCAAACATGCACGTGTGAGTGTGTGATGTAATCTGCTTACTTGCAGACTCAAACATAAACAAACTAGCAACTGTTAAGAAGCTGCTAAAACACAAATGCAAATGGAAGTGACTAACAGCAGTGGGTTGCGGGTCGTCTGTCGACAGAGCTGTATGTAGATCTCATCACGCAGCGCCACATTCGACCAGCCACGACAGACCACGTCGACAGCAATGCTGAATGGCGTCACAGCAGACTTCCCCACTAACAGAGGCCTGTCACCCATGTACATCTGAATGTATCTGAACATCTCTGAAGCTTCCTTCTTCACCAACTTGTTCTCAGTGCGTATGATCGGCTTTTTGATGGCGTCCTGCACATGCAGTCACAGCTTCAGTCAACAGTTCACTAATTCAGTTCTGACTTTCCCATCACTAGCACTGCTTGTCATCAGCTGGCAGTCCATCCTACCAGATGAGTATTTATGCTGGTGACTCACAGTCAAGAATCTTGTACAAGAAACTTGCATCAAATTTTGATACACGTTTCTTGTACAAAGAAATTTTCAAAACCAGAATTCTCAAAACTTTTTCCCCAGATGGCACCACAATAACAACAATTTAACAATTTAGCACATTACAGGTTTTTTAAAATGATATGCGCTATATAAATCCATAGTACACACTCGATGTGTACTATGTTTGCCAATTTTTTCCACTCTAAGATTATGTCATTGAAGCAGGCAGTCGCCGACACAGCAGCAACACTTAGCCGCCCTCCTACACCTGACCCAGCTCACAGCGGCCCTCTGCTTGACCGTTTACCATCTGTGCAACCACAATCAGTCCTCAAGATAATTAATTCAATTAAAGCTAAGACATCTGCCGCTGATTTCGTACCGACCTCT
>Ga0209679_1000493_pt1 | contig 14521 bp, 11 predicted proteins | sample WorMetHEROISLAND_4_FD_187408 | JGI IMG/M metagenome (GOLD analysis project Ga0209679, IMG submission 187408) | Marine gutless worms symbiont microbial communities from Max Planck institute for Marine Microbiology, Germany - Olavius sp. 2 HERON... ...
GGGACGCCTTCGGGTCCAAAAATCTCCGTGGACAGATTTTTTGACCAGTGACGAATTCAAGTATGCGCCTGTAAAGCGGTTGAATGGGCAGTCAGAAGTATTTTATTTTACTGCTAGTGAAAAGTGTTAGTTAGTGTTGGCTTTTAAATGTGTGCATAATTTCCCACTTCACCTTCATTATGTGCCTATACTACCTGCAAACAATAACAGCAAAAAGTTACACTGTCTTCCACTGAATGAACTGTCTCAAAAAAGACCCACATTTAAACGTCCACATTTGACTTAAAATGTAACGGATTTTGATAATTTTGGCAATAAAATGACATCACAGTTATCAGGATTATTGTAAATGTAAACAGGCGTTCAACAGAGTGTTTTCACTGCACACATAATGTTGTTTATCTTGGATAACTGCAGGCTTCACGTAGGCCAGGTTGTTATCCGTGATAAACTCATTACAACACAACCACGCCTGTCTGCAATGGCTCTCTAAGTATCAAATTCTGACGAAGAATCTTCATCCGAGTACCAGCTGTGAGTTTTATTACGACGACGTCACTGTGACGTCATTTACAGACATTAGATAAAGCAACATCCCAGATAGGACCATCCCATAAGGAAGAGCGATTCTGTTATTCGTCTTCTGTGGGCAAAAGCACTCAGTGCAAATGTCATTCACACTGAATGCGTCCAGTGTATGGTGACAAGTTTTTTACAAGACCAACATATACACCTTTGATGTAAGAAATTTGCTCACGGTCAAGGAAGTGTTGCTGAGGAGGAACGACCTGGTCACAGCCAGCATTGTTTTTGTGCCAGACATTCAGAAACTTATGTTAAACAGTGAATAAGTAATGAATAAAGATTTTCCAAAATGAAACAATAATGTATGTTTAAACAGGTTTGCTTGTTGAACTTGTTCATTTTTTGGTAACTTGCAATGTTGTTCAACATTTGGCAAGTTGTGAAAGAAAACTGGTGGTCAAACTACTGCACAGACTGACCTTGTTCTAAGTACAAGTGACGTCACAATAACGACGTCATCGTAATAAAACTCACAGCTGGTACTCAGAATAAAATTCCCTACAAAATGTACATTTCAGATTTTTCACATTTCAAAATTAAAAACTGCTGTTTTGTAACTTATGTACGGAACACGCTTGTACACCTGAACTGAACCAAACCGAAACCATGGTTTTTGCAAAAACCAAACCGCAACTGAAGAAAAACATTCCACACACCCCTAGCAAATGCAAAGCATACAATGTGTAATAAGGCAATGCACACAACACACTCAGCAGATGCGGCAATATGTTGCCGTACAGTTGTGCTGTGTGTTTGCCTCTATTCACAGCTGCCAGGAGTCACTCTTGACTACTGCAAACTGCATTTGCAATCCTTAACTCCTTTTCTTCTTTCTTCCGGTTTCGCATCTCATATTCTAACCTACGACATGACAACAACATCCACATCTTGAATACTGTGCCCCAAAATAACTCAATTCTCACTGAATTTAAAGCAGTCGATTAAAGCAATGGGCACAGAAACAGACGGACTTCAGTGCTTGATCACACAACACGTGAATCACAGAAACAAACTCACTTCAGTGCTTGATCACACAACATGTGAATTACAAACACTGGGACAAAACTGCACACACGGCACAGATGTTCAAGAAATAAATAAACGTCTACACCAAACTACAGTAAACCACAAATTGTCTCATACAAACATTTGAAGAACATACAAACCGGTGAGCAATGATGCGTTGGACAATTCCTTCAGTTGTTACATCATTTCCACTGTCAACCAGAATAAACTTGCCACGCTGCTTTGGCACCTATCAGGCAAACAATGATTTAGCCATCAAAGGCATTCGACTAACTGATGAAAATTTACATAAATATACAAATTTTCATCCACATATTACACTCGTACACCTATTGGTAGTAAACTATTAAAAACAATCAGAATAAATGTAGACATTTACTGCATATGGATCGCTCCCATCCACATCTGGATGAATGTAAGTATGGCCGTGACAGACGATGTCCACTTTAAAGTGTTCCATCATTTCCACAGTCACAGAATATGGCGCACCAATCACCACCTCTGACACGTACTACAATTACAAAGTTTTTCAAATTAATCCATAAAAATTTCTTAAATTGACAAGAGCCCTAATAAATCATAAAAAATAAAACTGCACGATTATATTAAATTTAAATTATTAAAACACTCATAACGATAATTTTTATAAACTGCTGCATACAGTTCGTTTACATATATTCTCCAGCTGTGATCCACTGGCATACTGGCTTTGCCGAGTCCAATATGAGCAAACCCTGTCTGCACCAGCAAGTGTATACAACTGACTACCAAGTTTCTGACACACAAATGCTGTGCACTTTCAGCACTTCTGTATGGGTCACACACTTGAAAGACTATGTAGCAAGAGTCAGGTCATTCACGAGTGTCAATGAAGCATACCAGGCAGCATCTCATAGGCTGACATACATACTAACCTGGAGACTATCTGCGGATTTCAGCAGCTGCCAGAATGCAGTGGGGAGCTCTACAACCTGCTGCTCATCCAAGAGTTCAATGATGAGATAACAAAAAGCAAAGCGTTGCCAAAAGTAAATTTCAGCCACGCACAAAAACACTGAAAAAAATTCAAATCAATTACATATAACTAGTGTTTCAACTATCTAACAAAATAAAATCTGTACAAAAAATATACAGTGCAAAGTAGCTACTCTGTTTGTGAGCACACTCAACACTCGTTCATGTAGATTCATAATTGGGTAGTTGGCACCTTTGTAACGATTCACAACCTGTACCAATAAAATATTTCACATAAAACCAATCTACAATCTATATAAAGTACAAAATGTCAACACATATCCAACATTTCTAAAACATTCTTTCTTAATTATTAGCATTTTTATTCATGTAAATAAGGCAGAGGAATTTCTTGACAAAGATCAGTTTGGCTTTAGAAAGGAACGCGACACAAGGGATGCTATTGCAGCAATGCGGATGTTACGTGAGAGCAGTCTAGAGCATAATAATAAAGTGTATGTATGCTTTGTCAATTATGAAAAGCATTTGACAGAGTAGACTGGAGAAAGCTGATGTCAGTACTCCGAAACATTGCAGTACATTAGCGGGATAGGAAATGGATTTGGAATCTCTACAAGGGCCAAGCAACACCTGTGTGGATTGGAGAAGGCCTGTGTAGTGTGTTTAATAGGCAGAGGTGTAAGACAGGACTGTTCATTATCTTCTTTGCTGTATCTCATATACAATGAAGCAGTGGAAAAGGAGGCTACTTATAATACACAACTTGGAGTATTAGCAGGAGGTCAAGTTTGTAATTATGATTCGATTTGCTGATGACAAGGCAGTAGTAGCAAATGTCAAGTACTCAGAAAGGCCTACAGCAGCTCATGGATGATCTAAACAGAGTTACTAAAAGATTATGGTGTGAAAATCAACATGAAAAAGACTACGGTCATGTGCATAAGCTAAGCTGTAAGGGAAACTGTAGAATGAAGATTCTAATTAATGTACAGTTAGCTGAACAAGTGAGTGAGTTCAGATATCTGGGTAGTCTCATGTCAGAGGATGGATATTGTGAAAAGGAAATTCATAACAGAACGGCAGTGGGAAAGAAGATATTCATGGACAAGAACAGGCAAATTAAACTTGAAATTGAAGAAACAAATTATAACGTGTCTAGTTTGGAGCATAGCACTTGTATGCTGCAGAGACTTGGATGTTGACAGAGACAGATAGAAGTAGACTGGAAGGCTTTGAAATGTGGATCTGCAGAAGGACGGAGAAATTCAGTTGTAAGGACAAGAAGACAAATGTGGAAATTTTACACATAGACCAAGAAGACAGAAAGATTTTAAACAGAATATGATATTGTAAGCCAAGGGGACAGGTCATGTGTTACTGCATGATGGAATGTTAATATATTAGAAGGAAGGATGTTAGGCAAAAGTACATGAGGAAGAAGCGGACTCAGCAGGTAGACGACTTATTAGAAATGAAGAACTGTGCAGATCTGAAGAAAGCAGTCAGATAGAAGCGTCTGGAGAACAATAAGAAGAGGCTGTCATAAACCTGATCAGTCAGCAGATCACTAGACAGAGAACACCTTCGCAATTAATCTTAAGCATAAGATGTCTAAAACATTATCGACTTTGATGTCATCCTCACTCTACTTGGGATTTAACATACACACTTATTTATTTACTCAGAAAACAAGTATATGACACAAAAGAGAATTAAAGTTAACATACACACTTATTTATTTATTCAGAAAGCAAGTATACGACACTAAAGAGAATTAAAGTTAAGATGTGATCAACTGTCAAATACAAAATAATAACAGAAGCAAAGTATTTTTTCAAAGAATTTGTTCAGGCATCTCCATTGATGTGCAGTCAAAGCATTTGTACTGCATCTAGCATAGTCACCTGCACCCTATTGGATCCATTGTAACTGCACAGAACCTGGTTCCACATCAAACATCATTTAACAACATGACCCCAATGTTATTTTCACCAAATTTACAGACTCACTGGAAAACTGAATGTCATGCAGAACTGTAAACTGGTGGAAACTGGAGAAATGCAATACTGCTGACATGAATGACATGTTTACTCTTGTCAATAAACACTTGGTTTTTGTTTAAACGGCCCATTTTTACCGGACTGTTATTCCAGGTTAAGCTGGTACACAAAATTAACTTTTGTGAATTACTGCAGCAGTAAATGTTCTTGACTGGGAACAGCATGCTGCCACAACGGGTCAGGAAAACTGTGATGCTGGTTAATATAAAACTCATGCCAACAAGTAATGACTACATCACTCTCATCATCAGCTACTGTCCACTCAGTGAATGAATACATGACTGCAATAAATTCTGTAACAATTACCACAACACCAAACATCACTTACAGGATCAGAATGAATGCCGACAATAACGTAATCACCCAACTCATGAGCCTTCTCCAAAAAGTCGACGTGACCGATGTCTAATCAATGTGTTAACCAACAACAGTCAAGTAACTAGCACTACAGTTTACAACAGACGTCAGCTCTCATTACCACTGTAACAGTTTACAGCACCCGAGTTTGGCTCAAATATCTACTACTTTCAACTTCAACAATGAAGCTTATCATGTGTAACAATGCTGAACATAAGTAACAAAGTTATAAGTTAAATACTGCTAGCCAAGTGTCAGTTACTGACAAGTGAACAAACTTCAAATGCCAACATGAAGGATACGAAAGAGATCAAAAGCTCCAGCAACATAAACAATCCGGTCGCCAGGATTTGGTTCGTGTCCTGAGCTAAACTGAGCTATTCTCTTTGTAGTCGGCAAAAACTGACATGTACCTGTGTAAGGACTACTAGCTGTCTGATCCTACAATTAGAAATTAAACAACATCTACATTCAACATAGCAGTTACTTACACAGTGCAAACAGTTCACAGTTAATAATGCTTAATGACTGACAGCACAGGAAAAATGCCAACGGAAGTAAGTTCAATGACCAGCCACAGAAACAGCAATCAATGAACAATGATAAGTACTGGTACATGTATTTTAGTAGCCACTTCTGCTAATCACTTCAAAATTAAACGTAAATCAGTTCAAAATTAAACGTAATTACACTGAGGTCAATTTTAACCTGTCCAATGTCTTGCAGCGAGAGTTTGTCAGGACCTTTAGTTTCATCACGTTCATGGTGTGTCTTTGTTACAAGCAACATTCTATGCACAATGACAACACACTGTAATACAACAAAATACTGTCATCATCAAGCAGTTCTGACGGCTTGTGAAATTACGTGATTACTAACATATACCAGCACTTTACTGCTCGTTCATGTTGTGGAATTCATATGTAAATTATGTTCAGAAATGGATTCAAAACAAGAAAGTCTAGCTGTCGCTGACAAACCCACGCGACGCCTGCAAAACGATTGCACGGTTTATGAAAGAGCAGTGGGGTTGTAAGCTGTATAGCTAGCCTGCCTATCGATAGCTTGCCTATTAGCGTCCTATATAGTAACTGTGTCTGTAAAATGCGTCGCTTTGGAGACATTCGCCTTTTCAAACTACCGTGTCCTTGAAACCCGGGTCAGGGGTTGCTCAAGGTCATCAAAAGTGACACCATTCGATAGTTTGCATATGGTTTCCTATTACCATCCTATAGTAACTTTGTGTCTAAAATGCACTGTTTTCGAGATATGACGACATATTGGTCGAAAATCGCCGAAAAACCTACACCACCCTCATTTGGCACGTGCCTTTGGGGTGACCCCTTGCGAATTTTTCGACGACTCATACCTTGCCAGAAACTAGAATCATGGGGCTATCAGACGGCGTACATTTCACGATCCTGCTTTCGCTCTGCTAGGCACAATACTGGCGTGTAACAGACGGACAGACAGACAGACACGTTGCTGTCGCAAAGATCACGCTAGCATAGCATCGCGCGGGTAACAATACACAAAAATAAAAATATTCACATTTTTACTTCGGTCTACGGATTGGCAGATGTTGACTTATGTACTGTATACCAGATTCAAATATCCAGCGCCTGAAATCTGACAAAATCTAGATTTTGCACGACTGAAATTCTAAGTAGAAATTAAGTAAGTAAGTTAAGACTGCAGTATGCAAAACTGATTTGTTTGAAACGCATATTAAACGTGTGACAAATAAAAAAACATATTTTAAAGGCAGACCTTAATTTGTTTACATTTTCATTTTTGGTGACGAAAATGATTTTTTGATGGTTTCAGTCAGTTCTGTTTTCAGCTGAAACAGTTTTTTGTTTTTTTGGCTCTGAATCAGTTCGTTTTGTTCGAATGTCAGACCAGCAGCAATCGTTGACGAGCTCAAAACGGTCTCCAGGCAACTTGCCTACAGTACTTAGTGGATCTGGGTAAATGGAACAGAATCTGCAACGCAATCCTGCCCCTGCTTGGAATTCCACCGCCCAAGCAGATATGGGTCTGTCCAACACAATGGTCACTGCTGTTTGATATTAACTGTGTCCATCCCACTGCAACCTTATCCTAAACCTCCCCAGTTCAAACACTGGAACTTGACACCTTTTGTCTGCATTGCATACAGGGAAATTAGACTAATTAAAATAGTTGACAGGAAGCCAAATTCTTGACTAATAACATCAGCAAGTCATAACATGGAAGAGAAATAACATCAAACACATAACCAGACAATCAAGAAACATGACAATCAATGCCCACCTGCCAACCATATCAGTGGTTGAAATTCCAACAGTACGCTTGCATTCCCTTCAATCAACCACACACGAACATCAGTCAGTACTAGATTTCTGCTCCTGTGCTCCACGCACATCACGCAGAGTAATTTAAATACAGCATATGCAAAATCAGTGCCTACTATGTCCATAGCAGAGCCTTCATAATTGTTGTAATTAGTCTTTTGCTAACCCAGCCAACAATACTTAGCTTTACACTCTATACTCTACTCTTCATATTTTTTCGTCACCATCAGACAAATACTGAATGGCATATATTCCTACAGTATTCTAATGTACTAGCCACAATACCGATCTGCTGAAATTTACACATTAGCTCGATGATATCCCTACCATCTACTATCACACAGATGTAGCGCAATGCTTGACAACAATACCTGATCATCACAAACAGACAGGTAAACACTGACGCAGGGAAGCACTAAGTGCTTCATTACAAAATCACTAAATCTCATCACAACTGAATAATTTTATGGTAAAACAGGCACAATCTGCAACGCACACTAGCCTCATGTCCATGGTCTCACAGTATAAGCATTCCTTTTGCAGGACTGTGCACTTTGGAAAATATTCGCACATCAAAATAAACTGTCAAATTGTCATACTGCAAACATTAATTGACCACTGAAAGAATCATTCGGTGTTGTGTGATATAATGTTGCCCACAGTCATTATCTGACAGCGACATGACCGGGATTTGAACTCACAACCTCTTGACAGCAAGTCCAATGCCCCAACCATTATGCATGTCAAACTGCACAACAACTGAAGTTGCAAATTAACAAGAAAAACTGCACTAAGAAAAGACCAAAATAAATTATCAGAAAAATTCTAACTTGTAGCGACCAGCTGACTTCACTAAATGATACGTATCAACACCATCAGCAGTGGTTGTTACGTCATCTAACACATTCACACAGACTGCAACATGTGATATAAATCAGTTTACAGACAAATAACTAACTTCACTCTTCTAATCACTATCAAAATAACCGCAATCAACTCAACTCAACTTTATTATAGAACAGGCTCAAGGCCCAAAAAACAGAGAGACAGACAGATGACAGAAAGAGAGTCACAAGTACAGATCTTTACGCCACTTTGCTAGCATAGGGGAACGCCAAAAATGATCGGAGCTAACAAAAGCGCAATCATTACATCATTTTATGTAATGGAAGTTAGAGACAACAATCTGATTACTTGTGGCTCACTGCAAGAATCTGTAAGCAAGCAGCTAACCCACTATGAGTTCAAGCCTATTTAGCCTCCTATCCACAGCTGGACAGGAAATAATAGTAGTTTATCTAGTGTGGTCTACAGAGGGTAAAGGCTCAGTGTGACTGGAGTGGTGGTATGTCTGACAGCTGCACTGTAGGACCAATGGTCTGCTAGTGAAAAAACAGATGATTGCATAATGTGCAACAGTATCATCAACTATGGCAATCAGCTGTCACTTCAGAGATTGTAAGCTGCTACTGGTCAACAGTCCAGCTCACGTAAGTAGCATTGTAACTTGCAAGTATCATGAGCTTTACCTTTACCTTGTGATTTTTCAGGCAGCAAGTATATGCAGTTACTAAACTGCATGAGACAGGAAGTAAGTAGGATTAAGTTGCTGTGTTAAACACAGAAAATAGCAGGTATGGTGCGAGTTTGCAATAGACGGCATACCTCCGTGAACACAGAAATCACAGTTGTATTTATCAAGTGTCTCAATGGTTGTAACATAAGGTGCTGCTTCAATTACCTACATCACAGGCACAAGTATGCTACTTACTTACTAGCAGTGTAATTCAAACCAATCAACAGTCAAATGCTCTGAACTGCAATGACAGACAGACACTGATGAAGAGGAAAATAAGAGAAGATGGACCACAGAGCTGCCAAAGACTACAAAACAGGTGGGTGTAGCAAATGTCAAAACTCAAAAAATAGGCACTGCAACTACAGCATATCTAACATCAGAAGTGGAGGAACTTAGTTCATGGAAGTTATGCTTTTTTACTACTGCATTTCTTCAGCAATTTGGCGCCGTCGGCTGCACAAAAGAAATGGCTTCAATCTGTGACACTGCCACAACAATTCCCAAAAGTTTACTTCTGAAGACCGGCCTAACCTGCAATAATTCCAGAAAAGAAGAGTCGATTAAATCAAAACCAAATCAGCATGTGTCTGTGCATGTGTATGCATGTGTGAATGTGCACGTGGCTTCAATCACAAAATTACACTGAAACAAGCAGAAAGCTTCATTGACACATCATCACAAACAGACATCTCACAACACAAGATAAGAAAGCAGCACGCTTCACTGACACATCATCACAAACATACATCTCATAACACAAGATACGCTTGCCGACATACCTCGTCAACCCACTTGATGGCTCGAACCATCTTGTACCTTTCCTTCTCAGTAAAGACAGGAGGTCCTTTGTGTTTTGCTACTTCAGCTACATATAGCAACATCACACAACAAATACTACTTCATTATATTATGAATGATGTGCCACGGTGTGTAAAAATCTGACACAAAGAGCTCCGTCACATATAACATATTTAATACTACATATCATATATAGAAATAGTTGGAAATTTGCAAGATACCATCAGTAAATTAATTCATTTTAGCACAGAGATTTAGTGGTCGTAAAAGTCAGCTGTATAAACATCACAGCAATCACAGATATATACCACTGCATCCAAATGTTAATGAGTAATGACAAACAAAATGTTAAACTTATCTTTAAGAACTAAACATCTTTAACTCACCATCAGAATGGACACCAACAAGCAACACATCACCCAGCTGCTTGGCCTTCAAAAAACACAAAAATACCTTAATAACAACTATTAACAAGAAAACGAGGAAAATGAGGCAATTTTGTTAAAGTTCCAGTGGCGTAGTTATTTGTGCTGCGCTGTAATTGCCATATCCTTGAATATTTATCTATCTAAATAGTCGAGATTAGGGCTACGTAGGTGCTGAAGCACAACAAGGGTGCCTAACGATGGCTGAGTTCATGTTTCGATTAGAAAAAAAGATAACACTTTTTCTAATCTGTATTTCTTAATCTGAACCTCACTAAGAACCAAGTCGGATTAACTTCACGATTAGAAAACTACTTATCTGAAATAAAAAATAAGCTTGTACACCTTATATCCATTTTTCGATCCACTGGCACAGTTAATCACCGATAGCATAGCAGAAGTAAATATAAAATATTTTTACATTATCATTTATCAAACATACATGTTACGTTACGATAACAGCAGATGAGAGCGCACGAGATCACTTGATTGCACGACTGTTTGTTTACATTCAATACGATGTTAATCAAAAAGTCAACTGAAGACTGATTAGAAAAAATTCTTTATCCCTAGAGATTAAGTATAAACGACTATTCATTTGCATGGAAGCTGGTTGGTGTTAATTGGAAATGTTCAGATTAACTTTGGTGTTAGCCGGTATTTTGTATCGACTTTCTTCTTGTCTAGTAGATGATCGGAAATGTTGGAACTTCACACTAAAGTTAACACCGATTATATTGTCAGTTTATGTTGACGATTAACTTGGTATTTATTCTAAGAAAAAGTGTTAAATATAGTGTTAATCTCTTTTCTAATTGAAACATGAACTCAGCCAATGTAAATTAAAAGCATTACAGTATTGTAAAAAATGCCTTGACAGCAGAATGGACGTGACGAAGCGGTGGTGGCAGTTACTAACCAATCCAATGCAAATCTCAGAACTCTGAAAATGAAGTCACTAAATGATCAGCACTGCATGAGAAAGACATTAAAACACTCAAACGATCTAACCAATTCACTCACATGGTCAACATCTGCTCAAGAACTGGTGGCACATGTAACTCATCAAATGTCCACTCTGGACATCTCAAACTTCAACGTGCAATGACAAATGAAGACGAAAATGAAGACAAAAATGGACACTAAATATATTTGTCAGTTCTGTGAATTTGTGTGAAATTTCCGGGGCGGAACCCTGGCCGCCAACGCATTTCTGTGGCATTAAAGCCCAGGAAATGCATCTGGTGATAGCAACTTTTGGTTACGTTTGTCTGCAGAAGAAGTGAAATTTCAAGTGAGGTGCGAACACAAAGACAAAGAGTTGGTCAAAGACTGAAGGCTGGATTACTATTAACAACGACTGCACTAGAAATAACAACACAGTAAAGTGAAGCAATAATAGTTGCAAGTAATTTAAATGTACTGTTCTACAAGAAGTGCTGTATGGAGTACACTGCAAGTTACTGTAACTAATGCTTCTTTTTCTTGAAGGTATTTTTGGCTCTAGTCGTAATAATGAAAAATCACAGAAGCTACTGGAAAAAAAGAACATGACTGCAGTGCTCTTGAATGCACGAGATTTCAACCATCGGCATGAGAGCATGAGATAGACCTCAAACGTGTGAGTCTCATGCCACATGCGTGAGACTTGACAGGTCTGACTTTTATACTTACAGTTACCATTGCTCATTTGTGAGACCACCTAAAGTGTTTTTAGTAACACGTTTTATTCAGTTTTAGGGCAGACGTTAGAGCACTATGTGCCTTTTTGTCCTATTCACTTGCACTGTATTTTGTCTTTTTAACTAACTGTTATTGTATGAACAAATAAATGATGATGATTATGATGATGATGAAGATAACACCACTCAGTAACTGTTTTGAGAAGCTGAGTCTCACACGGCAACTTGCTTCAACCAGTGCTCTAACAAGGGTCTCTCTTTAGACGCTTCAACTCAAACCAAGATCGCAGTGAAAAAAATGATCTGTACAACACCAGAATGATGAATTTGTAGCTGGTCTTACTGGCTAAGTACCAGCTCACTTATCATGCTCTCACTCTCTTCTGTGTGCATGCACCTTTCTGTTGTTGGTGCAATTTTTGAAAAAAATATTTTGCAAGGTAGTGTAGCGACACCCTTTAGGTGCGGTGGGATCTGTAATGCTTTTTATTGTAAATTTCAAGTTGAGTACATCAGTAAAAGTATTTTGAAAATTGGTCAATGGTTGACAAAAATATGAACACGAGTTCGGTCTGGTTTTTCTGACTGTCACAGCATCATTTTCAGTATGCACTAATATGCACTGATACCATTATTACTAAGAATGTAACCTGACTATCGGGTAATGGATAGTTAACAGAATCACTATTTAACTGATACCTGTCGCAGAGCATTTGCATGGCCAAAGTGCACCATGTCGAAACTGAAACAAACACACATGCACAATTTCACAACAGCTGCCAATCACAAAATTTACTTTATCACTGTATAATGTTATGCACAAGGACATTAGGCCTTGGCCTTAACGCCAAAATTGTTGTCCTTGGCCAAGAAACCGATAAACCCATGGCATGACCTTGGCCCTGCCACCAAAGGCCTTTGCATTGAACTAGAAACCTAGGCCTTGTTGCAAGATATGTGATTTTCTTCAACTGTTGTCTGTAAATTTCCTGCAGACAAAAAACACTTTATAATGGTTCACATGCCCAGAAATGACATATAGTGACAGGCATACATCAGTAGGATCATTTTAATTTACAAATTACCACTCCTGCTAGTGATGTTAGGCCTCAGTCTTGGCCTTAAGGCCAAAATTTTTGGCCTTGGCCTTGCAGCCCAAATATTTGGCTTTGGTCTTGCAGCCTGAGGCCTTGGTCATGGCAGCCATGGCCTTGGCCTTGGCCTTGCTGTGTCTGGCCTTGTACAAGAGGCCTTGTTAACATCACGGTTGTTATACTGATTATATCTACAGAACATAATACGGCTTTGTCTTTTTCTATCACATTCATAAACTAATCCAGAACCAGGTTCTCTACAGTTGCAGTGGATCCAATAGAGTGCAGGTGACTATGCTAGATGCAGTACAAATGCTTCGACTGCAAATCAATGGAGCTAACCATCATCCTAATCCTAAACCTAAAACTAATCCTGTCAGCATGGTCAGTATAGTACCTATGGATCAAAGTGTCTCCAGGTCTGAAAGTCAGGCGTCTATTTACTGTGACTGGTCTGAATGTCCAGTTTTCACTCAGGGTTAGGATTTGGTTAGGGTTAGGCTTTAGGGTTAGGTTCAGAGGGCATAGCTGAGTTTTCTGATGCAACGTTAGTGTTAAGTAAGTTTGGCACAGCAGTGGTCACCGAAAGCAGCAGCGGCATAATGGTGAAGGCGTCAGTCTGCTACTGCAACCACTGGCATCGCGGGTTCAATCCCCACTCACATGTCCGTAACTTTTTCATTTTTTGGTAGGATTTAATGTCATTCAGTCACAAAAGTATTTTATTTTTGGCATATAGCATCTACATATCTTAACTAAATGACTGATTAAATCACGGATCACTCTTGTAAAGGAATTATGTAACTTTCTTTCTCAAGAACACTTGTTTTTGCTCCTGGGAGCGAAAATGTCGTGGAACTTTCACTACTGGGAGTGAAAATGCCACAGAACTTTTGCTCCCAGGAGCAAAAATGATGTGGATCCCTCACTCCCAGAAGTGAAAATGTCATGGATCTTTCACTCCTTGGAGTGAAAATGTCATGGAACGTTCACTCTCAGTTCCCAAAAATGTAACTTTAGCTTTCAGTTATAACAATAAAACCAGAGGTTTACTGCAGATTTTGCCACAACAGCCAGTTTTGGTGGACTTTGAGGGAACACTGTGGCATGCTGTCATTGCCAAATTCCCGGAAATCACAACTAAAGGCTGCACATTCCATTACAGTTAAGCAGATTGGGAAAAAGTGCGGGAGGTGGGACTTCAAAGGGACTATGTGGGGAAACGGCACCTGCACAAATTCATTCGGTATATTTACACACAGCTCATCATAACTGGCTGTGTTCCATCATCATCATCATCATCATCATCATCATCATCATCATCATCATCACCACATTTGTTTAACAACGCAACATATAACAACTGTGAGTAGAGATTTGATAAAAGTTAGTACAATCTTGAGGTAACTAAAATGAATGATAAAAAGTAATGGCAATGAAGATTATTTACTGCAAAGAATGGTATAATGAAATGAAATAGTGGTACTGTTAGTAACAGTTTTTGACAACAGTGTTGGATAATTATATGAAAATAATTAGATTGTACCAAACAGGAAATTTATCAATCACGAATTTATTATTGCCCAACTCTGTGTAGGCCTATA
>Ga0209679_1000494_pt1 | contig 14517 bp, 11 predicted proteins | sample WorMetHEROISLAND_4_FD_187408 | JGI IMG/M metagenome (GOLD analysis project Ga0209679, IMG submission 187408) | Marine gutless worms symbiont microbial communities from Max Planck institute for Marine Microbiology, Germany - Olavius sp. 2 HERON... ...
ACCCCCTAAGTGCCAAAATATAGTCTCCCGAAAAATGCAATTTGGGTGGGTCCAAACTCACATCGAGTTCTCTGCAGTTAGTGGACCAAAGTTCACCTGACATTTTTCGTAGAACGCGGCAGGAATCGCTGGTGATAAGTACGTTTTCCGATTCTGGATATCTTGACCCATTCCGGAGCTATTCGTGATCGAAGTCTGAAGTTGTCAGAAATCGCGCCGAATTTTGCATGTTTTTGGCCCCCATTTCTTTGAGGGGAGGGCCCCCCGAATTTTTGGACTTGCATTATAAAGCACACCCAGATAGCGATCATGTGGCAAAGTTTCACGGCGATCGGCCGAGGGAGCTCGGAGATCGCGTGGCGAAAAAAATTAAAAAAACATCAGCAGTAAAACATAAGGCCTTCGGAACTAACGTTCCGGGCGGCCTAATTAGAGTTGTCGAATTAACGCGTTAAAGAATTAATCGCGATTAGACAAATTAACGCCGTTAAAAAAATTAACGCATACGCATAAATTCTATGAAACAGAAGTTCTAATGTGCAATTAAACGGCGGTTATTTGACGATCGAATAATATTCAGTTAATTATTAACAACAAATATCGGTTAATTTGTCAGTTGTGCATCATTGTCTGATGGCAAGTTCGACAGTGGTCTTATCTTGTAGATGAGTCGTGATCAGCAAGACATGCAGTCGTTCGCTAACGGCAACCTACAACATAAACTAGACCTGTTGAATTGACACGTTAATTAACGCGTTAACGCGCGATGAAAATAATTAATCGCGCGATTAACGCGATAAAAAAAATTAATCGTTCGACAGCTCTACTAATAATCATTCCACTGCTGTATATTCTACAATGAACAGTGGAAGAAGCTGTTATATAATCGGCCACCTCACCTCGAATCTGTTGCCGCGTTACCTTGCGAAATTTGAATGTTCAGCTCTACTACCTTACACGATAGTTGATAATTGAAAAGTGTGAGAAACGTTTATTTACAGAAAATATCTACAGAAATGTCACGTTTTGGATCATATGTCTGCGCCAATTAATTTACAATATTAAGCATGTGATCAAAATATCCGTCATCAGCACGCACGCCTGCTTTGCGTCGTGCACGCCACTTGTCAATGGATGCATCAATGACGTGTTGCTGTAATGCTGTGTCAAATTTGCAGAAGCTGCTGTCGCAATTTTTTGTACTGATATGACGACAAGTGACGTCATCAGCACTCAGAAAAGAAAATTAAGCTCGAGTAAATCTATCAAACAGAAACAGCTGCTAGTTTATCATTCTAAAACAATATGCATATGTGTCGATCGATCTGGCTAATATCAATGAACAGTTGTACAATTAAACATTCACATTTTGCAAGGTAGTGCGGCAACAAATTTAAGGCGAGGTGGCAGATTTTACTCCAGGTTCTTCTGAAGTTCATCTCAGAGTACAACAGCAAAAGAATTATTAACACTGGTCAAGGTTAGCCAAAGACAGCACAAGAAGTCTGCATTGGGTGTTTTTTTGACTCGCAGTGTACAATCTCAATCCCAACAGAAGATAATAATGTCGCTAAAGTGCAGAGCTGTCACACCTTGCTCTCCTGGTTGCCGTAAGCGAGTATCTGGAGACAGTCGGCAGTGATAGCCAGGAACTTAACGTTGTTGTGAGGTAACAGTGAAACCATCTTCTGCAGTCCGCCGGCGTGATGTACTGCCATCTTGGCACCATCCTGGTGCAGCAGCAGGTTGTGCAGTGTCGACATGGCGTAGAAGACGACTTGGTCTATTGGATAACTAGATACAAACATATACACACAATCATAGTGCAGCTCAGCTAAGATGCACAGCTGAATAACTCTGGCATGCCAGAAGATCTATTCAGCAAAGAACAGCGCTTTGATGCTGACGGGAACGGCATCACGCCCGTAAAAGTTCTGCCTCAACAATTCCCAAAGTTTACTTTTGGGAATAACCGGACCTGGAATAATTCGGGAAAAATGCATCGGTCAAAAATAAAATCTAACTGTGTGCAATGATACACGTCTTAATACTGCTGCTGACACAACAAGTCCAGCAGGCAGTGCCTAGTGCCTATACAGGCAGGCAGGCCCCTTCCCACCCCCACCCCGATGACATGAGAAATTCCATCAAGTTTGTGCAATCTCAAAACACATCTGTGATGCACACAAATTCTTCAAAATGACACCGACATTCTGCTTCCCATTTTGGGGACAAAAGAAATAAACATTCAGCCATCCCTTCCCTAGAGCCACAATGTGGACAGCCAACAAAAGCCTGGTAGAAATGTGTGACATTAGCCTGTTTAACCTCAGCTGGCAGAGAGATTTTAGTGCTTGATGTGGCATATTCGGAGGCAATCTCGATCTGAGAATTCTAGCCGGTGAGGCATAATTACCGGACCCTCTTGGTTTTTATTGTATAGCCTTTAAACGAATAGACAAAAATTGATAAATTTGAGCAGAAATGTCTGGTAGACTTTGCTGTTATAAGCATGTAACAATATTCTAAACCACTGGCTCAGTTTGTGTTCAAAGTTTCTGCCTTTCGCTTTAACACATGCACGAAGACGCATGCACCACTGACTGAATGTCGCATCAATAACGCGCTGATCCAGTTCGTCCCGAGCTGTCAGGATACGCGAATGCAGTTCATTGGCGTCCTTGATCTGCTCTTTTGCGACACTGTATGCAGCACTTAGTTGTGGAAATTTTTATGCCGAAAAACAGCACAGTAACAAAGTTTTGCCACTTGACTAGGGGGTCCGGTAATAATGCCTCACCATGTGTAAATGGATAACAATTAATCCGCAAGAATGGGACCATTTCTGGGAAATTTGCTGTCTAAAATGTTTGTTGTTCGGTTACACTGTTTGGTTGAAATGGTCCGCTGCTGCATAATACAACTGTGCCACTGCAGAAACAATTCTACACACAGAATGCCTATGACCAATCAGCCAACCAAAGCAGTGAAGGCGTAAATGGCTCTATCACACAGCATCAAATACACTTCATAAACAGTAACAGACGTTCACCAGTAAACAAGTAATGTTCAACGAACAGCCAGCAACTCAGTTAAAGACTGACTCTTGTATCATTCACAAATGACATTTTTTAATTACTCGACTATAACGAATGGTTAACTCATGCACGCTGAGCTTCACCGGCTTGACATTCCAGAACGAGTCAAGTACGAGCGCGGTGTACTCATGTACTGATGCCAGCACAACCAAGCTCCTCGGTATCTCTTGAACCACTGTTCACCAGTTTCTGACGTAGTTTTCCGCCAGCGTCTGCGTTCGTCCAGCAACTCCCTGTACCACGCTAACGGCTCAGCACGTACAGCCGTCGGGCATTTTCTGTTGCTGGCCTGACTGTCTGGAACTCATTGCCTGAAGACCTTTGGGATCCGGAGTGTTGAGCTGATAGTTACAGACAGTTGCTGAAGACATTTCTATTTTTGCAGTACTAGTGTGTCCAACGCATTAGACGTTCTTACATGAATGCGGTATACAAATTTACATTTGACATTTGTTAATGTTACAAATATTTAAAGCTAGCTGAAGAACCTCAGCATTTTCACAAGCGCCGGGATGCCTCCTGATTTGAATATCGTGAGCAGACCCTGGCGATGATGAGAAATGTTGTGCAGGGCTCCAGCTCCGCATCGAGCAGCGTCCGGGTCCAGGGTACCACCTGACACGGCTCGCAACAGTGCAGTGACCATCTGTGGCGAGTTCATCACAGCATGACGACTTGCTTCCTTCTTTGACAGTTGGTGGACCATAGCGACGGCCTTGCCAACAACCACCTGGTCTTCGTCGTTCAGCAGCTTAATCAGCTCTGGAATCGCTCGAACTGCCAGGTCAGCATCGTCCTACAAGCATTTCAACAACGACAGACAACTGCAGTCAATAGACGTCACAGCTACTCTCTTCTTGAAAAGACTTCTGAACTTAATGAACGTGTCTATATAACGCGTATTTTGTACAAAAACCGTTATTAGTTTTATCTCCTTAGCTTTTATTCTCTTATTGTCACCCATGTTGCATTTTGTCAACTGGTTTCCTATACGAATATATGATATGATATATGAATAATAATAATATAATAATAATAATAACAACGACAATGTTTATGGTGCTGTCATCGTAGCTCAAAGCCACTGCGAGAGTTCACCCGGTTCATATGATGTATATGGCACGGCGCTAAGCGGCCGCCGACCCTCAGCCCTGGCCAAACAACCCAGAAGCCACACCCACCATCGCCATTTATTATTATTACTTAGCCCGAAAGCTGACACCATTTTACCATCCCACGGAGAGTAGATGGCTGAGTCGACCTAGGCACTGCTGCAGTAAGGCTGTATATCATTGTGGTTTTACGATAAACATGCAACTGCGATAAACATGCAACTGACCACGGTAAGTAAGTAAGTAAGTAAGTAAAACATGAATTTATATAGCGTATATCATTTAAGAAACCTCTATCTCGGTGGGATTCAATCTACGTCCTTCAGTGCGAATGTCACAAAGAACACAAAATACTAAATTTTAACTAAAATATTCAGCATCGTACCAAAAATAACTACCACATTTCTTGTCCCTGGTGCTGAATGTGTTTAACACATTTGCAGCTAAAAGCTAACAATTTGCTAAACACATGGAATTTACACGACAATAACATGAAATAATACGGATTCAGTGCCCAAATGTCGATGTGGATGCCTCCGCTCACTATGCTGCCATAGCGCATGCAAGCATATGACCCTGCTGTGACCTTGAACTTCAACCTTTTGACCCAAAAATTTGCAGTATTCATCCTTGTACCAAAACGCAGCAATGCTGAATGTTTGGTGAAAATGTCCAATACCTTTTCAGATACTGCAGTGACAACATTCGGGACACATGAAGAGACAGACGAACAGACAGACTCATGAAAACCACAAAACATTATACCTCCGGCTGCACTCTGTTGGCAGAGGCATAAAAAAAACAAATACTGAACGTTACATAAACCTCGCTTTATAAGTTGCTGAAACAGTTATATGGCAGTTGCTCAATCAGTTGCCCGATTTCTAGAGAACGGCCGGCGTCTACAGGTCGGGTAAAAATCGGCCGATAGGGTGGGCAACAGTCACAAATGAACGGGGCCCGTACGCTGCCTGGAGGGTCGCCGGCCGACGATCGGCCGACTTTCCTCAAAATTTATCGAAAAATTCCGCGCGATATTCGGCCGACAGTATGCCGATTCTCTGCCAGTGTCCGCGAGGGTGTCGCACGATTACTTAATGTCGCATGGGGCTCGACCGACATTCGGCTGGGTATCTGTAGTGTAGAGGCCTCGCTGGGTACCGGACGAACGACGCACGGAGGCCGGCGGACATGTCGATTTTCGGCCTTACCATATAGGCCTAAGACCTCCTCCATCAGCTTTCACATCACTCTACGAGACAAAGAAAGTCAGTGTACCGAAAGAAGCAAACGGAAGAAAAGATGTTTCTGATACCGCCACAGCATTTAAGAATAGTGAAATTGAGACACAGGCTGGCGAATGCACATTACCGCTACACCGTTGCACTGACCAGTTTGATCTCAGAGTGGAAAAGCAAACACATACACTGCATCGGCGAAGAAGATGGGTCCGTCCTTGGCTCACGAGGCGCCCTCTCTATGGCCAGTATGAGACGCTCATGGCACAGCTGCGCCGCGAGCACCATTGTGGCGACTTCAAGGCTTTTTCTACGCACTGAACCACAGATATTCCACGAGCTGTTGGTGCGAGTCGGTCCCGTCATTGAGAAGAGTGTAGAGCAAGTATCATTTTCAACTATACATTCACTGCATAGATTGACGTCACCAACCGCTTTTTACATCCAGTCTCTGATTTCGGCATTGACTCTGTGATGGAAACTGGCAACTGAAGCCAGTGACGTCGGCTTATATACCGGCGTGCGCCCGAACGGGCGCCGGATGGGCGCCCGGTCCGGCACCGGGAAGTCGGCCGGGTGCCTGCTTGGTGCCCGTCCAGCGCCCATACGACACCAAAATTTCAGCCGGCGACCGGCCGATGTGTCCAATGACCGGGAGGATACCGGCTGATGTTCGGCCGACTTCTGTCCGATGCGTCTCAGATGCCCGACGTCGGGAAAAATTTTAAGTGAGAGTTAAAATCAATCCGGCGTCTTCCCAACGCTGAAAAATAACCCGGAAGTCGGCAGGCGCCCTGCCGGCATCCGGCCTAAAGTTCCTAAAAAGATGCCGGGACCTAGTCGGCAACTAATCGGGAATGATTTGTGACCTAGGCATAAGCGACGTGGCAAAGGTAAAGAGGATAATGTTTATGTAGCTGTTTATGTGTTGGCAAGAGTTCACCCTGTTCATTTAATCTGAATGTAGAACAGTGCCAAGTGGCTGCAAAGACCACTGGATCAAGACAACCGATCACAGTTGCGAGTCCAGTCTGTAAGCTGCTTGTGTCCACACCCACCACTGCTATTTTATTACCACTATGCTCCACTTCCTCATCATCACTGACTGTCTGTCGCACACAGCTATCCACCATCAGTGATCGAGCCTTTCCTGTTGCCGCTGCTCATACCTGGAACAGTCTGCCTCAACACGTGACGTCCGCACCTTCTGTGTCTGTTTTCCGAGGACGCCTGAAGTCGTTCCTTTCCTTGAACTTATTTCCGCAACTTTTGTAGCACCTGCGCAGTGACTATCATCATTTTCGGACACTTAAATCATTCTTTTTACTTACTTACTTACTTACTCAGCCAGAATGCTGACACGCACCTCTGATTTAATTTTTTTAACTTTGGTGCGTTAGCAAATTTTTTGCATTACATTACACTAATTTTACAGTCATACAGACATAAAAGACAGAGTCAACCTGGGACCATCTTCAACATAAACTTTTCACTAAACAAGATGCAACCAAGATAGAAGTCCATCTCAAACTCGCAGGCGACCAACCTGATAGTTGATGAGGTTCACTACGGCGTGCTTCATCATCTGTGAAGGTTCGGCCAGTCGTTGTACGGCCGTCGACTGATCGCGGTGAATCTGCGTCGACGGAATCTGAAATCCTTCCTCGAGCGTCTCGGGAAACATGGCCGCACGGACACGCTGCGAACGCGTCTGATTCAGCTGCACGTTCATATCTGGCAAACAATCAATCAACTACTCGTTTTACATGCCGTCGCATTTTAACAAGCAAGGTTCCTTCGACACTAGGGTCCTCAGTACAGCTTTCGCTGCCGACTGGTACATACACTGTACCTATTGTCAAGTGTACCTACAAGCAACAGCCTCCCACCATACTGTAAAAAAGTAGTCCTTCCCGTGCCACAAGGGATGGCCAGGCTGAGATGACGTGAGTGGTTGGTTACATACCGAGATGGTTTACCCGTCCGCAGATAGTCACCCATCCAAGAACTAACCGGGCCCGGCATAGAGTAACTTCTTTGATCACAACCAACGTGTTAACCACTACACCACGCTCAGTTCATCAGATCTGTTACACTTCCTCAGATAGCCGCTTGAGGAAAAAATGTTACTTACGTTCACCCATCCACCTACCCAGTCTAGTTCACAATTGGCGCCGGATCCGCCCGTGCTTGATTGGCCACCCGTAAGTAAACACGATGCCAGTTTTGTGAGGTTTATGACATCTGGTGACCTTGACCTTTGACCTGTTCACCTGAAAATTGGCATTCTCCTTACTCGTTCGCTGGGGTACGTTTGTACCAACTTTGATCTTTCTATATACCGGTATTTTTGTTTTCAATTAACAAGATCATATGGCCATATGGGACAGATAGCTTTTGTTTAACTAGCATACTTTCCTCGGTATTCAAACAAACCTTTCGGAATTGTTGATGCAGGACTTTTGGACCCGGAAGGTGGGTCCCAAAACGCTACTCAACTTGTTCTTGTTGTTATCAATTCTCTAAATATGCCTAAGGCTTTCTCAATACTCAGCGCAGCACAACGAAACTTTGCAAACGCATTCGTGCTGACATTCCCCACAGATTTACCATCTCAGACTTTTAAATTAATTTCTAATTAATGAGTAATTAGCAAAGTTTGTTTCACGTTATCAATTTATAACTTGACATTGAACCTTCATTAACACCGCAGCGGCCTGCTGCAGCTAATGAGGTTGCAGCCCGATGTGCGGCGCTGCGTGCAGCACACTGCCAATTTGTGGAGCGTAGTGGTGAATATTTATACACAGGCGGGGTTTGCCGTAAGGACATAGCAGAGTAAGTAAGCAAGCGGGCGCCTTCCGGGTCCAATAATACTCGGGCTTTTAATCGATTAATCAAATCGTCGATTAAAATCGATTAAACGTCCGCCAGCGATTAATCGATGCAGACTTACGATTAATCGATACGATTAATCGTCGATTAATCGATGAATGTTCATGATTAATCGTCGATTAATTGGAAAAGCGATTGCTGAATTTCTAATTTCGTTGTAAATTTTAATTGTTTCAAATTGATTACGTAAAATATCGGTGTAATATAATGGTTTTCTTTCACAAAAAGTTAAAAACTGAAGTTTTTTGTCGTCGAAACCGTGGTCGAATCAAAACAGCACTATAGAATGTCTTTGCTTCGATTTCGTATTTGCGTTAGAGTTCTCCGTTTTGACATGCCTACTGCAGTATACTGCCTAACGCGTTAACGGATGCAATAATTACAGAGTGACTGACAGAAACTATGTCGTCCTTTGATAATTAGTGATGTGTGCTTTTGAAGTAACAGTTTTTGCAGAATCTGAATGTTGCCGAATTTTATTTTAGCGCAAAAATAACTTAGCGTAAAGCTATCATAAACATTAGCCTATAGCATACTAAGGAGAATATCACCAGAGTAGGTAGGTAAAGAGTGACAAAATTTGTTATATTTTATTTCTTGTGATGTGGATGGATGCACTCGATAACTGAAGTCATAACGCTTTTGAATGATCACAATGGAATTAGATAGCTTTTTAGGCCTACACTCTGTATAGCCTACAATGTTGATCGACTTGAAAGTTGAAACTGCTATTCTGTTTCTGGTTTAATGAACAAGAAACTACTATTAAAAATTCTAATCTGTGTGTTACATTTACGTAGGCTAACCAGAACATTAAGGCATTCAAAGTCAGGAGAGAGTCAGTGTGCGTGTAATAACTGGGTGGGTGGCTGGCCACCAAATTGAAATTATTATTTTATTATAACATGGAAGGTGGGCTGAATGCATAATTGACATGACACTTTTAGCGTTAGGCCTATATAATACTATCCATTCTAAAGGGGAAGGAAGCTGCATAGGCTCAGACCTAGGCTTATGATCGCCGCTTAACGCATAAGTAGCCTAACGATATAATTTAAAGTTTTAAACTTTACAGTGTTTAAGGATTTACGATTTAGCACACATGACAATTGACAACACATCCTAAGTTACTTTGTTCCGTTACTCATAACTGTGTTACAAAACGCAAATTTACCAATTTAATTCTGAAACTAGTCACTACTTTAATAAAAAAATAAGCTGTATGCCCCTCTGTGGCTGCCTGCTTCTTTCTCAATACAAAATTACAGTCAGTTATCCACTGGCGTTGATATCATCTTCAATTTTCATCTAAACCGTTCAAACACTTATAAAAGTGCAATCTTTCTACACCTAAATGTGTGAACGGTTAATAGGGTTCAATTATTTTTTTCTTATTTTTCATTGTTTTATTCGATTAATCGTCGACTAACTGATTACACGATTAATCGATTAACCGACTAATCGTCGATTAATCGATTAACGGCATTAATCGACGATTAACAGCCCAACATCACGATTAATATCGATTACTGAAAATCGGGACGATTAAAAGCTCTAAATAATACCTTTTGTACTTGTTTATGGACCGGATGCCATTCCCGTCACCCAACCAACAGTGTCAAAGCACTGGAAACATAATCCAGATCACCGCCAAAATCTAACCAGTTGTTCTGTGGACAAAGCCCCAACCCTCCAAAAAATTTCACCAACATCAACAGAATTCGCACCATTCACTTGTTGCTGTGTGAAGCCAGGTTCGACGTCAAAATGTCCACTTGCGTCGAGATCTCCTCCATAGCCATCATCGGCATACCTAGCACCATTAACCGATGGATGTCGACCCGCTGACGAGGCAGAGTCAATGACAGAGCGATACTGTGGCTGCGGCTGCCATACTGGCTCCGGATCAACATTGTAATACTGCTGGGTACCACCTGCACACATCATACAATAAGTTAGTGAAAAACGAACATAACGCTGAGCACTGATGCAACCTATGCTCGCTGGACAAACTATCAGCACTTTTTAGCGTATTTAAAAACCAAAGTGGCTACCAGTTGCAGACATCATCCAGTAAGTATCACACACATTCAGTTTTTGTTTACATGCCCAACTTATCTGGAGTTGATGGGGTTAGGCCGGAACTCCGAGGGAGATCATTTGGGGACTGTGACAGCAGGTCTGTTACAGAGAGACGACCCCTCAACAGCTCAAAGCACTGAACTAAGTGCCGGTGTGGTACGAACGTGTGACCTTCTGCAGATAAAGCAACAAGAAAGTAAGCAAATACAGATTCAAATAACATCAATAAATACACAGATACAGACGCAGTGGCTCATGCTTAAAAAAAACAAGGTATTTACCCACTCAGGTATCAACTGAGTAATATACAACATTATGTCTGTAGCAATAATAATGTCACTAATTGTTAGAATACTTTAGTAACATAATTCATAAATCAACACATATCATATATGACTACTTTCATGCAGATTATGGAATACCAAGCGTGGAAATCATTAAATTTGCTGTTAGGAAAATCCATCAAGTGCTAATAACAACAAGGAGGGCCACTGCAAGTCTTACAGACACTGCAGTTCTGAAATTTCAATATCACTAAGTGAAAATACGTCAAACTCACCGGCTCGGCGGGACGAATGGGATGGCTGGGCATAAGCCTCCATGTCAGCTCCTGTCACACATTCATTCATTTTGTTTTATTTTACTTACTTGATTTGATTTAAGCCACAAACATTCACTCAACGAACGGAATCTGCTGCTTCAGGCGACACACAATTGAAGCAAACAAATTATGTGCAAACACTATCTTGCTTACTCGACAGATGAAAATTTTTTATCTCAACTGCATACTGCAGCTACTAGAAATAAGTCACTCTTGTACTCTACATCTTGTTACGATTTACATTAGGCTCTTGCTATTCGTACGGCGGGCAGTATCAGTAAGCCAAAGGCTATTAGTACGGCGGTGTTCTGATTGGTCACAGCTGCAGTGACATCATAAGCGTCATTGTCACAATCAAACGCTAGATGGCGCTAATTCAGCTGTTTTATCACACCCATTTTAAACTTGCAACAACTTAATAAGTCAAAAAAATCCGGAGGGAAAGTGGGTGGTACGGGTTGAGGTGGGAATTGCAACTGTACAATACAATAACGGATTTTAGCGAAAACTGACCCTAACCCTAAAAACTAACCCGGCCAAACAGAATAATAACGTACTCCTCAAAACGCATCGTAACTTACCAATTTACATTCCTAGCGTAAGATTCATCAATGTTCTTGTTTTTGTGAGGAAAATTTAGTTTTTCTGTTTATAACAACTTTTTTTCGAGAGTTTTTTCCAATAACGCACCGATCGCAACCATACCAACAAAACAAGCATTGAACAGCTAATTTACAGTTCAATCATTAATGTAATGTAACGTAACGTAACGTAGTTGATTGCCATCAGGCAGGCGAATGGATAGGGTTAATTAGTAATAGCCTAGGGTTAGTTTCAGTGATAGGGGATCTGAGGGGCTTGCCCCCAGGTATATTTAGAGTTAGTAATGCAGTGGCGGATCCAGGAATTGACGGAAGGGGCGCAAAAGTGGGGTCTGGGGGGCTTGCCCCCCAGATATATTTACAGTTAGTAATGCAGTGGCAGATCTAGGAATTGACGGAAGGGGGGCAAAGAATTAAAGGGGGTCTGGGGGGCTTGCCCCCCAGATATATTTACAGTTAGTAATGCAGTGGCAGATCTAGGAATTGACGGAAGGGGGGCAAAGAATTAAAGGGGGTCTGGGGGGCTTGCCCCAGGTATATTTAGAGTTAGTAATGATTACCAATAGGGTTAGGATCAGTTCAGTGTTAGTGGGTTAGGGTTAGTATTTAGTCTTTAAAGTTAAATATACTGACACTAACCCCAACACTGACTCCTCATGGCACATCACTAACTGCAGCCTACGTTACGTCAGATAACGTGAATACATGTAAATATGTGTAAATAGATGTTCAATGGTTTCATTGTTGTTATGGTTGACATCGTTGAGTTACTGCAAATAAAAGTGTGAAAAAGGTTGATATAAACAGAAAATCTGGATTTTCCTCACAAAAACAAGAAGATTGATGAACAATCTTATGCCAGGAATGTATTTTGTTAAGTTTTTCAGGAGTACGTGATTATTCTGTTTCGCCCTTGGTTCTATGGCTCGGGAGTTCTCGCGAAAGTGTGAGACACCGAGATGCGAGAATTCTACGCTAGCCATAATCTCGTTGAATTATGGGATGTCTATGCATGATCTGTCCGCTCTTACTCATTAACGGCATCGACGACACCATTTTGTGGGCGGGGCTAGCAAAACGTAGCAAAGAAATTTCTTGCTCGCGAAATCTCGTAGCAGCTCGCGACTTCTACGATGCGAGACAAACATTCTACACTAGCAGCTACGAGAATCTCGTAGAAAAAAGTGCGAGACACGCCTCGGTACATGACCACTTCGGGACAGCGGGGTGGACGAATTCGGGGCCAAACAGAATAATAACGCCGAATTCGGTACTGTCCAATTTCGGTACTCACGCTACATGCAGATTCAGTCTGTACTACTTCGGTACAAGAGGGTGGACGATTTCAGTACAGTTTTTGACAATTTCAGTACATAATGAAAAGTGATTGTAAAATGGCTCCGAGTGGTATTTGTGTGACAGACAGCTGTATATTTGATCGTGACACATTAAGTAACAAAAGAAATGCCATCGGCGTGTCATGCATCGTCGCTGGTTAAGCAATCAGCGACAACATCCGTCATCGTGCATGGCTGACCGCTAGCCCTGTGTCACAGGCGCTTTCTGCATACTGCATCAACACTATATAGTAACGATGTCCTTCCTTGTACTTCTATTGATTCATGTGATCAGATCTGAGAGAGCATGTAGTGTGTGTGATTTGTAGCTTATTTCTTATTTGTACTGTGATATGCCGTCTAGTACGTAGTCATCAGTATGAATGGGTAAGGACTCAGAAATATATAGTCGGCTTAACCGCTATGCCTATAACTGTACTGAAGTGGTTATGTACTGAAATGGTATGTACCGAAGTAGTCATGTACCGAAATGGACATGTACTGAAGTCGGCTAAAATGGGTGTACAATTTCAGTACACATAATTTTATGTACCAAAATGGTCTGTACCGAAATGGACATGTACTGATCTGGTCCTAACCCAGCATGGGGTATAACTGAGTTTCCAGTGCAACTCTTTTCACTAAATAAGTGGCAGTATCGTAAGGTCAGTCCTTTTGTCATGCAGGCCAGACTGATCAAAATTCTGTTATCAGTGTGGCCTGCACCAATGAAAAGTCTGTAGTCAGTGCAGGATGAACTTTGAGACTGAAGCATTACATATATAACAAGTTAAGTTTTCTGCATTGTTTCTGTTACACAGTATACTGCACGTGTTTTTTGCAAAGTATGTGTAGGGTTGCCAGCATTATTTTCCACAACTATGGGACAGCCCTTTCCCCTCCTCTTTTCCTTTTCCTTCCTCCCCTTTTCCCTCCCTTCCCCTTTCCACCTCTCCCTCTGTCCAGTTCTCTCCCTGGAGTTCCTGCCCCTGCCCCCTTAAATCCAGCTAGGTTCTGTGGAGCACTGTAAGCTCCCCCAGCATGTCCAGGTGGAGCCCGGCCGCCAAGTGCATTTTGATGCATTTCAGGTGAAAATAAAGCATTTCAAGGTATTGATTTCTTGTATTTTTTAACACATAGAACTGAGATTTTAATTGGTTATTATTTTTGCCTCAAAGTAATTTCATTTTCTTCAGCATAGACGTAATTTTCATGTACTCCACCTTTCAGTAAGTAAACACATCATCATTTACTGTTCCAAACTACCGAGGTGAAAAACTGCAAGTCACAACAGTCCAGGCTGCCAACAACACGTAGCTACACTTGAACAGAGTCGGAACCAGTATCATGTTTGTGTTCAAATGATGTGTTTGTCGGTTTAATAAGCGTCAGTCTTGCATTTTGGCATGAAAGTTAAGCCATTCTTCCATTTTTAGGAAAAACGGGACAATCGTCATTCCCGGGAAGCATTAGCCGGGATGCGGGAAAGAGGGGGTCAAAATGCGGGAAGTCCCAAGAAATATGGGATGATTGGCAATCCTAGGTATGTGGG
>Ga0209679_1000495_pt1 | contig 14493 bp, 15 predicted proteins | sample WorMetHEROISLAND_4_FD_187408 | JGI IMG/M metagenome (GOLD analysis project Ga0209679, IMG submission 187408) | Marine gutless worms symbiont microbial communities from Max Planck institute for Marine Microbiology, Germany - Olavius sp. 2 HERON... ...
GTACTACGTCACTTTACTGTATCAGCTAATATCTCACCTTATGCTAACAGACATTCAGAAAGATGTTTTAACTCTCATCCAGTTATAAACCTAGTAACTGTATAAACTTAAGTCCATGGTGGCGCAGATAACATATTACATTACAGAACTATCTCGTGTCTGACAGTCAGAAGCTACGGCTGATTTATTACCTATAGTACCTGTATTATCAGAATATTTCTCCTGTGCATATGTCACTTACTTGCTCAAACTATGACAGAACAGCACAGTGTAAGACAAATTTACTCAACTAATCTTTTAACTTTTCTTTACAAAAATAATAATGCTATCAAATATACAGATGAACAACTGTGAAACAATATATCACTAGAGAGACATTATCACATCATGAACAGCAACATTATCATCATCTTAATCATCATGACAATCATCAGACTGCGACAGCAAACAGCACACATCACAGCTGCTGCTGCTGCTGCAAACAACCAACACATAACAACTGCTGTCAGTAAGAGGCGACTATCGCGGTGAATCTTGCTGAGCTGGACTGACTGCACCAGCGGCTGCACCGACATCGCGTGCTGGATGTAGATGACGACATGATGCACCAAAACGGCAATTACCAGCTAAGAAATGTGTGCACACTCGACCTGCAGCATTCCACAACATGTACACGTATATCAATCTTACATACATAAACTGTTTATATGCATGGTAACAACAATATATGGTGCAAGAAACATCACAAACAGCAAAATTCCTACAAGCTAGAACATGACAGTAGAACACAGCCAGACGACGTGTTGCTCAAGCAACAAAGCAACATATCGTTAATCATTTTGTTCTGTTTTTTGAAAACACTAAACATTTAAGTACCACTACATTTTAAATGCCACCAACAATTAGAGATTACACAGGAAACCACAGAAACGTCTTGCCTGTTAGAGAAAGTAATCTCAAAGTATGCACACTAATGATGCTGACACAAATTATTCAACCAGACCTGGAATATGAACCCACAGTATGAACCCTGGTGTTATGTCACTGGCAACGACGACTAAATCACATTAAAACATGTCTGCTACAGCAACTCCCAAAAGTTTACTTTTAAGAGACCTGGCGTATCCTGAAGTTACTCTAGAAATTGGCCAGTTAAACATAAATTGAAAATAGAAGTAGTACAAGCAGGAGTAGTGGTGTATACTGACAAATTATAATTGTAGAATAACAAACAATTTGTGCATTTACCAGACTGCTGAGGCGCAGCAGAACGCATGCGTGGAGGTCGCTGTGGTCTTGCAGCATCTGGACCAGGTGCACCTACAACATGTTTACACCACGTCAGCATCTAGTACTTCACAAACAACAGACATCAGTAAGATTTGTGTATGTAAGATTTGTGTTAGCAAGACTTCAACTGTCAAATCAGAGCAAAACAGCACAGCAAACACAGCATCAGCAGTAAAGAAGACATCAGAGAAACAAACCAATAAATGGAGGTGAAGGGCCGGTTGGCCTTCGACCAAAACCAGGTGGAGGACCACGAGGCCTAGCCATTGGTGGCATCATGCTTGGAGGAGCCATGTCACCAGCAGAGTTCACACCATCCTAACAAACATTCAGCAACACAGTACAGCTGCTATCTTTCATACTGATGATGAGCACTACAGAGTGGGCCAAAAAAAGTAAACCTCCAAACCGTTGTTTATATCTTCAAATATTGATCATTTTCAGAATTCTTTCACTGTTACACTAAGCAGGAAATTTCCAATAAAGAGGTTATTATACAGACTTCACCACACCTAAAAGTGTCACTGCACTACTTTGCAAAATATTAGTTTTCAAAAACTGCATCGACTGAAAGCACAGTAACGGCAGATTCACATACTGAAGAGAAAGTGACTGCGGTAAGTGAGCTGGTGCTAAGCCAATATGATCAGCTACAAATTCATCATTTAACACATTAAACAGCACAATCTGGTGTCGTACGAATCATTTTCTCACAGTGATCTTGTTCTGAAGTGTTTAAAGAGATGTCTGCTGGAGAACTGACTGAAGCAAATTGCTACGCGAGATGCAACTGCTTAAAACAGTGGCTGAATGATGTTATCTTGATTCGGTTAGTGATAAAAAGCCATCACATTAGCTACACGGAAAAATTAACAGAAAGACTGGACTGCTGCAACAAAGAACGACAACATCGGAGCAAAACGCTGTCTTCACTCTGTGCGATGGTGACAGACTACGTGTTGAAATTGGGCTACACCAGTGTGATATTGCACGATCTGGGAGCCAAGGTCAATGGAACTTATTACTGTGATTTGCTTCTGTCACAACAACTGCTGCCCGCCATGCATCATGTCTCTAGCGAGTTAATATTTTATAAAACAGTGCCCCAGCAGATAGAGCACGCTATGTTTTCAGACATTAATATTTCACAAGGTAGTGTAGCGACGCCATTAAGGTGTGGTAGGATCTGCAATGATCTTTGTATTGCAAACTTCCTGCTGAGTGTAACAGTGAAAGAATTTTAAAAATTGATCAATATTTGGTGAAGATATGAACAAGAGTTTGGGGGCTTATGTTTATTTGGCCCACTCTGTACATCCACTACTACATTATCAAGTGTCAATAGCAGCATATGAAGTTAGGCAAACATAAGAAGTGGCTAAGTGACTTTTCTAGCAGGAGTTAAAACAACCTAAAACAGAACTAGATGAGTGTGCTGTCACAAGCTGATGAAGTCGGATGTACTCACAGGAAATGGTGGAGTGTTGTTTGGTGGTGGTAATCTCATCAGTGGTCCAAGCTGGTTCTGTAACGGTGGTGGCAAGCTGCTCAGCATTTGCTGCTGAATGGGAACAGGAACTGACAGAAATATCTGCTGCTGCATTGGTGCCGGCATGCTCAGAAACACCGGCAGTGGCGGTATATTGTACTGTGGAGCAGGCACTGACTGTGGCTGAGGTAACAATGGTGCACTGCTGGATGGCGCAATGACTGACGTCGTTGTCGGGTTGTGAACAGTGGCTGGTGTACTGGGTAAGTCAGTGTCAGCGGCCTGTTGAGTTGTACTTGCCAGCAAGTTGGCAATGGCAGGCGGTAGCTGTGTAGACGACTGAGCAGTGCTAGCTGTGCTAGTCACTGTGTAACTGTCATAGCTGATCTCACTTCCAAGACCAGTCTCCTGTCAACAATATACACATTACAACAGCTCTATTCACACCTTTCCAGCTGTGTTGCATGTGAATGAAAACACACGTGAAAAAAGAAGAGACGACAGCTGTTGATTCATAAACGTTTTAAAGGCATTATAGGACATTTTGTGCAATTGATTATTTTAATCATGCATTAATCACAGTTTCAACACATCATATCTTGTTGGTATTGCAGGTACATGAAATTCAGTGTACAGAAGCAATTTTTAAAGTTCAATTACGCTAATTATGTGTTGATGTTTGTGCTGTTTCTTTCCAGTGCCCTTTCTTGGTACTTCCAGCAATGTATAAGCACTTCAGGTAGCTTTAAAAGAAGAAGGCAAGCTGCTGAAATGTATTTTTTATCACTGCATTAAATTTTTTTTGACAGCATTACTTTTTAAAATCACAATTAATTTATTACACATTTGTTAACGCATTAATCTGACAGCCTTAAAAGAAATATCACTAGATCGTGCACAAATGAGAATGACTATCTCGATGTGTGGTGTGAAACTGTCAACTACCAGCTCATCTGCATACAACAATTACTAAGGTAGGCCAACCCTGAACTCACTAAATGTCACTTCAACAACAACAGACAATATATGAATATGACATAATGATGAAATATGAATAAGAAACTGAATTCAATTAGTCTGTACTACTGCCACTAATACTGCTAGTTCTATAGATCAGTCATAACATCTAGACAACAAACAACATACATCATGCAATGGAATGATGCGTGGTTCAGTCAATTCATAATACTCGGCTTCTGGTTCTCCTGCAGTGTCAGGAATGCTACAAAAAATAACAGTTACTTCTAACTCATAATCAGTGTGACAAACTGCATACAGCAAGAACAGTGAGTACTACACTGTCTCATTACTCTAATTCACTGTAATTTCCAATCTTCATTTCACAAGTGCTCAGCTACTCAACTGCATCTTTTTCAGCTTTGTGGAGTCTCAGCCTTATCAAGCTTGGAAAGGAGACTGTTCCAGCTCTTCAACTTAACAGTAATCTTTGACATATGTTCCTTATATGACAGTATCCTGTCCACGGTGATGCCGAGATATACAGGCTGACGGTCATGTTGCATCGTAGACCATTCACAAAAACATTGAAACATCAACTTGACGGTGTGTGCATGTGTTACGTAGTGGTAAGACACTTGAGAATATCTTTGAGCAGCTCAGTTTTAGGCGCCACTGCTGACAATATTTTGTGAGCTCAGCTACGTTAGCTGTTATCTCTAACATATTAATCATCAACAATTAACGATGTCAGTACCAACAATAAATTACAAACAGTCCTATAATCCATCTGTCCTGTAGGGGCTCCTAACTCAAAAACAAAAAAAAACGTAGACTTATCAAAATTACATGTAGCATACACGTTCTCCCGGACACGAATAAGTGGAATGTCAATTTTCAGTTGAAAGGTCAAAGGTTAAGGTCACCAGTCGTCAAACCTCCACAGTCTGGCATCATGTTTATTTACAGGCAGCAGATCAGGCAAGTCGGATCCAGTGCTGACTGCAAAATAGGCCTATGCCATTGTTAGGCCTAATTTCCTGTCGGCGCCTGAACACGAGATGCTCGCAACTCGACAGACGGTCACGTCATATCGGTACTCAGCTGTGACATGCTTTCTTGTAAACTTAATTGTTCTACTAAGAATTTTTTAAACAAAAGTTGATGCATAACAAGTGACACATATGTTCGTTAATGTCAAGCACTTATCCATCTAAAGGCCAGTCATGCCCTCTAAACGGGGGTTCCTCTAGAGTACTGATGCCTTGATGTTACCAATGACTCATGTTGGTCTCACTAGTAATCATATTCAGTTGCTCGATTGAGGGTCGCCTTTTGCCTCCATACTAAGTCATAACAACTCCAATAATTAATTATTAAGGCATTTGATAAATTAACATTAGTCCTCAAAAATCACTAAAATACTTACGAACTTTTGTTGAAGTACAGAACGAAAAGAACGCTTTGTTCACGTTCACGCTGAACATCACGTTCTTTACTGTTGCAACCAGGCAGCGTGACTACAGACAGACCAGTAATGAGTCGCGGCTTTCTCCACTGCACACATCAGCCAGCATTCTACCAGTATGTCCAGCAAAGCAGTCTTATTCAAACAAAGCAAATTAAATTATTTTAGGTCAAGAAACCTAAGACAGAGTGCAAATATTTGCCAGATATGACCAAATAGGCACAGCATCGTAACAGTAAGATTACTACAACAAATGCCACAACAGACTCTACGTACGTCTTGTTTTTCAGTCATGCTGTCATGAGCCATTCGGCGCACGTTCTGCATAACCTGTCTCTCCATCTCCTGTTCGTGCTTTCGTGTTTCAGCAAAATCTTTGGCTCTGTTTACGTTGACTACAATTACAACAAAGTTTATACACGAATGCACCAAACAACTAAAATGTAAGTGACATGCATCACTGTCACCAGCCAAGAAGACTAGCAAAATGATCACTCAAAAAGAGCATCAACACTGTACAAGCAGCTAACACTGACCGCGCTCTGTCTCATCAAGCTGGAAGTAAAAATAGCTGCACAGTTTTGACTCATCGACCCACGAGACTCGCTTCACTTTTTTCTTCTTTGTGGCAGGCTCCTCACTAGATATTTGCTGTTGCTGCTCAACACCACTAGCATCTGCGCCTTCACCAAGAGAAAAACAACAACACACTGTACAGCAAGCTTGGTTAATATATGCACACTTACTGTCCATCAACTCCAACAGAAGACAAACCAAGAAGCTCAGCTACCACTTAGAAACAGAGCATCAGTAATGTATTTCTTTGTAGCAAAGTTACTTTCTATCGCTGAAATGACCTACAGCTATGTCTATCACCTCCGAAGCCTACATCCAATGATCCAGCTAATTTATTATGCACACAGTGAATAAACTTCAGCACGTGACTGCAGCATGTGCGATTGTGTGTGTGGCGCGTGGATCTACTGTCATTTGATGTCTCTTTTCTAGAGAACCCCTGCGAACACCCGCACAAACTTCATATTGCCAGAAACTGGAGTTCCTGATCTACATGACAGCTGCTACAATATGGGTCTATCTGTATTTAATTTTATGCAATTGTTTGCGAAAGCCAAGAAAAGATATTCAAGACCAGCGTTAACGTGCGACCCCATGGTACTTTAATGTCTTCTTTCTAGAGAACCCGACCAAATATCCACACACTAGACTCCCTGCCGAAGATTTGCGCCGCTCACAGTATGTGTCTATCTTTATTAGTTTTCACGCAATTACCGATATTTTTCGCAAGTTGCACAGTCAGTGCCAGCCAAACCTGTGCAAAAACAGATTTTAACGCAAAAAAGCCGTTCAAGATCATTCAAGGTCAAGCATTTAGGGATCACCGAAAAGCCGATGACTGACTGTGTATCGCTATATAATAACGCTGGCCTTATCTCTAAAGTGTGCAAAAAATAGCCAGGAAAACGCTGAAAATTGCCATTCTCAAAAACTCCACTGTCGTTTGACACCCCCTCTCCAGGGAACCTCCACAAATATCTGCATAAACCTTAAACTGCCAAAAACTAGAGACACTGACCTACATTTTTGCCACTAATAGTATGGGTCTATCTTCATTCAAATTTCTGTGGTGGGTATCGGCCATTCAAGGTCATCAAAGGTCGCTGATTTTGGCACCAATCGAAAGGGCATATGTGACTTCCTATTAGTCATTAATAGTAACTTTGGTCCTATCTTGCACATTGGCTGCAAATTGTGAATTTTTCCTACCCCACTCTCATTTAACGCCCTTGCTTGGGGTGAACTTTTTACTGCCAAAACTAGAATCCTTGGGCTATCAGTCAGTGAAGATTTTGTGATCCTAGCTTGCATTGTTTTGACTCAGTGCCAGTGTGTGGCAGACAGACAGACAGACGTACGGACAACCCGATCTTAGCTAATACAGGGCTCTGAATAGCAAGCTATGCTGACGCCCTGTAATAAAAACAAAACAAAAATACTTCATTAAATAGTAGGCCAAACACAGCAGCAGCAGCAACTGTCACTAGCGAGGGTTAAACGTAACAGGTGTAGTTCGGCAATGGGACAGACACCTCGTTCCACAGAATGTATATCTTGTTAAAATTAAAACTACAACAATGTACTGCCTTCTGTCTCCAAGTAAACCAAATCTTCTTCTATAACAGACAGATCTATACAGCCACTCCATGCCACTCCATATCACTGCCCTGATAGCTGTTTGTTGTCGATTTAAGTTACCAGTAATTTGCTACAAACAATATAGGTCATTAGTAGGTCATGTGCACCACGTAATAAAGAAATCAAGAGTGTTTCTAAAGACGTCTCATCTTGATACATGCCCCTGTAACAACACTCAACTATTTATCAGCTGCCACCAGAACACATCTAAATATATTTTTGTACCAATCATATTCAGCATAATGACAAGCACTTCAGTTAACATTGCAAATGCGTAAGTAGTCAACCTTCTTCAGTCTTCACATCAACATCGTTTGTATCAGTCACTGTAGCAACATCTGCATCAGTTCCACTGTTGTCCAGAGACGTAATCTTACTGTCAGCAGCTGTATCAGATTTGACATCTTCACTAACCTCCACTGTCTCACGGTAAAACTGCTACATACAACAATCACAAAACATCAAACAAACAACAATCAGTACATCACAATTAACAACAGCTCTGTACTACCCGGTACTCAAGAGTTTTACACGTACCTCGCTTACGAACAACTACCGTATCTGAAATACAAACTCTAGTTACAATGCTAAGTGCAAATAATTTAGCTCTCTTTCGCATTACAAAACTAATAAATAACTACGTGTACCAATCTGTACCATATCCCAGTGCGCCAATGTGACAGAAAGACATCTACCATAGAATACTCTATAATAGTGACACATAAAAATGAACTGTAAGCTGACATACAGAAGGTGGTGCAGGCTTCTTGTCTTCAGGTGAACTGGGTACCACTGCAGTAGTTGTGTTTGACTTGGCTGCTGGAACTGTAGAAATTTTCCGCTTTCTACGACCAGGAATAACATCAGTGGAACTTAATGCATCCATGAACCCACTGCTTTCAAAGATCTCTGGAGCTACTCAACACATATGCAACATAACACAATGAAATTAATGAGTTCACTAATGCAGGATTTGCTGAGTAATAAATCAGACCAAAAAATTATCAAGAGATTTAAACTTAAACACACAGAACACCAGAAAATAAATAAAAAATAAAAAAGTACTTCAATACACAGACCACGAGGTCGCGGAGGAATCACTTTGGGTTTAGGCTTTGAAGCAAGCGACGGTGATGTGCTGTTTGTTGTCACAGACGTAGATGAAGCTTCAGTGGATTTTTTCTCTGGAATAGATTTCTTGTTGCTGCAATTAGCGTGAAATATTTGATCAAAATTAAAACAAAGTAAAGTTTTGTATATCCATTACATTGTTGAAATTAACTATAATTATTGAAATATCACAAAATATGCCATAACTATTAAAAACCAAAATTATCAAGACGCACCTAAGTGCACATAAAACAGAAGTAAATGTATAAATTATACAATATACAGCATACATAAACCAGAAAACTAGATATTAGAACTCGACACACAGTGTCGAGCTCTGTATGCTTCCGTCTGTTGGGCCGTTGGTCATGCAGTGACCTTGCCCCTTGACCTTTTGACCACAAATACTGAAGTGTTCATCCTCGTCCCAAAATGCATCAACACTGAAAGTTTGGTGAAATTCAGTTCAGTAGTTTTCAAGATACTGCATTAAGAAGGCTAAAAATGTATTTTCTAGCATGTTGGATCCCAATGTGCCCTTAAACTTATGACCTTTGACCCAAAACTTGAAGCATGCATCCTTGTCCTAAAGTGTACCGTGAAAGATTGGTGAAAATGTTTTTCTGAGTTTCAAGATAGTGTTAACAATAACGTCTGGGATGCACAGACTCTCAGACAGACTCAAAAAAGCCCAAATACATCATACCTCCGGCCACTATGTTGGTCGAGGCATAAAAATCTAGCACTAACAACATGAAATGTACAAAATCTGAGTTTCAGGTTAATTTAGTACGTGAAATAACTGCTAACTTTTAATTTTCACATATTTCTTTCATTTTCTCAGTTGTCTTTTATTATCGTATGTACAGTGTACACTGTATTATAGCATTTAATTGTCTGTATTATAGCATTTAATTGTCTCCTCTATCAATTTTGATATTGTAAAGTCTCTGATTTTTTAAGTATTACCATTCTGACTATTAAGCTCGTGATCAATTATGTTAACTGCTCAGACTAAGTGTGACTCGCAAGTTCACAATGGTATGCTGTGGTAACAAAGCTGTCATATAACAGCAATGATCAGAGTTCAGAGTTCAGATAACAAAACTCAATCATGCACCTTACTCATCTAGCTAACATGTATGAAGCATTTGATGGCTCAGCAAGACAAGTTATCAATTAGTGTGGAACCTAGTCCATTTCACGCTGTTACTGTGTAACTGCTGCATTTAGTTTACTAAGTAGTTTTAAAACAACAGTATTCTGAGCTCGAAAAATGAATAATTTATGTTTATATAGAATTACAGAGAATTCACAGTGCCTGCGAAATTTAGTACTGTTAAACTACCTAACTGCACAGACTACCATCATGTTTGTCTAGTTGTAATGAATGTCTGTATGTGCAGTAAACAACCACCTGTAGTGTTATACAAGTGTCAATTTTCATCACGCCTCAAACACTAAATCAATTAGAGTCGGATTAATTGTAATATTCAATGTACTATAACAAACACACACACACATGGTAAGGCCCACAATTTCCTGCAGGCCACTGAATTTCCAGCTGAGCTGTGGAATTTCTCAGTTTTCACAGAATTATCGCAATTTAATAAAACAACAGTAATTTGTGTGAGATTTGTTCAAAGTTGTTTGTATTTCTGATCCTCGCCAGATGCCTGTCCTGTCCAAGACACTTACAGTGCAGCAGAATATGGCAGATTTCTCACTTACAGACTCAAAGTGATATTTGAGACAATTAACTGAGACTAGGCAAGTTTCACAAAACATTTTGTATTCTCATTTCAGTACGATTTTCACTGACACTTTGTTAAAATCCATATTCACTAGAATACAGTAATAAAAAATAATTAATTTTATCAGGCTTTTTGTTAAGAAAAAGTAAAATTTTAGTTTTATTTAGCTAATAGTAACTTAGCATAACGCCAGCCTTCAAAGACTAAACAGCTGACGGTTCAGTTTACTCACAAACAGGACGGTGTGGTGAGCTGCAGAATTTGGACGATTTTTCCATGGCGAGCTGTGAAATTTTGCAAACTGGCCTCAGTGGCCTGCAAAATTTCTCAAAGTTTTCTGCAGAAAACTGGGCAAAACTTTTCTGCAGAAAACTGGGCCCTACAAATATGCTTCTGTGATAATATGCGATAAACTGATTTGACTTGTAACTGAACTGGGCAGTCAATTCTGCTAAACTCACCTGGGAAGCTTAGAGGCTATTTTATCAGAGGTCTGCGATACTGATTTCTTCTTTGAAGCTGGTAAAGGGTCATCCAACTCTAACCCTAATGCCAACAGCAAATGCACAACAATTATACATTTATGAACTCTACACATGAAGGCACTCATTGTCATTGTAAGCATGGTCAAAATTACACTCAGAAGCTACTTGCTTAGCCACTGCTAAGGCAGATGACCATTGCCATGCATGTCACGTATGTCAGTTTACACAAACTTCATGAAATTTGACATAAGCTTCTACATATGTCTGGAAAAACTGGATATATCGAATTACATAAAAATTGTGTCATGAAATTTCAGTTAATTTTGAAATGTTAGTGTAACAATCAGTTCAGACAGAAGGTGTGATTCAGTAGTAACAGCTGGAACAATGATGCTGAAATGGTGTTTGTGTGCTAAATAGTAAGCATTTGAAACCAGAAATGGTTGCTTTCTTAGGGAACCTGTTTTGTTCACAAAATTGTATGTTGCTGTCAACAGTAAGAATGGTGCTATCAATAATGATAAATTTTAATTAAAGGACACATTATGATAAACTGTTAACTAAATTTTCTAGAAAAAGCTGGTATCTTCACAGTCATCTGATCAAAATGCACTGGCAGAAAAAGACGTTGGAATCACTGCTTCAAAGGGTTCGTATTCAGTCAACTCAAGTTGATTTACTTACTGATGATCAGACAAGATATTTATTAGAATGCAACCCTCGGGGCTGAAATGATAAAATGCAATAAATACAACAGTTAATAATGGTAATTGCATGAACAAAACATATCCACTTTTAAGTAATTTATGTAAGTAAATGACTAGTGCCAGCTTGAAAATGATCCATATTAAGCAGAAATTTTAAACTGCTACAAAATAAATGGTGACAGTGGACTGACATAAAATTATGCATGTTTGTGGAAAATTAACTGAAAATCTTATGTTGCAAATATTACATCAACAGACAAGCAAAAGACCACACATGCTAGTACCAGGCTCACACCTCAAACTGATCAATGGCTTCCGCTACATTGCTAGCTACATATCATATAATGGAAGCTGTGAAAGAAAGTCAATGAAAAGCGGCAACAGTATTTGGAAAGACAAACAGATCTGGAGGAACAAGCGCTAATCTTATCAACGCTTCTGTATGGCTATGACCGTCAACAATGATGAAAACATTGGAAGCAGCCATCACAGACAGGAAAAAGATATTAGGCACATCTTGGAAAGTCGGGAAAGAACTGAAGAAATCAAGAGAAGAAAGAGCAAAGAAGTATACAGCACACACGTAATGGATAATGACAGCAAGAAGACATCACTGCATCTGACATGAATGGATTACTAATGCATATCACACCAAGAATTATACTGGAAGGTTTTATGGTCTAAGAAAGGACCAAGTCAACAAAAAGTAAACTGGAAAAGCACAGTTAAGGACTGACAAATACGGGACTCAGCCTGGAAGAATGAGAAACAGCAGATGCTGATGCTCTGATGCAGGCTGCATCCAGCTCAACGTCAAGACAATCATTTATCAAAGGATCGTAATAATACTTTGTTGTATCCACCATCTTCCAGACACACTGTTAATCCCACTCTAAACCACTATTAAAACCATTTTGGGAAAGATTTAGCCATTATTGTCTTAAGTCACACTATGTCACTAAATCACAGACAATCAGACGAAACTGCTGTGGCAGTAGTAAGCAGCTTAACATCTGCTAAAATGATATTTACAGGTTACATTATCCAATTAGTGTTTGGCAACTAGCATGAATTAATTTAGTTTTATAAAACTGCTAAAACTTCAATTAACATAAACAGGATTTTAAAAAATATAATAGTAATATTATGAAGACACTGATTGTTACACTAACACTTGGAAATGATCACTGACACTGCAAAGAGATACACATAATAAACTGTAATAAACAGACAAAGTTATTCAATGGCAAAATACAAAATCATGCCTCTCATCACCATAGGTGCAGACTTACCGGGTGCGGTGGGTGCCAATGTACCCACAGGCAAAGGGTCAATGGGTGCATGCACCCAGAGGATAAATTGATGTTTTAATTTTTTATCAGGTGTAATTTTTTTCTAATTTAATCTTAATTGTATTCGTACAGTTGTAGGCCTATGTAGTTGACATTGAAAGATTTTTATCAAAATCAATAGTTTATCACTGTATTATGCGTTATAAGGCCATAAACTCAAATTGCATTAGTAGACCCATCACTACCAGACTTGGCGACTGCAGTTATCAGCTGAAATTAGAATCTACACAGTGACGCACTAAATCCACAATGCACAATTTCACATACACTGTGAGTGTGATACACAGAAACATAATACCGGTATATACATTAAACAGTGACTCAATGTATGTAGTGTGATAGTAAAATTTCTTGCTTTGAATCTGCAACATATAAGTTTAACTTCGAAATTTGACTTTTAGTGGTGAAATTTAGAGTAGATGTAAAGATGTAAATGTAGATCCTCTTTTAAGCAGCAACAGACACAGGAAGTTCTTGCGCTGGTTACCATTGTGAAGTGCAAACGTCTGCGAGTATTAACAGATAATTTGCATTATTTGTGAAAGTAGAAGGAAATTGTCTAAATTGTCAAATACACAATTAGAAAAAAATGCATACATTGTGGTCAATTGATTCTCAGGAAAATTAGTAAAATTGGTGCCACCAGATGTCAGATTTTAAGCCTAAAATGCACCAAATTCGATTTCCATTGGGGCTCTGCCCCAAACCCCCCTGGGGGAGCTTAAAGCGCTCTCCCAGACCTCCTAGCTTTATTTAAAGGGCCTACTTCTAACGGCAGGGAGGGGGAAAGAGGGAGGAAAACGGAAGGAGAAGGAAAAGGAAGGGGAGGGGAGGTGAGGGGAATGGAAGGAAGGGGAAGAGAAGGGAGGGGAGGGAGGACGGGGGGATGGGGGAGCATGCACCCATTGGGATTTTCGAAAGTCTGCGCCTATGCTTATCACAGCTAGCAGAACAAATAAAAATGTTAGCAGAGAATCAGAGCAGAATGTTACACCATGCGTAAATTGTTGGCGGCTTGTTCCATGTTTACCTGTTGAGCGCATCTTTGAGCCTAATGTCTTCACAGTCTTTGGTCGGTGACTAGCAGTCCTCAATGATGCACTTTCTGTATTATTACTACTATTGCTGTCATCACTAGCGACGCTTGAAGCTATATTGCTAGTGTGAATGCCATGATCTGCTGACAATATACGCTGATTGAGTTTAGCACTGATGTGATCTGGTGAGTCACAAAGTGTTTTCACGCGCGACGGATCAGTGTCATCAGTATCTTTACTAATCACGCTGTCTCTCAGTGTCGATGAATTCCTGCTCGATAACGACTCCGGTTTCAGTGATGACGATAACTTACTCGAGGACTTGGAGTGGTTTTGTGTATGATCTGCACAACTAGACGAATTGTCTACAACATACAAATTTCACACAAGTCGCCGTGATTGACATCTAGTGACCACGCCCATTTTTCTTGACATATGCAATATTATGCATGAATGCTAGCACGCACAGCTGCACATCTTGTTACACATAAATGTGACATAATGCTACATCATGACAACAAAATTATTTTTTCTGCAATAAGCATTCTTGTCAACAAGTTTTGTGCATAGAAAACTTCTGAAAGCCCTAAAATTTATATTTTTGCTACACTAATAACATGCAAAAGTCCA
>Ga0209679_1000496_pt1 | contig 14472 bp, 15 predicted proteins | sample WorMetHEROISLAND_4_FD_187408 | JGI IMG/M metagenome (GOLD analysis project Ga0209679, IMG submission 187408) | Marine gutless worms symbiont microbial communities from Max Planck institute for Marine Microbiology, Germany - Olavius sp. 2 HERON... ...
CAGCGGGGATTTAACTACCTGGCCAAGGTGATAACGGGAGTGAAGTTTAAAGATGGAATCGAGGTGACGACGGGCAATTAGGTAGCAGCTGGATCAATATCCAAACACCAGATTTGACGAGAACTCACCCCGAATGCGTGACCGGTAAAACGCGTCTTACGTCATTTAACATCTAAGGAGGGCTCTATCGATGAAATCGGGATATTTTCCAACTATCAACTTGGTCGACGAACTCATTCGGCGGTGCAGTCACGAAGAGACGGGCGTGTTCATGATTACCACCCAGAAACACGAAACCGCCCAGATCAATATCGAAGAGGGAGACATCGTCTTTCTAGCGTTCGAACGTGCGCGCGGTGTGGACGCCCTACCGTTTGTACTGCGCATCGTTGATTGCCGTTACCAGTTTACGGAAGGGGTCCGGTCACGGGTACATACCTCGTTGCCGCCAACCGATTGGATAGTCGAGCACCTGCAAGGTCGCGCTCAACATCTGAATCACGACGGTAGTTATGCGGCGCTAACCGGTACGCAGAAACAGATGATTCAAGAGGTATTGACCGAGTACGTCGGTCCGGTGGCGGTGGTATTGTGCGCCGAGAAACTGAGCACAGCCTCTAACCTGGAGCAGGCCATCAAGAGCCTGGTCGGTGACCTACCTGATCCACAGGATGCCGCGGTATTTCGCACTGATATTTTGCGTCGCTTGGAAATGGCGTAATCGACGACAGCGGTTGGGAAGCCGGGCGCGAATGAAAAACGCGTCCGGCTTTTTCTATTTATAGGCAAACGGCTATCGACACAGTGATAGTTATCACCTTCGGCTACTGTGCAAAGAGCCTGCGCTGCGGTTGATTCCAACGATCGGCGAGATTCGAGTCTTTACCGGTGACTACGGGTGTCTGATGGGTACCGGATATGACGCCGGGGAGGCCGGTACGGCCAAGAGTCGTAACGGTAAGTTCCCTGGGCAGCAGATGAAGCTCCCGTTTATCAATGAGGGTGCAACCAGAAAATAGCCCCAATCCAACAATTTGGTACTAACCCAGAGTGTCAGAATGGAAAAGATCCACCGGGGGTGCCGGGGAGATTCGCGCTGAAGATACTTGTTATTGCCAGACAGTTGCGGGAGAAGCTGCGCATCGTGCCTGGAGGCCTTCAACTGATGATTCGATCCCCCTGTTAGCGGATTGCATATAGCATACAGGCTTGCACTGCGCTTCGCCCATGGTCGCCCCCGTGGTAAGGTATCCGGTCCCATATTCGTCGGCCGACGAAAGCGAGGAATTGGAGCATGGGTAGAATCATCGCCGTCACCAATCAAAAGGGGGGCGTCGGCAAAACCACCACCAGTATCAACCTGGCGGCATCCCTGGCGGCTGTCAAACGTAACGTTCTATTGGTGGACATGGATCCCCAGGGCAATGCCACCATGGGTTGTGGTGTCGAAAAGCACGCTCTGGAGCTTTCGACGCTCGATGTATTGGCCGGTGACGCCAGTGTTGCTGAAGCCATGGTTCAAGCCGGGCGCTGCCGTTTCCATCTTTTACCGTCCAATGGAGATCTCACCGCGGCCGAAGTGGAACTGCTGGAGTCGCCGGACCGGGAGAGCCGTCTGCGACAGGCGTTATCGAAAATCGCTGACGAGTTCGAGTACATCATCATCGACTGCCCACCGTCGCTGAATATGCTCACCGTCAATGCGCTGGTAGCGGCCCACGGCGTACTCATCCCTATGCAGTGCGAGTACTACGCGCTCGAGGGGCTGACGGCGTTGCTACAGACCATTGAGAAAATCCGTACGGCGGTCAATCCCCGTTTGGAGATCGAGGGGCTGCTGCGGACCATGTTCGACCCGCGCAATAACCTCTCCAATGACGTCGCTGCCCAACTGGAAGAGCATTTCGGCGATAAGGTCTACCGAACGATCGTGCCCCGTAACGTCCGATTGGCAGAAGCACCCAGCCATGGTGTCCCGGTGTTGCTCTACGATAAGACCTCCCGGGGGGCATTGGCTTATCTGGCGTTGGCTCGCGAGATGGTGGAGCGTGCCGGTGGTACGCTGCCGCTGATTGAAGCGGCCGTTTAGTTGGCCCCCGACAACGGTAAATAAAAGATTGCTATGGTTACCAAGAAACGTCGTTTAGGTCGCGGGCTCGATGCACTGCTAGCCGGAGTAAATACCGCCAACGAAGCCGTCGAGGCAGGTGAAGCGGCAAGTGGCGAAGGCGATCTGAGAAATCTGTCGGTAGAGCTGATGCAACGTGGCAAATACCAGCCGCGTCACGATATGCACAAAGAGAGCCTTGAGGATCTGGCGAACTCCATCAAGGCACAGGGTGTCGTACAGCCCATCGTGGTGCGCCCGATCGACAACGGCCACTATGAGATTATCGCGGGCGAACGTCGTTGGCGTGCGGCTCAGCTGGCCGGTCTACAGGAGATCCCCGCGGTAGTCAGGGATGTCCCCGATCAGGCGGCCATCGCCATGGCGCTTATCGAGAATATCCAGCGCGAAAACCTCAACCCGCTGGAGGAGGCGCAGGCGCTGGAACGCCTGATCAAAGAGTTCCAACTGACGCACCAGGAAGCGGCCGACGCGGTAGGGCGTTCGCGCGCGGCGGTCTCTAACCTGCTACGGCTGCTCGAACTCAATGACGATGTGAAGCGCCTGGTTGAAGCTGGCGAGCTGGAGATGGGCCATGCGCGCGCCTTGTTGGCGCTTACCGGCACCCAGCAGAGCGAGGCGGCCCGCAAAGTGGCAGCCAAGGCCCTGTCGGTACGCGAGACAGAGCAGTATGTGCGCAAACTGCAAAAATCAGTGGAAGCCGGCTCCAAAAAAGGCAATTCTCGAGTCGACCCCGATATTCTTCGTCTCCAGGGTGATCTGGCGGAACGCCTCGGCGCCAAGGTTCAAATACAGCACGGTGCCAAAGGGGGCGGTAAGTTGGTCATCCAGTACAACAGTGTGGATGAGCTCGACGGAATTCTCTCCCATATGAAGTAGAACCGGGCTCACGATTCCCCCGCAAATCGTGAGAAATCATGAGGTGGGTTCTAATCGCTGTTGCACTCCATCATGCGGTCAGACCAGCAAGTTATGTCTGGTTTTCGCGCAGTTAGCCGCTCATTTGCCTCAAGATAAGCGCAATTCATGTTCAATATGAAGGGTTTTTATGCCCCTATTATTGACCTTATGTTGCAGTGCATTTATACTGCGCGCGCCGAAAACAGAGTGGTTTTTTCGGCCGTTTCAAGAATTTTTCATCGTTGCCCCGCGCTCCAGGAGTTGCGCTGTTGATAAGCGAATCGCGCGCCCTGTTAAGCCGCCTGCGCCGACTATTGGTGACGCAGGCCGCGCTGATGGTTGTGGTGGCAGCGATTTATTTTGCCCTCAAGGGGGATGAATCTGCGGTCGCAGCGCTGTTTGGAGGATTCATAGCGCTGACGAGTTCGGGATTGCTGGCCTGGCGGGCGCGACAAACCGAACAGGGCAAGGTTTTAAACGCGCATCAAAGTATGCGGGTCCTGATTCGCTCGATGTTGGAGCGATATGCGACAGTCATTGTGCTGTTTGCGCTGGGAATGGGGGTGTTGGCGTTGTCACCGTTACCGATGCTGATCGGATTCGCGGTGTGCCTCGCGGCACTGTTTGGTCTCGGGAAATCCACTGACGGTTGAATTGAACATGGCGAGCGAAGGCGAAGCTCTCACTGCTTCCGGATACATCAAACACCATCTGCAAAATCTGACTTTCGGTCAACACGCCGACGGTACCTGGGGCATCGCCCATGGTCCGGAGGAACTGAAGGAGATGGGATTTTGGTCCATCAATCTGGACACCATGTTTTTCTCCATCGGACTCGGCGTTCTTTTTCTCTTCCTATTTCACAAAGCGGCCAAACGCGCCACGGCCGGCGTTCCCAACGGGCTGCTGAACTTCGTCGAGTGGATCATCGATTTCATCGATGACAACGTTCGCGGTTCGTTCACTGGTAAAAACGCCATGGTCGCCCCGCTGGCGCTGACACTCTTCATCTGGATCTTTCTGCAAAACTTGATGGACCTTGTCCCGGTCGATTGGCTTCCCTGGGTGGCGAGCCTGATCGGTGTGCCTTATCTAAAAGTGGTCCCCAGCACCGATCCCAATGCCACCTTCGGCATGTCGCTGTCAGTCTTCGTCCTGGTGCTCTATTACAGCCTCAAGATGAAGGGGCCGGCGGGGTTTGCCGCCGAGCTCACGCTGCACCCGTTCGAAAGCAAGAATCCAGTAGTGAAGGTCCTCTTTATCCCCATCAATTTACTGCTTGAGGGTGTCAATCTGGTCGCCAAACCGGTTTCGCACTCGCTGCGTCTATTCGGCAACCTCTACGCGGGTGAAATGATCTTTATCCTCATTGCATTGATGTACAGCAGCGGTGTCGCTCTGGGACTGTTCGGCGGTGTGCTGCAATGGGGTTGGGCAGTTTTCCATGTTCTGATTATTACTTTGCAGGCGTTCATTTTCATGACGCTGACCATCGTGTATCTGGACATGGCGCATCACGTTTCTGATCACTGATAACCGGTTTAACAACTAGGTATTTCTTGTTGGGAGAGAAAAATGGAGCAAGCGTTGCTGTTTATCGCAGGTGCATTGATGATGGGTCTGGGCGCTCTGGGCGCCGCCGTCGGCATCGGTATTCTGGGTGGTCGTTTTCTGGAAGGCGCCACGCGTCAGCCGGAGCTCATCCCCATGCTGCGGACCCAGTTCTTCATCGTCATGGGTCTGGTTGACGCGGTACCGATGATTGCGGTGGGTATTGCGTTCTATGTCCTGTTTGCGGTTGCGTAGGCATTTCGCATTACTAGACATCCCTCGGGCAATGAATACGAGGTAAGGACATGCACTTTAATCTGACACTGATCGGACAAAGCATTTCATTCGCATTCTTCGTGTGGTTCTGCATGAAGTTTATTTGGCCGCCGATCGTCACTGCGCTCGAAGAGCGTAAGAAACAGATCGCCGATGGTTTAGCCGCCGCCGAGCGTGGCCAGCACGAGCAGAAGCTGGCCGAGCAACGTGCGTCGGAGAAGCTTCGCGAGGCCAAAGAGAAAGCGCAGGAGATCATTGCGCAGGCCGAGCGTCGTGCATCGGAAATCGTCGAGGAGTCCAAAGGTCAGGCCCGCACCGAAGGCGAGCGTCTGCTGGAGGCAGCCCGGGCGGAGATCGACCAGGAATTCAACCGTGCTCGTGAAGCGCTGCGCGCCCAAGTGGTGAGCCTCGCGGTTTCGGGTGCCGGTAAAGTCCTGGAGCGCGAGATCGACGCCAAGGCCCACGACAATCTGTTGAATGAACTCGCTGGGAATCTGTAAGGAAACCCAATGGCTGAACAAATTACCGTAGCCCGTCCCTACGCCCAGGCGATCTTTGATCTGGCACAGGCCGAGAAGTCTCTGCCGCGCTGGTCCGAGATGCTCGATCTTCTGGTCGAGGTCGTCTCCGTCGGCGAGGTTTGGGAAGTTATCAATAGTCCCAGCCTGACCCGCAACACCATCGCTGAATTACTCAACGAAGTGGGTGGCGACAGATTTACCCCCCAGTTCCAGAACTTGGTTGGGGTATTGGCTGACAACCGCCGTCTCAATGTGATCCCGGAGATCGCCGCCCTTTACGGGCAGATGCGCGCCGAAGCGGAGAGCCGTATCACGGCCGAAGTGGTAGCGGCGCAGGAGCTGAGCGAAGAGCAGAAGGCGAAGATCGCCGAATCGCTTCGCGCGAAGCTGGGACGCGAAGTGGAACTGTCGTGTTCGATCGACACGGAGCTTCTGGGTGGTGCGGTAATTCGGGCTGGCGACTTGGTCATCGATGGTTCAGCGCGCGGCAAGTTGGAAAAACTGGCCGCCACGCTGGGCAGCTGAGAGGAAAACAATGGCAACGCAACTCAATCCTTCTGAGATCAGCGATCTGATCAAAGAGCGTATCAAGAACTTCGAGGCCGTCACCGAAGCGCGCAGCGAAGGTACCGTGGTGAGTCTCACCGACGGTATCGTGCGCATCCACGGCCTCGCCGACGTAATGTCTTACGAAATGCTGGAGTTCCCCGGCAACACCTACGGTCTGGCGCTGAACCTGGAGCGCGACTCGGTGGGTGCGGTGGTTCTGGGCGACTACAAGCACCTCTCCGAAGGCGACAGTGTGAAATGCACGGGCCGCGTGTTGGAGGTGCCGGTGGGTCCCGAGCTACTGGGCCGCGTGGTGAACCCGCTGGGCGAGCCTATCGATGGTAAGGGCCCGATCGAAGCGACGGCCACCGATCCCATCGAGAAGGTAGCGCCCGGCGTAATCTCCCGCCAGTCGGTGGACCAGCCGATGCAGACCGGCTACAAGGCGCTCGACGCCATGGTGCCGATCGGCCGCGGACAGCGTGAGCTGATCATCGGCGACCGTCAGACCGGTAAGTCGGCCATCGTCATCGATGCCATCATCAACCAGAAGGGCGCCGGCGTTAAATGTATCTATGTCGCCGTCGGTCAGAAGAACTCCTCCATCGCGCAGGTCGTACGCAAGCTCGAAGAGCACGGCGCCATGGAACACACCATTATCGTCGCGGCTGCCGCCGCCGAGTCGGCTGCGCTGCAGTTCATCGCGCCATACGCGGGTGCGACCATGGGCGAGTACTTCCGCGATCGCGGTGAAGATGCGCTGATCATCTACGATGACCTGACCAAGCAGGCCTGGGCCTACCGCCAGGTGTCGCTGTTGCTGCGTCGTCCTCCGGGCCGTGAAGCGTACCCTGGTGACGTCTTCTACCTGCACTCGCGTCTGCTGGAGCGTGCCGCGCGCGTCAACGCCGACTATGTCGAGAAGTTCACCAACGGCGAAGTGAAGGGTAAAACCGGTTCGTTGACCGCACTACCGATCATCGAAACCCAGGCGGGCGACGTGTCGGCCTTCGTGCCCACCAACGTTATCTCCATTACCGACGGGCAGATCTTCCTCGAATCGGATCTGTTTAACGCCGGTATCCGTCCGGCGATCAACGCCGGTCTGTCAGTCTCTCGTGTGGGTGGCTCCGCGCAGACCCCGATCATCAAGAAACTCGGTGGTGGTGTGCGTCTGGCGCTGGCCCAGTATCGTGAGCTAGCGGCCTTCGCGCAGTTTGCATCGGATCTCGACGAGGCGACTCGTAAGCAGTTGGAACGCGGTCAACGCGTAACCGAAATGATGAAGCAGGCGCAGTACGCGCCCATGTCGGTGGCGGAACAGGCCATCGTGCTCTACGCCGCCAACGAGGGCTACGTCGATGACGTGGATCTTGCCAAAGTGGTCGATTTCGAGCGTGCGTTGATCAGCTACGCGCGCTCCGAGCATGCGGACCTGCTGGCCAAGATCGACGAAGATCCGGCTTACAACGAAGATGTCCAGGCCTCCCTGAAGAGTCTGGTCGAGTCCTTCAAGTCCAACCACGCTTTCTAAGCGGGAGCCGTCATGGCAGTCGGAAAAGAGATTCGCACCAAGATCAAGAGTATTCAGAGTACTCAGAAGATCACCCGTGCGATGGAGATGGTCGCGGCCTCCAAGATGCGTAAGGCCCAGGACCGCATGCGGGCATCGCGCCCCTACGCGGAGAAGATGGCCTCGGTCATCGGACACCTGGCCCACGCGCATCCGGAGTACCGTCATCCCTATCTCCTGGAGCGGGAAGTGAAGCGCATCGGCATTATTGTCGTCACCTCTGACCGCGGTCTATGCGGTGGCCTCAACGCCAACCTGTTTCGTGCCGCGTTAAAAGAGATGAAACAGTGGAACGACAACAAAGTTGAAATCGACCTGTGCGTCTTTGGTCGTAAGGGTACGGGCTTTTTCAAGCGCGTCGGCGGTAACGTCGTCGCCCAGGCAGAGCACCTGGGGGATTCACCCTCTATCGAAGAGCTGATCGGTTCGGTGCGTGTGATGTTGGATGCTTACGACGAGGGCCGTATCGACCAGCTGCACCTGTACAACAATCGCTTTGTCAGCACCATGACGCAGCAACCCGAGTTCAACCAACTACTCCCGGTCTCGGGTGCGGAAGAGGACGAACTCGAGCATCACTGGGACTACATCTACGAGCCTGATGCCAAAGAGGTTCTCGATGATCTGCTGATGCGTTTTGTGGAATCCCTGGTCTACCAGGGCGTGGTGGAGAACATCGCCTGCGAGCAGGCCGCCCGAATGGTGGCCATGAAAGCGGCCTCCGATAACGCTGGAGACCTGATCGACGAACTGCAGCTGGTCTACAATAAGGCCCGTCAAGCAGCGATCACGCAGGAAATTTCCGAGATCGTGAGTGGCGCGGCGGCCGTCTAAGGGCATCCGTAAGCCAATACCAAATTTAGAGACTAATAGTTAGAGGATCAATGAGATGAGTACCGGAAATATCTCGCAGATCATCGGCGCGGTGGTGGACGTGGAGTTCCCTCGCGAGCAGATGCCTAAGGTATACGACGCCCTGTTGGTGGATGAAACTGGGTTGACCCTCGAAGTCCAGCAGCAGTTGGGGGACGGCGTGGTACGCACCATCGCCATGGGCTCCACCGACGGTGTGCGCCGCGGTGTGACGGTCACCAATACCGAAGCGCCGATCCAGGTGCCGGTGGGTACCGCCACTCTGGGTCGCATCATGGACGTGTTGGGCACGCCCGTCGATGAGGCTGGGCCGGTCGAGGCCGACAAGAAGATGGCTATCCACCGCGAAGCACCCGCGTTCGCAGACCAGTCCTCAACCATCGAGATCCTCGAAACCGGCATCAAGGTTATCGACCTGGTCATGCCTATCGCCAAGGGTGGCAAAATCGGCCTGTTTGGCGGCGCCGGTGTCGGCAAGACGGTGACGTTGATGGAGCTCATCAACAACATCGCCCGCGAACACTCCGGTCTGTCGGTATTCGCTGGCGTAGGGGAGCGCACCCGCGAGGGCAACGACTTCTACTACGAGATGAAAGAGGCGAACGTCCTCGATAAAGTGGCCATGGTCTACGGTCAGATGAACGAGCCACCGGGCAACCGTTTGCGCGTGGCGTTGACCGGTCTCACCATTGCCGAGAATTTCCGTGACGAAGGCCGCGACGTCCTGCTCTTCGTCGACAATATCTACCGTTACACACTGGCCGGGACCGAGTGTTCGGCACTGCTGGGTCGTATGCCTTCTGCGGTGGGTTACCAGCCGACGCTGGCGGAGGAGATGGGTGTGCTGCAGGAGCGCATCACCTCCACCAAGACCGGGTCCATCACCTCCTTCCAGGCGGTCTACGTCCCTGCGGACGACTTGACCGATCCGTCGCCGGCGACCACCTTCTCGCACTTGGACGCCACGCTGGTATTGTCGCGTCAGATCGCCGAGCTGGGTATCTACCCGGCGGTGGACCCGCTCGATTCCACCTCGCGCCAGCTCGATCCGCTGGTAGTGGGTGAGGAGCACTACAACGTCGCCCGTGAAGTGCAGGGTACGTTGCAGCGCTACAAGGAGCTGAAAGACATCATTGCCATCCTGGGTATGGATGAGCTTTCCGAAGAGGATAAGATGATCGTCTCCCGTGCCCGTAAGATTCAGCGTTTCCTCTCGCAGCCTTTCTCGGTGGCGGAAGTATTTACCGGTTCTCCCGGTAAATATGTCTCTCTTAAAGAGACTATCCGTGCCTTCAAAGGCATTGTTGATGGCGAGTATGACAACCTGCCTGAGCAGGCCTTCTACATGGTCGGCGGCATCGAAGAGGCGGTCGAGAAGGCCAAGACGGTTCAGTAAACCGCTTGATCCAGCCACGATTACCGGGGTAGCGTAAATGGCCATGCAGATCCACGTTGATATCGTCAGTGCTGAGACTTCGATCTATTCGGGTCCGGCTGAGATGGTCTTTGCACCGGCTGTGATGGGCGAGTTGGGTATTGCTCCTCGCCACACGCCTCTGCTGACGAAACTGAAACCGGGCGCGGTGCGCATTCAGGTTCCGGAGGGTGAAGAGGAGAGCGTCTTTATCTCCGGCGGGATGTTGGAAATCCAGCCCCACGTTGTTACGGTGTTGGCAGATACCGCTGTGCGTGCGCACGATCTCGATGAAGCTGCCGCTGTGGAAGCCAAACAACGCGCAGAAAAAGCGCTGGCCGACCAGCAGTCCGACATCGAATACGCCAAGGCCCAAGCCGAGTTAGCCGAAGCGGTTGCACAGTTACAGGCCATTGCGGCCTTGCGCAAGAAGCGCGGTGGCTAGCCGGAAACACTTGAGGAAGGCGGGTCGTAAGACCCGCCTTTTTTTATGCCATGAGTGATGCAAACCTCGAAATTTCTGACGGCAAGGCCGTCAGCCTTACCTACACCATCCACGAAACGGGTGGTGAAATCCTGGAACAGGTGGATACACCCGTTACTTACCTCCATGGCTCTGGTCGTCTCCTGCCCCAGGTGGAACAGGCGCTGGCGGGAAAGCGGGCCGGCGAAGGGGTGACCATCGAGTTGGCGAAAGAGGAAGCATTTGGCGAACACCTTGAAGAGCTGACCTACGTTGACGATCTCGACAACGTGCCCGAGCAGTTTCGGGTTCTGGGTGCGGAGGTGGAGATGGTCAGCTCCCAAGGCCACAAAAGAACCTTTGTGGTGACGCTTATCGAAGATGGGAAGCTGACGCTCGATGGGAACCACCCCTTCGCCGGGAAAGCGCTGACATTCCACGTAAATGTGTTGGAGGTCCGCGTACCCACCGAGCAGGAACGGGCAGCGCTACAAACCGGATCAGACACCCTTCAATAAAGTTTCTTCCCTACATTCCCTGTAGGGGCCTTAGGGCAGGTAAAATTCTGCCATGACCAATAAAAACGGTACTCCGCTCTCCGTTGTGATTCTGGCCGCGGGCCAGGGCACGCGCATGCGTTCCGAGTTACCCAAGGTGTTGCACGAGTTAGCCGGACGACCGCTGTTGACTCACGTCGTATCGACAGCCACTCAACTTGGCGCCGGTGCCATCCACGTGGTGTATGGCCATGGTGGAGAGGCAGTCCGATCGGCTCTCAAGGATTTACCCGTGAATTGGGTGGAGCAGTCGGAGCAATTGGGTACCGGACACGCCGTTGCCCAAGCCACACCGCATATTCCCGACGATCACCACGTGCTGATTCTCTACGGGGATGTGCCGTTGATCGGAAAAGATACGCTGGCGAGATTGATTACCGCCGCGGGCGAGGATTCGGTGAGTCTCCTTACCGCAGATGTGGAAAATCCCACGGGCTATGGCCGCATTCTACGCGGCGACGATGGCAACGTAGAGGGAATCGTCGAACAGAAAGATGCATCGAAACAGCAGTTGGCCATTCACGAAATCAACACCGGAATGTTGAGCGCACCGGCCGCTAAGTTAAAGCAGTGGCTGGCACAGTTGAGTAACGACAACTCCCAGGGTGAATACTATCTCACCGATATCATCGCAATTGCAGTTGGGGATGGTGTGGTCGTGCACAGTGTCCGCGCGGAGGGAGAGGATGAAATCCTTGGCGTCAACGATCGATCTCAATTGGCCTATCTGGAACGCTCCTACCAACGATCGTTTGCCGAGAACCTGATGCGTGACGGTGTCACCCTACGCGATCCCGCCAGGCTGGATGTACGCGGAGAGCTCGACGTAGGCAAAGATGTCGTCGTCGACATCAATGTCATTTTTGAAGGTCGAGTAACGCTCGAAGATGGTGTCCAAATTGGTGCCAACTGCGTGCTTAAGGATGTAAAGGTCGGTAAAGGCGCGGTGGTGCTGCCAAATTGCGTTTTAGAGCAGGCAGAGATCGGCAATGATTGTCAGATCGGCCCCTATACCCGCATTCGCCCTGGCAGCGTTTTACACGAGGGGGTGAAACTGGGTAATTTCGTCGAGGTCAAAAAAGTCACCGTCGGTGCGGAGAGTAAGATCAATCACTTGTCCTACGTCGGTGATGCCACCGTCGGGAGTCAGGTCAATATCGGTGCGGGTTGTATTACCTGCAACTACGACGGGGTGAATAAGTACCAGACGATCATTGGGAGCGGGGCGTTTATAGGATCAGATTGCCAACTGGTTGCTCCCGTTGAGATCGGTGTTGGTGCATACGTAGGCGCGGGTTCGACGATTACGAAAGATGTGCCAGCGGAAAAGTTATCGGTTAGCCGCGCCAAGCAGGTCGTTGTAAAAGGTTGGAAACCTCCTCAAAAGGATTGATGGTCAGCCGCTACCTCCTTTTAAGAAATCGAATTCTCACTTTCAGATATCGAGCACCAAGGAAGCAAGTATGTGTGGAATAGTCGGCGCGATTGCAGAGCGAAACGTAGTTCCCATCCTCATGGAGGGTTTACAGCGCCTTGAGTACCGGGGCTATGACTCAGCAGGTATTGCCATTAGAGATGAGCACGCGCGCTTACAGCGAATTCGTTCGGTGGGGAAGGTATCAGCGCTGAATGAGCTACTTGACCGTACTCCGGTAGAAGGCAGTCTCGGAATCGCTCACACGCGTTGGGCGACCCATGGTATGCCCGCAGAGCGAAATGCCCACCCCCACATGAGCGGGGAGAAGGTGGCTATCGTCCACAACGGCATAATCGAGAACCATGCAGAGTTACGGGATGAATTGAGTCGCAAGGGTTACTCCTTTTCGTCAGAAACCGATACCGAAGTCATCGCGCATTTGCTCGCCGACTTATTGAAAGAAGAGTCGGATCTGTTCAAAGCAGTCCAGGTTGCCGTTACCAAGCTGGTGGGCGCTTATGCGTTGGCGGTCGTCAATCCGGATAATCCGGACCACCTCGTTGTAGCGCGTGCCAGCAGTCCACTAGTGATCGGTATTGGAGAGGATGAGAATTTCATCGCTTCCGACGTATTCGCGCTGCTACCCCAGACCAAGCGTTTTATTTTTATGGAAGAGGGCGATGTAGCCGAAATCTGCCGCGACCACGTTCGCATCGTCGACGGTAACGGGAAGGCAGTGGAGCGCAACGTCATCCAGTCCCAGGTCTCCGGTTCGGCGGCGGACAAGGGTCCTTATCGTCACTACATGCTTAAGGAGATCTTCGAGCAACCCGCCGTCATTGCAGAAACACTGGAAGGCCGTATCTATAAGGGACGTCTGCTGGAAGAGAGTTTCGGCCACGAAGCCAAAGCGCTTTTTGACGAGACTAAAGGTGTGCACATCGTTGCGTGCGGCACCAGCTATCACGCGGGTCTTGTCGCTCGCTACTGGCTGGAAGAGATTGGTATACCCTGCAGTATCGAAGTAGCCAGCGAGTTCCGGTACAGAAAAGTCGTCGTTCTGGAGGGAACTCTTTTTGTCACCATCTCGCAGTCGGGAGAAACCGCCGATACCCTGGCGGCACTGCGTGGCGCCAAGGCGATGGGCTATCTCGGAAGTCTCTGTATCTGCAATGTCCCCGAGAGTTCGCTTGACCGAGAATCCGACGTGACCTTAATGACGCGCGCGGGGCCTGAAATTGGTGTCGCGTCGACGAAAGCGTTCACCACGCAACTCGCTGCATTGCGGTTGGTAACCATTGCGTTGGCTCGACGTCATGGGATTGGCTCCGAACAAGAGAAGGCGTGGGTGGAGGAGTTGCACGCGCTGCCGCGACAAGTGGAAGTGGTATTGGAGTTGAATGAGGCTATCGCCGACATGGCCGAGAGTTTTGCCGACAAGGAAAACGCACTATTCTTGGGGCGAGGCCCTTTCTACCCGGTCGCCATGGAAGGTGCGTTAAAGCTGAAAGAGATCTCGTATATCCACGCGGAAGCCTATCCGGCAGGTGAACTAAAACATGGTCCTTTAGCGCTTGTCGACGAAAAAATGCCCGTGATATGCGCACTACCCGATGACTCGCTGTTAGAGAAAGTACTATCCAATTTGCAGGAGGTGCGGGCGCGTGGCGGGGAGCTCTTTTTGTTCAGCGATCAAAAGGTGAAGATCGATCTCGATCGTTATCAAAATCTCACTCTCGCCGATATCCGTCCCACGACCTCACCCATCGTCTATACAGTTCCACTCCAGCTGCTCTCCTATCATGTAGCCGTGCTCAAGGGCACTGATGTTGATCAGCCAAGGAATCTCGCCAAGTCTGTAACGGTCGAATGAGTGGATGTTTATGGAACACAGCGATTGTTCCTCCCCATTAAAGTCGAAAACTCTCCAATAAAGTTGAAAACTCCGCCCTTGCTATAAAGGGATTTCGCGCATTCGGGTCGACGGCTAAAGTTGAAAAGAGTTCTCGTCAAATCTGGTGTTTGGATATTGATCCAGCTGCTACCTGATTGCCCGTCGTCACCTCGATTCCATCTTTAAACTTCACTCCCGTTATCACCTTGGCCAGGTAGTTAAATCCCCGCTGCTTGCGCCAGGTTTTCTCTGCACATGCTGATAATTTGAACATCATGTGCAGCATGCCATCACGGGTTAGGCATCCTTTTGATCGCTTCGTCCGGTGGCGTATCGTGCCAAAGGTCGATTCGATC
>Ga0209679_1000497_pt1 | contig 14462 bp, 16 predicted proteins | sample WorMetHEROISLAND_4_FD_187408 | JGI IMG/M metagenome (GOLD analysis project Ga0209679, IMG submission 187408) | Marine gutless worms symbiont microbial communities from Max Planck institute for Marine Microbiology, Germany - Olavius sp. 2 HERON... ...
CCCTTGTTATGTTTATCGCTCCGATGCTGTTCAACGCAGCGTTTGAAAGTATTTTTAGGAAGGACTTTCAAAAGTTCGCCAAATCGGGTATTTGTATACATGTTGCAGTGTCCTGAAATTAAGTTGTCGCTTATGGTTTTATTCGTAAAACCCGGGCACTGCAACACTTTCAAATACACCAACTTAATTTATTCCGGACAGCAGTGCGCACAAGCGAGGATCTTGCAATGGCTTGAAAATGCCATTAATTCAGGTCAAATAAGCTCATCCTTGCGATCATCGGTCTCACCGTAGCGGCTGAGCGCAGGTGCTTTTAAACCGGCGTACAGCTTTTCCAGATTGGCGTTAACCAATTCTCCCTGCTGTTCGAACAGGCTGTTGCCGGCGAGGTCGCTTTCGACGATAAACGGCCCGAAGTCCGCCACCTCGAACACCCACATCGCTTGCGCATTACCGAGTTCCTCGAGCCAGTGCACCGCCTTGACGCCCTTGATACCGCGCCCCAGCAGGGCGCCGGTGCCGTAACCCACCGTGGTCAGGTAGACCGCGCCGGCCGGCACCATGATATTGCGATAATCGTCGGCCGACATGCCGCCCTTACCGATTATGATCTTTGCAGTCGACCGCTGTAGCCATTCCGGCATCCATTTCGAAAAACGGAAACTCGCGGTCGCGGTCACGCCCCCCACCGAATAACTACCGTCGGGCTCAACCGCGGCGGCCGGCGAGCAGTGAAAATTGGCGTTGCTGAGTTCACACACGTCCGCGGGGATATCGACGCCCTGTTCGAGCACCTTCTGGTAAACACCCTCGCGCGCGGTGTAAATCACGCCATCGAGGTACACCACGCTGCCGATTTCGAGCCCGGCGAGATCCTCGGCACTAACCGGAATCTTCAACCGGACTGTTTTACGCTGTTTTTGCTGCTTGGCCATGCGACTGATTCTCTTCTCATATAAGGGGTAAACCACTCGGGATCGTGGCGATATTCGCACTTACCGTCGGCCTGGATGCGTACCGTTGCGCGGCGCGACGACAGGCAAAAGGCGTGTACCGACATCGGCATGCCGCCGGTATGCGTGTAGCCGACCTCGATATGACAATCGGCCACCATCGCGTTGCCGACAAAACCCATCGCACCCATGCCGATGCTGTTACCGAGCTTTTTCAGTTCGAGTTCAAGCTCGGCGACTCCGGCATCGGGATTGCGATCGCCGACCACGCGCAGGCAGGCCGCCTGCTTGCCCAGCACCATGGTAATGTCCTTGGAGCCGCCGAGCCCGATACCGATAATCGCCGGCTGACAGGCCAGGCCGCGTTTGCCGAAGGCCACCAGGGTATCGAGGTAAAAGCGCTTGATTCCGTCGATGCCGTCGCCCGGAAACAGCATGCGGTAATCGGTGCCGAACAAGCCACCCTTGTGCACGGTCGTGATATCGATCCAGTCGGCATCCGGCTCGAAACTCCAATCGATCTCCGGCGCGTTGATTCCGACATTATTGTTGTGATCGGTACGCCACAGCGGATGCACCCGGTTCGGACGTAGCGGGATATCGTGCGTGGCCAGCGCCGTGGCGCTGCGCAGCGCGCGCTCGAGGCCGATGAAACCCTCGGCCAGACGCGCGTTATTACCCACCTTGACGTAGTAACGCGGCAAGCCGGTATCGGCGCACATCGGGCGTCGATCCTCGCTCGCCACGTTCCAGTTGTCCATCATGGTTTGCAATACGAAACAGGATAATTCGCCCTCTTCCCATTGCGCCATATCCTCGATGCCCTGGCGATAATCCGGCGGGATATCGATCGCGGCGTTCGCCATAATTCGGCGCGCGGCACCTTCAACGGTTTGATAATCAATCATTTTCGATCAGAGACTCCCCAGGTTGGACGATAGAGAATTCGACCGGCGCGCGCTCGACCCAGACCTTGTCGTTCCGGCGGCCGGCAATCGTGAAATAGGATTGCTCGAGGCTGCCCACTTGCGGGAAGTCCTCGCGATAGTGCGCGCCGCGCGAATTTTCACGCGCCAGCGCGGCGGCGGCTATCACCTCCGACACTTCAATCAGGCTGCGCAGATTAAGCCAGTCGTGCCAACTCAGATTAAATACGCGGTTGTCGCCGCCGATCCCGGTTTGCGACAGTTCAAGCCTTAATTGCGCCAACTCCGTTTGCGCCTCGGTTAAACCCGCGGAGTCACGCAAAACCCCAACGCTCTCCCACATCAGGTCGAGCAAGCGTTCACGGATCGCGTTGATGTCGCCCGCCTTGCATCGAAACGGCAGCAGCGAATCTTCGATGCAGGCCTCGACCCGCCCCATATCGGGATCGTTCCAATGGCTTTGCGCAGCTGCTTCGACAGCCATTTCATCCCCGGCGATACCGCCGAACACGGTGGAATTGGCGACCCCGTTACCACCGAGCCGATTGGCGCCATGGGCGCCGCCCGCGTCTTCACCGGCAACAAACAGTCCCGGTAAACTGCCGCGGCTGTCGGCGTCGACTACGACGCCGCCCATCAGGTAGTGCGCGGTCGGCACCACCTCGACCCGTCCGCCGGCGAGATCGAAGCCGCAATCGGCGCAACGCTTGACCATGCCGGGAAATTTCCGCGCCACCTCGGCCGCGCCCAGATGGCCCATCGCAATGTAAACCCCGCCGTTGGGCGTGGTGCGCCCGGCACGCATTTCGGCGTAGATTGCACGGCTGACGATATCGCGCGTGGCGCGCTCCGCGGCGGAATCGTAATTCTGCATGAAACGCTCGCCGGCGTCGTCCAGCAAGTGACCGCCGGCGCCGCGTAACCCTTCTTCGAGCACAGTTCCAGTCATGCGCGTATCGATTCCGGCCAGCAAGCCGGTGGGATGGAACTGCACCATTTCCATATCGCGTAATCCCAGACCCAGCTGCAATGCCATCGCCAGACCATCCATCGACTTGTCGACCGACGGCGTATGATAACGGTACATGGTCGGCCCGCCGCCGGTTGCCAGCAGCACCGTTTTCGCCCGCAGCAGGCGAAATTCGCCGCTGCGCATATCGACCATCAAAACGCCGGCGAGGGCGGCGCCATCGCGCGACGGTACCAGGGCCAGCGCACGGTGCTCCTCCAGCAGGTTAATCGGCAAGGCACGCACCTGCTCCATCAACCGACTGATGATTTCGATGCCGGTCAAGTCGCCCTTATGCACGGTGCGATCGAAAGTTTGCCCGGCGAAGGCCTTGTGGTGCAGCGAGCCGTCGTGGTTGCGATCAAAAAAACAGCCGAGTTCGTTTTCGAGCTCCTGCACCCGGGTCACCGCGGTCCGGCATAGCCGCATTGCCATAGCCTGGTCCGGCAACCACTTGCCGCCGATAATCGTGTCCATGAAATGACGCTCGACCGAATCCCCCGGACTGAGCGCCACGTTGTAACCCCCCTGAACCATGCGCGTGCAGCCGCATTTACCGAGTAAGCCTTTGATCGCTATCGTGACTTCGAGCTCGGGATTGGCCTGTTTCGCGTGCAGCGCGGCAAACAGGCCGGCGCCGCCGCTGCCGAGGATTAATACATCCGTTTTGGAGCTCTGGTATTGCATTCAAAAGGCCCGTAACAGGAATCCACAGGCAACCAGGAACGCGAGTGCAACCACCGCCGCGGCGTAGTTCTTATGGCGCTCGCTCCAGGCCAGATTCTCCAGCGCGAGCAAGCGTAATCCGCCGAAAAAATGCAACGCCAGCAGCAATACCAGCCCCGCCTCGGCAAGCTTGAAAAGCGGCCCCGCAGTCCAGTGCAGAGCGCGCTCGAACGCCGCGTCGCTCTGCAGCGACAAGCCGAGCAGGTAAAAGTGGAACGGTAGAAATAGCGCCAGCCCGAGCCCTGACAGGCGGTGTGCTAAAAACGCTAGGTAGAGCGCTTGCCGTCGATGAGGTTTCATGCGTTACCCACCAGTGCCGCGACCGCGCGCAGCCCTGCGGCGAGCAGCGCGAATCCGACCAGCCAGCTCAAGATGCTCAACCATAGGCCGCGCAGGCGCATCCATTCAGCCAGAATATTACGCAGACCGATCGCCGCGTGCACGGCAACCGCGATTACAAACAGCCCATAGATGCCACCCCAAAACAGGCTGCCGCGCGTGCGCCCGAGGATTTCCTCGGCCGATAACCCGCCCTGGATCGCGTAAATCATCAGACCGAGGTGCAGTAACACCAGCGGCGCCATGATTGCCGCGCTAATGCGTTGGGCCAGGTATAACCGCAGTTCATTCATGCTGATCGCGGAATTTCTTACGCATAAAATCGACCGTGGCCAGACGTTTCAAGCCGGCAATCGAAGCGCTCGGATTGAGCTCATTCGGACAAAAACCGGCACAGCCCTGCTGCGAATGGCATTGCAGGCAGCCGCCGTCGGAGCTTACCGCCCGCAAGCGCTCAGCCTGCCCTCGGTCGCGGCTATCGTTTTGCAGGCTCCAGGCGCGATTCAATGCGGCCGGCCCGAGATAATTCGGCTGCCAGGCAACCACATCACAGGCGGCGTAACAAATCGCGCAGTTGATGCATTCGATGGCGGCGTCGGCCGCGCGCCGCGCCGGTTCCAGGGATGAAATCGCAGCCACCGGATGGTCCCGCGAGACTTCGCCGTCAAATTGCCCGCCGGCGCGTTTCCATTTTTCGAAAAACTGGCTCATATCGCAAACCAGGTCCTTGATTACCGGCAGATTGCGCAACGGCTCGATGATGAGCCGATCGCCCTGTTTAACCCGCTTGACGTGCGTGCGGCAGGTCCAGCGCGGAATCCCGTTGACCATCATCGCACAGGAACCACACATACCGACCCGGCAGGCAAAGCGATAACTTAAACCGGCATCGGCATGGCGCTGAATCCAGGTAACGACGTCGAGTACGGTTTGTGCGGGTTGCCGCGGCACCTGGAATTCGACCAGGCCGCCACCCGCGGCGTCACCGCGCCAAACCTCCACCAGAATAGGATCTGAGGGTTGCATCGCCGTATTGTATTACTTTATTAAATTTCATGAAATTTAAAATAAATTGATTTAAACTTTAATATTATTCAAGTCATAGAATAACGATGAATCTTAAACAGTTGCGTTCGCTATCGGCCATCCTGCAGCAGGGGAGCTTTGCCGCGGCCGGTGATCGCATCGGCTTGAGTCACTCGGCGATCAGCGTGCAGATGCAACAACTGGAGAACTCGCTCGGGGCCGAACTGTTCGACCGCGGCCGCCGCCCGGTAGCGCTGACGGTCGAAGGCGCCCGCATCGCCGTTATCGCGGGCGAAATTCTGGACCAGCTGGAAACCATAAAACAGGTCGCCACCGGTGCAGAATCGATGGATTCGGTCGCCATCGGATTCATTCCGACCACGGTGCAATACTTGTTACCGCGCGTGCTGCAAGCATTGGGTCGGGAATTCCCCGAGCTTCAGGTCAGGGTCAAGTCCGGGTTGTCGGGAGAACTTGCCGCTGCGGTGGCGCGCCGGGAACTCGACTACGCCCTGCTGACGACCCCGACAGTCGAGATTCCGGAACTCGATGTAACCGCGGTGGCCTCGGAACCTTTTTATGTAATCGCGCCAGCGGACCGGGCGGGGGTGAGCGCCGACGACGAGTTATTGCGTTCGATGCCCTATATCGCCTTCAGTCGACGCACCTGGGTAGGTCGGCATATCGCCGCCAAACTCCAGCAACGCGGCATCCACATTCGCGAATCGATCGAGATCGATTCGCTGGAAGCAATCGAGAACCTGGTGGCAATGGGGTTCGGCGTTTCCATCGTACCGCGCCGGCTGCACGCTGCATCAAACCCCGAAAACATCCTGCAAATTCCCTTTGGAACACCGGTAGATACCCGCCAGCTGGCCCTGGTTCAGCCGGCCTCGCGCGTGCTGACCCGCCTCGATCAGGCGATAAAAAAAATTTTCACCGACCTTCCCGACTAACGATAGCAGCGAAGCATCGGTACCTGATAGTAAAACCCCGAACGGTTGTCGTAGGTTTATCAATCGATCCACTGGCTGTGAGTTGCTTCACAAAATTGCAGATAAATGATTTATCTGGGTAGTTTGTGGGATGGCTCAACGTATCGAGTTCGCCTTTCGCTACAATATCTTACAACTATTAGCGGACCAACGGATACTCGGGACATCTCGATGAACGACGACACCAGCTGTGCAGAAGCCGACGCCGTGGATGCCACCGATAACAGCAATCAGGGAACCTACACCCGAGCGGTCAGTTGCGCGGTCGGCGACCGTTTGGTGAAACCCTTGCGCCAAAGTCTTCGCGCCAAGCTCAAGCGCGAGCGCCATGAGCGCAAAAAACAACTCGAAAACAGTTTCATCTTTTCGTTTCGCAACCTGTTGAAAGACTTCTAGCCCGCATACCAAGCTTTCCCGTTACCGGGCCGGCGCATGCGCCGACCCGGCTTGACTGCGCCTGGCTATGATGAAAAGATGCCGGCCATAATTAAAACACAGGCTTCGATACGCCGTTGTCGACGCCATTAACCCGGATCGAAATGCTGCAACTAGCAAAACGCTACGTCTCTGTTGTGGACCGCGTCAATTATCAGATCGGTCGGGTCATGATGTATTTCATTTTCGTCATGATCGGGATACTGCTGTGGTCCTCGATTTCAAAGACCTTTTTTCTACCATCGCTGTGGACGCTGGAAGTCGCACAGTTCGCGATGGTCGCCTACTACATCATGGGTGGACCTTATTCGATGCAGCTCGGCTCCAACGTGCGTATGGATTTGTTTTACAACGAGTGGTCCGATAAGACCAAGGCCTGGGTCGATTCGTTTACCGTACTGTTTTTAATCTTTTACCTGGGCGTGTTGTTATGGGGCGGGTTTGAAAGCACCCAGTATGCGCTCGAGTACAAGGAGCGCAGCTATTCCGCGTGGCGACCCTATATGTGGCCGATAAAAGTCATCATGTGCGTTGGCATCGGCCTGATGTTGCTGCAGGCGATTTCGGAATTGTTCAAGGACATCATGAAGATCAGCGGCGAGGAGTTCGGTCATGCCGAATGAAATGATCGCCATTTTAATGTTTTCATCGATGATGTTGATGCTGTTGACCGGGCAACGGGTGTTCGGCGCGATCGGCATCGTGGCTTCGGTTGCGGCAATTACTATGTGGGGCGTGGGCGGATCGGACATTCCGTTTTCGGCGGCGATGAAACTGATGAAGTGGTACCCGCTGCTAACCCTGCCGATGTTCATTTTCATGGGCTATATCCTGTCCGAATCGAAGATTGCCGATGATTTATATCGCATGTTCCACGTCTGGACGGGATCGCTCCACGGCGGCCTGGCGATCGGCACCATCGGCTTGATGGTATTGATCTCGGCGATGAACGGCCTGTCGGTTGCCGGCATGGCGATCGGCGCCACCATCGCACTACCCGAACTGTTGCGCCGGGGTTACGACAAGCGCATGGTTACCGGCGTGATTCAGGCCGGATCCTCGCTCGGTATCCTGGTACCGCCATCGGTAGTCCTGGTGCTGTACGCGATGATCGCGCGCCAGCCGGTCGGACAACTGTGGCTCGCCGGATTGTTGCCCGGCTTGATGATGGCGACAATGTTCATTCTCTATATTGCGATCCGTTGCCGCTTGCAACCCGAACTTGGCCCGGTGTTACCCAAAGAAGAACGCGACATGCCGATGCCCGAAAAACTGCGCTTACTGCGCGCGGGCCTGCTGCCGATCGTAATCTTCGCCTCGATGATGCTGCCGTTTATCAACGGTTGGACCAGCCTGGTCGAAAGTTCCGCCATCGGCGCGATGACCGCATTCGCCGCGGCGATCATCAAACGCCGCATGACGCGCCAGGTATTCGAGAGATCGGTGCGCAACACGCTCGCCATCTCCTGCATGTTCATGTGGATTATTCTTGCGGCGCTCGGGTTCGGCGCGGTCTTCGACGGTCTTGGCGCGGTGCGCGCGATCGACAATCTGTTCACCGAACAATTGGGACTCGATCCGTGGGTTATCCTGATCCTGATGCAGCTGTCGTTTCTGGTCATGGGCACGTTTCTCGACGACACTGCGATGCTGGTGATAGTCGCGCCGCTCTATGTGCCATTGGTCAAGCTGCTTGGTTTCGATTTAATCTGGTACGGCGTGCTCTACACGATAACCACCCAGATCGCGTACATGACGCCACCGTTTGGATACAACCTGTTCCTGATGCGCGCCATGGCGCCGCCCGAAATTTCCCTGCGCGATATCTATGGCTCGATCCTGCCGTTTGTCGCGGTAATGATTCTCGCCCTGATACTGCTAATGAAATTCCCGCAAATCGCACTCTGGTTGCCACAGACCGTTTATGCGCGTTAAGGTTTGTCGGAAGTGCAGATGTAAGGGCTGACAACTGCGATTGAATCGTAACTGCCGGAGGAACGGAATGTCATGGCAAAGACTCCATCCATCGAGACCATAGCCGATGCCATAGTACGGGCGTTTGACAGCCTAACCCGGGCGGAGAGGCAACTGGCAAGCAAGATTATCGAAAACTATCCGGTCTCGGGTCTTGGCACCATTACCCAGGTCGCGGACAAGGCCAAGGTTTCAACCTCCACTATCGTGCGCATGGTGAAGAAGCTCGGGTTTACGGGATTTCCCGAATTTCAATCTGAATTGCGACGTGAACTGGAAGCCAAGATTACGGGGCCAATCGCCAAACACGATTCCTGGGCGCAGAAGGCGCCCGACAGTCACATCCTGAATCGATTTTCCGAAGCGGTAATCGAAAATATCCGGCAATCGTTGGGACAAATCGAATCCGATGCATTCGACGCCAGCTGCAAACTTTTGTCGGATACCCGTTACCCGGTCTATATCGTCGGCGGGCGCATTACGCGGGCGCTGGCGGACTATCTTTTCCTGCACATGCAAGTGATTCGAAAAAATGTCACCCTGGTCCAGCAATTGTCCAATTCCTGGCCGCATTACCTACTGGATGTCAAAAAAGGCGACGTTCTGGTCATATTCGATATCCGCCGTTACGAAAACAGCATGCTTAAACTGGCCGAACTTGCGTCTGAAAAAGGTATGCGAATCATTTTGTTTACGGATCAATGGCGTTCGCCCGCTGAAAAATTCTGTACTTATTGCTTCAGCGCAAAAATAGTCGTGCCCTCGGCCTGGGATTCAACTGTCGAACTGCTGCTACTGGTAGAAACCATGGTGGCCGCGGTTCAGGAACTGACCTGGCCGGAAACTCGCGCCCGCATGGAGGAACTCGAGGATATCTTCGACCGCACCCGTTTTTTCCGCAAATTCACCTGATTCGAATCCCGGCAGTCCCGCTACGTCGCGGTTGGCTTCAGACTCTGTCGTAACAATCGATTTCCAGCCCGTCTCGATGCCGGGCCAATTGACACGCGATCATGGATATGAAAAGATATTGTCAGCTTTATTTAGTCTGGAAAATAAATGCCTAAAACAATAATTCAGTCACTCAAAGCTAGCTGATTTATGGAATCTTCGATTGACGCGCCCGCGGTTTCACACTACAACCCGGGCGGCCAGGCACCATTGCTGTTGGTTTGCGAGCATGCATCAAATTATATTCCACCGCAGCTGGACCAGCTGCAACTGGCGGACGACGTACTGCAAAGCCACGTCGCGTTGGATATCGGAGCACTCGATCTCGCTCGGCAGATCAGCGATATGCTCGATGCTCCGCTGGTCTCATCGACGGTATCCAGGCTGGTATACGATTGTAACCGGAGCTTCGATATCCACGCAGCCATACCCGAACAAAGCGAGGTATATCGGATTCCGGGAAATTGCGATCTGAGCGTGCCGCAAATGATAGCGCGCTATAAAAACTACTATCTGCCATTTGAATCGGCGATTTCCGGGCTCCTAGCCCAATTTACCGGCGCGCCCTTGATCGTTACAATTCATAGCTTCACTCCGATATACCAAGGCATCGAACGTGAACTCGATATCGGCATCATCTGCGATCAGGACAGTCGACTGGGCGATCAGATGTTGAAGCTGGCACAACGGGATTCCGCGCTACGCGTGGCATCCAACCAGCCATATGGCCCCGCCGACCAGGTGACGCACACGCTACAGGTCCACGGCGTAGAGAAAGGATTGTTGAACACGATGCTCGAAATTAAAAATGACTTGCTGGATACCATCGAACAGCGCGCTAACATGGCGAGCATTCTCGCATCGCTAATTTCGGGATCCGCCGCCAAGTTCGGATACGACATCCCACTAAGGAACACCGATGCCAGGCGCGCGTAGTCTAGATGTCGATAGTGTCGATGCGGAAACTTACCGCGTCGACCGGCGCAAGACGAATTTCGAATACAGGAGGCCTGCCTCCGGCTGTCAAGAGTTCCTGTCGCGCGCAACGACTGCAACCGAAAATTCCGTGCGCGAAACTTATCGCTCGATCCCGCCGTTTATCGGGGTTCGCCCTGATTTTGCCGATGAATTACCCGGAAATCGCACGCTGGCAGACGCGGCTGATATATACGCATTAGACCAGGGTAACGGCGGGCAAAACAATGACCGGGGATATAACAACCGACAATTCATAACACAGTAACTGGAGAAACGAGATGACAAGCAGACGCAAATTTTTAACCACAACCGGCGCCGGCCTGGCGGGCGTCGCGGCGCTCGGCGCACCGGCAGTACACGTTTCGGCCAAGTCGACGATCAAGTGGCGCATGCAAACTTACGCAGGCGCTCCGCTGGCGGCGCATGTCGTCAAACCGGCAATCGATTCTTTCAACAAAATTGCCGGCGGCGAAATGCAGATCGAATTGTTTTACGGCGATCAGCTGGTGCCGACCGGTGAACTTTTCCGCGCCATGCAAAAAGGCACCATCGACGCGGTGCAATCGGATGACGACTCGATGGCCTCGCCCACCGAGGTCACCGTGTTTGGCGGATACTTTCCGTTCGCCAGCCGCTATTCGCTCGACGTGCCGGTTTTGTTCAACCAGTACGGCCTCAATGAAATCTGGGATGCCGAGTATTCCAAAGTCGGGGTTAAGCACCTGTCGGCGGGCGCCTGGGATCCCTGCCATTTCAATACCAAGGACCCGATCCGCAGCCTCGCGGATCTGAAAGGCAAACGCGTTTTCACCTTCCCGACCGCGGGCCGCTTCCTGGCGCAATTCGGCGTAGTGCCGGTCACCCTGCCCTGGGAAGACATCGAGGTTGCGGTACAAACCGGTGAACTCGACGGCATTGCCTGGTCCGGTATCACCGAGGACTACACCGTCGGCTGGGCCGACGTTACCAACTACTTCCTGACCAATAATATTTCCGGGGCCTGGGCGGGATCGTTCTTCGCTAACATGGATAGCTACAACAGACTGCCCGCTAATCTCAAGGAATTGTTGCAGCTGGCCATGGATAGCTCGCACTACTATCGGCAGTGGTGGTATTGGGGCGGTGAAGCCGCGCTGCGCGTCAACGGCACCAAACTGAAGCTGACATCGATTCCGGATAGCGAATGGGCCACGGTGGAAGCCGCAGCCGTCAAATTCTGGGACGAAATCGCCGCCGAATCGCCGACCAAGGCGAAGGTCGTCAACATTTTCAAGCAGTACAATGCCGACATGACCAAAGCCGGACGTCCCTATCGTTACGGATAGACTTGATCCGTTGAAACCCGGGGGCGTATTCTAGGCGTATCCGCAAGGATACGCCGCGCCCCTTCAATCAACCCGGGAAATAAAAACCATGCCAGGCAATCTCACCTTGGAATCGCTCAAGGAAAAAGTCGCTAACGGACAGATCGACACCGTTATCGCCGCGCTCCCCGACATGCAGGGGCGGCTGATGGGCAAGCGTTTCCAGGCCGAGTTCTTCATCGAAAACGCCTGGGAAGAAACCCATTGCTGCAACTATTTGATCGCTACCGACCTCGAAATGTATACCGTCGACGGTTATGCCTCCACCAGCTGGTCCGCCGGTTACGGCGACTATGTCATGAAGCCCGATCTCGCGACCCTGCGAGTGTTGCCGTGGCTGGAAGGCACCGCGATGGTTACCTGCGATCTGCTCGATCACCATACCCATGCCTTGGTGCCGCATGCACCGCGCTCGGTGCTGAAGCAGCAAATCAATCGCCTGCAAAACATGGGACTCGAGGCGGCGGTCGCCACCGAGCTCGAATTTTTCGTATTTCGCGAAAGTTTCGAGGAAATGCGCGACAAGTCTTATCGCAATATGACGACAATTAGTCCCTACAACGAGGATTACCACATCTTCCAGACCACCAAGGAAGAGGGCTTGATGCGAGCCATCCGTAACGGCTTGCAGGGTGCGGGCGTCAGGGTTGAAAATACCAAGGGCGAGGCCGATGCCGGACAGGCCGAGATCAACGTCTGTTACAGCAATGCGCTGGAAATGGCGGACAATCATTGCCTGGTTAAAAATGCGGTCAAGGAAATCGCTTTCCTGCAGGATCGCGCGGTCACCTTCCTCGCCAAATGGAATCACGATGCGGCCGGTTCTTCCAGCCATATTCACCAGTCGTTGGTGTCGACCGAGGGCGCGAGTGTGTTTTATACCGCCGATGCCGAGTACGGCATGTCCGAGCTGATGCGCCACTACCTCGCCGGATTGCTGAAATACGCCAACGACAATACCTACTTCCTGGCGCCTTACGTCAATTCATACAAACGTTTCATGGCCGGCACCTTTGCGCCGACCAAGGCGATCTGGTCACTCGACAATCGTACTGCGGGTTATCGCGTGGTCGGCGACGGCAGCCGCAACGTGCGAGTCGAATGCCGCGTCGGCGGCAGCGATCTGAACCCTTACCTGGCGATCGCCGCGCAAATCGCCGCCGGCATCGCCGGCATCGAAGAAAAACTCGAGCTGGAAAAGGAGTTCAAGGGCGACGCCTACCAGGCGCGCAAGTCGCGTGAAATACCGTCCACGCTGGCTCAGGCCTCGCTGGCATTGAAAAAATCCGGCATGCTGCGTGACGCCATGGGTTCGGACGTTATCGACCACTACCTGCGTTGCGCACAGTGGGAACTCGAGGATTTCAACAGCAAGGTGACCGATTACGAAGTCAAGCGCGGCTTCGAAAGGGCCTAGCCTAACAACCTTTTTAGCGAGGGAAATACATGCAACTCACCGGAAACTGGTCTTATCCAACCGCTATTCGATTCGGTGCCGGTCGTATCGACGAAATCGCCGACGCCTGCAGTACCGCCGGCATGCAAAACCCCTTGCTGGTCACTGACCGCAGACTCGCCAACCTGCCAATCACCACCAACACGTTGGCGCTGCTGCAACAGGCCGGGCTCGGGCATGCGCTGTTCGCCGATGTCGATCCCAATCCGAACGAAACAAATCTCGCGGCCGGTATCCGCGCATTCAACGATGGCGGGCATGACGGTGTAATCGCTTTTGGCGGCGGCTCGGGTCTCGATCTCGGCAAGATTGTCGCTTTCATGTGCGGCCAGACCCGGCCGGTGTGGGATTTCGAGGATATCGGCGACTGGTGGAAACGCGCCGAAGCCGACAAGATCGCCCCGATAATTGCGATTCCGACTACCGCCGGCACCGGTTCCGAGGTGGGGCGTGCCGGCGTGCTGTCGAATTCGGAAACCCACGAAAAGAAAATCATATTTCATCCGCAAATCCTGGCGACGGTGGTGATTTGCGATCCGGAGTTGACCGTCGGCATGCCGGCGGCCATTACCGCCGGTACCGGCATGGATGCCTTCGCGCATTGCCTCGAAGCCTATTGCTCACCGCACTATCACCCGATGAGCCAGGGTATCGCGCTCGAAGGCATGCGCCTGGTCAAGGAAAACCTGCCGCGCGCCTTCGCCGACGGTAACGACCTCGAGGCACGCGCGCACCTGATGTCGGCCGCCGCGATGGGGGCGACCGCATTCCAGAAGGGCCTGGGCGCGATTCACGCGCTGTCACATCCGATCGGCGCGTTATACAACACCCACCACGGCACCACCAATGCGGTGGTAATGGCGCCGGTACTCGAGTTCAACCGGCCGGCAATCGAAACTCGTATCGAATCCCTGGCCGCCTATCTCGGCATCGACGGGGGCTTTAACGGCTTCTATCAGTATGTCGTTGAACTGAATGCTTCGCTGGGCATCCCTGCCAATCTAACCGAGCTCGGTGCCGGCAATCCGGACCTGGACTGGCTGGTCGCATCGGCACTCAAGGATCCCAGCGTCGGCGGTAACCCGGTCGCCATGGACGCCGACAATACCCGGCGATTGTACGAAGCCTGTTTTTAAATCTCCGGATGTATGGCGTCATTACCGCTTGCGCCGGGATGACAACTACTCCCGTCATTCCCGCGCAGGCGCACTGCTGTCCGGAATAAATCATAATGCCAACTGTGCTTGATGTATTTGGAAATCGGATTTCCATTTTCGTCGTCGTTTAAGTACTTCGAATTCGAGTCTGGGTCGCTGGAATAGAGTCGATT
>Ga0209679_1000498_pt1 | contig 14453 bp, 8 predicted proteins | sample WorMetHEROISLAND_4_FD_187408 | JGI IMG/M metagenome (GOLD analysis project Ga0209679, IMG submission 187408) | Marine gutless worms symbiont microbial communities from Max Planck institute for Marine Microbiology, Germany - Olavius sp. 2 HERON... ...
AGATAAACTTAAACCACGACATGTTCATTAATCACAGTATTACCTTGCGTCTCGTCGGCGGTTTTGCATCACGCTCCATATCTCTCGCTCGTTTTTCTTCTCTTTCCCTTTGTCTCTGCAGCCGCTCGGCTTCGCGCTGCTGTTCACGTTCCATACGTTGTTGTTCTCTCATTGCTTCTCGCCTCTCAGCTGCAGCAACTTTTTCTGCAACCTGCAGCATACTCATCCTGTCGCTGCAAGCCATTGTTTCCATGACAGCCAGGGCAGTAACTGTCAGTACTAGAAGGCACTCATGAGAGTGCATATCTCCATCAACTGAATTTTTACACATGCCCCCCTTTCAAAAAGTTTTTAAGGAGTCACGTCCGGACTGTCCTGGAAACGTGCACAATCTGTAGCTGTAACCAATTTGGAGCCATTAGCATTTAATGCCCAAAAATTTAGGGGGTCACGTGACCCTGGCCATGCCCCTTTTCGGAAAATTTTTAAGAGGTCATGTCCAGACAGTCCCTGGGAACATGCATGTCATATTTGAAGTCTGCAGCTTTAACCATTTTAACCTGGTCTGATTGACCGGTGCACTATGGACAGACACACACACACACACACACAGACACACATCAGATGAAAAGAGTACCTCCACCATTCACTCCGTTCACTTGGCGGAAGTAAATATTGTTATACCTCACAGTGAAATGTGTGGATGCAACTGGTTCAAATCGCATCACATGGTGTACACTAAACCAAACTATTCACTGATGGGGAAATATTTTTACGGCTTTAAACAATATTGCCCTCCGAAATGGCCCTGCCCGGGCAATATTTTCCCAGCTTAAAGCAATATTTCCTGGTGTGACTTGCCCACAATGGCACAGCCATGCCCACTACTGGTTGCTTGGTTTTTCTAAACAACAGGTAGAACCACTCACAATTTCTTGCATCATACAGTTCTGTCCACATTCGAAAACACTGATTTGATTAACTGGAGCCAATCTGAGCAGCAGATGCAGTCTGTGTCATTATATATTCCATGGCTGTTCGTTGTTTTTTGTTGGCAAGTACATTAGTGGAACTGCGAGGTATAAAAAAAACAAATAGCGACTAGTGTCATCAGTGAATGTTGGAGGTCAGCCAATCGATTTGACGTTACTGACACAAACAGTATACTGCAAAACATTTTTCACGTGCATCACATTTTCGCGAAGAGGATAAAATCACGAAATTAAATATCCGCCAAAAAATTTAGTTTGCCCATCAAAGGCATGGTAAATACTAGTAGAACACTGGGAAACGACAAATTAAAATGCAGCAATATTTCTACATTCCAAAATCGCGAAATTAAGACGCAGAAAAAATATAATGTTTACAGTAACAAATAAAACACAATTCAGACCTGCTCATCTGTAAGTGGCAGCCAATAAATGCACGGAAGTGCCTTAGTTTTGCGGAACAAATCATCCAGTAATTTCGCTGGCGGCTCTTCTTCTACCTTCGCTGCAGCTCCTTCAATACACAGCTCACAGAATACTGAATACCGTCACTTAACACTAATTTCCCACATCCTGAGATTTGCATTCAAAGGCTTAGATGAGCACATCTATAAGGTGGTACTTTTTCTGGACCAATTTTATCACTCTTCCTGCTGTCACCAATGCCTCTCAGTGGTCTCAATGCAACAGCAGCTTAAACTCCGGTCATCCAGAGGGTGTTACAGCAGCTCCTTCATAAAAATATTACATTAAACAAGAAAACAAAAAAAATTCATTTACTATGGAACAAATTCAGTTATGCAGAACTCTTATAATACATCTGACAACAAGCTGTGGTACGAGGCACAACCAACCCCGCCCCCTGCTGACTTTTAACGCCAGTTGTCTGAGCTATGGCCGGTGATAACAAAACTTGACCTTTGACCCGCCGACCCGTTTACCCAAACTGACCCAAAATTGAATCAGGTCGTCCCATGGCCACTCCACACCTTCCCTGAAAATTTCATGCAAATCGGTCCAGCCGTTTTCTCGTAATGTTGCTGACAAAGAAAGAAAGAAATAAATAAACAAAGAAAGAAATCGCTCGATTACAATACCCCGTCCCCCTAAAACTACTGTAACAAACCGTTAAAAAGTTCACGTGTTGCATACAACATGCAATGCAGATACACTCAGTAAATAACTAGTTGTTTGAAATATCCAAATATAATATCAGTGGCAAAATCTAAATCCTCTGTATTATGGCTAAGGTCGAATATTTCGCCAAGCAAAGATATCACATCATTGCCTTTGGCGCATTATGATGTATTGATGTTGGTTGGGCAACGAGCATCCAGCCTGTAAAAAGTTCTGCCACAACAATTCACAGAAGTTTACCTTTGGGGATCAACCTAACATGGAGTAACCCAGAGAAATGTGCCAGTTAAACAAAAACTGAGAGTGTGTGTGTGTAACAGAGACGGCATCTACCAACCAGACTTGTCATTTCTCTCGCGACCACCTCGATGCCGAGACCGTTCTCTCTCGCGTCGATCAGCTTCCTTCTTGTCTCGTGATCTTGCAGCTTTCTCTTCCCTTCCTCTTCTGTCTAGCCGGACTCTGCCTCAGCTTGTGACGGTCCCAATCGCGGATCGGCTGTGCAGCAGTTTTCTCTTTGGCGTCCCGTAAGCGAGACTTTGCCGCGTCACGTGGAGACGTCCTTCCTGCCTCCGGTTGCTCTCGTCCTCCCGCCGATCGATCTCGCGTTCCACGGCTCTCAAGAGGCTGTGTCTCCGTCAGTGGCCTCTCTGCAACGGCACGAGCCCCAGCAGCGCCACCTTTCTTGCGAAACTCAAACTACAACATTATGTACAGCTGCAGTTGCAATGTGCAGACACATTCTATTCGCTTCCAACAAAGTTAGTCTTACCACTGTGAGACTGATGTTTAATGTCCTTTTATCATACAATCAACATATATCAGCCCTGACACATCACTTGCAGATGGGCTGTTACAAGCAAGCAATGGGCTGTTATCATTAGCAACAGTCCATGATCAATGGAAATTCCTGGGCTGATAGTACAAGCTCTTCTACAGACCGTAGCTTAGTTTGGAATTTCCACGTCATGGACAGCGACGGACGTCTCTGATTGGTAATTGCAGCTAGTGCTAGTGCTGTATAAACACCGCAGCAGACGATCAGTCATTCATCAGTTACTTTCAGCATTATTCTAGTAGACTATTACGGTAGATAAAGTAATTGATTCGTTGGCGAATAGGTAAGTTCGATCGTATGATAAAGAGGTTATCGCCGAGGGCTGTTGTTGACAGAGGGCTTGGTATAGGGCCATATGAATACAGCCATGTGATAACCTCTAAATAAAATGTACAGTAACTGACAAAAACGTCCACATTTTCATATATATATTGCAGAAGCTGAACAAATTGGATTCGGTCATAAGCAGACAGTTGTAAGTACCTCATCCATTGTCCGAAATTCTACGCAAAGCAGCTTTGGGTTAGAAGCAGGCCAGCGTTTTCCATGAAGAGCGTGCCGTGTAGCAACAGCTTCATCGACAGATTCATACTGAAACATTGCAATTTCAAATATCAGTACCATGCATCGTGGCGAAATTACACGTTAATGCATGTCCCAACTCAATATATGCATAGTCGCCCGACTACTGTGTGACAGGACCAACGTTCGAATCCCACAGTTGGCAGTTGCATCACTACGATATACACTACAGCCTTGGGCACGGGCTACACACCCTTACTGCAGTGCCTAGGTTGACTCAGCCTTCCACCCTCAGCAGGATGGTAAAATGCATATCAGCTTTCGGGCTGAGTAATAATAGTAAATGGCGATGGTGGGTGTGGCTTCTGGCAGCCTACAGGTGGACATACAGCCTGGTCGTTTGGCCTGGTCTGAGGGTCGGCAGCCGCTTTGCGCCATTCCACATCCTTCGTATGAAGTGGGTGAACTCTCGCAGTGGCTCTAACTACGTGGCTCTAACTACTATGACAGCACCATAAACATTACCTTATTATTATTATTTTATTGTTATTATTACTATTACAGTAGGCTTACATACAACAACATAGCAGTGAGACTTGATGCTGTCAATCCAGAATCCATCGTCAACCAATTTGCCAGTTCTGCCCAGCAGCTCCTTCAGCTGACCGAGGGTGTACGGTCGCACAAGACCGGTGACGTGGACGACATTGGTGGAAGTTCGTCGAGCTGGCGACGGCGACCTCTGACGAACGTCTACAGGATCATCTGGAGCGATCGACAAGGTCTGCGCAGGCTTCGAGTCTTCTCCTCCGGATGTGGTACGAGTCAGTTTTGCCGCTTTGACTGCTGGCTCTTCTGCAGTGAAGAACATATAAGAAGGTCAGATGAAGAACCATGACTTCCTAATCATTATCATATCACGTGAACAAGAGAAAATCAACTAGGCAGATTGTTGGATCGTCCTCCTTATCGATCCCACTTCGACCTCCACGGCAGCTCATTCAGTCGAAGGTTGCCACTGATAAGTAGGATTAATAACACAACGAGTTCAATACAGTGGATACATGTAATCATCACAAGAATCAGACAAATTACTATTAACGAAGGTTGCCACTGATAAGTAGGATTAATAACACAACGAGTTCAATACAGTGGATACATGTAATCATCACGAGCATCAGACAAATTACTATTAATACACTACACATATACGTTTCTCATTCCTTTCTCGTTCCTTTCCCTATCTCCATCGTTCTCTCTCCTCTCTCTATCTCCCTCCTACAGCCAGTCAGCCAGCCAGTTATATACTGCCACTATGGCTTATCCAACAGTTGGCCTATCTGACATTAGCTTATCTGACACTGGCGACACAGACATTAGTAAGTAAGTAAAAACATTAGTTAGTAAACAAAACATTAGAAGCAAAACATTACTATTACTATTTACTTCCAACAGGATAGAAGAAGAGACGGACAGACATTTACAGCCAAATCAGGTGGTAACTGATGCAAACAATTACCATTTTCATCTCCATTAACTCTGTCGCCGTCTAATCTCATCTCAACTGATACATCTTTGCCGGCACTGTCTGAAGCATCTTTGTCCTAAAACATAAAATGACCCATAGCAGTCTGCGTTAGCAAAATTAAGGTCAATGAAAACATAACATTGCTCCGTTCTGTTAAACTGTTCAAGTAATCATTAGGGCTCAGAAGAAATAAGGGTTTTAAAAAAAGCCAAACACACTGGCTTTTTGGAGATTTATTGGGTTTTTCAGATTAATTTATATTTGAACGAGCAGTTGGGAAGCTTGTTGGTTGATTTAGCTCATCAGCTAAGCTTTCATTTATATTTGCCAGTACTATCTAAAAATTCGCAAATTCATCACTTATTGATCGTTATAAGCTGTAAACATAACAAAATCTTTAACTATTACTGGCATGACAAACTGAAATCAAACTAAGATTGGTGTGGGTTTTAGCTGGGTTTTTTCAATGGGTTCTACCCAAAAAAACCCAATGGCTTTTTGGGTAATACTCAGGTGTCTGAACAGTGGTAGGCACTGGTTTAGTGGTATACGTACACAGACTACTCTGCGTATCTTGGGAGTTCTTGTGTCCTCGCCCGGAACCTCCAAGTCTCTGTTTTCTGACGGTGAAGACATTTCTCCCTCTTCACGATCATCAGCAATGTTCTCCACCAAGACGGGATCTTCTGCTGCTATCTCACCGGCACTGATCTCTGGAATCAACCCCTATTCACGGGATAAACATAAACTGTGTTCTATTTCACAAACATTAATATCAATCATATGATCGACGTATGTCAGCCCTAATACATCCCTTGTGGACAGGCTGTTATAACATAGCAGCAGTCCATTGTAGATGGAAATTCCCGGGGCTGATATCAATGTGAGCTTTATCTATAGAGTGTAGCTTAGTTCAGAATTTCCATACGTCATGGGCAGCGACGGATGTCTCCGATTGGTTGTTGCAGTATAAACACAGCAGACGATTAGTTACTTTCACCATATTCTAGTAGACTACTATGGCAGATAAAGTAATTGATTCGTTGGCGAATAGGTAAGTTCGATCATATGATAGAGGTTATCACACCGCTGTTTTCACATCAGTCCTATATCAAGCCTTCGGTCGACAACTGCCCTCAGCTATGCCACGGGCAGTTATCAACACTTGGGCTTGATATACGGGCCGATATGAAAACAGCTGCGTGATAACCTCTAACGAAACTATAAAAATATCTCAGGCAACACAAAGTACAACATACTCTTCCACTTAATCAGTTCATCTGATGCAACAAAAGATAATTAGCAAAATAATCCTATACGCAACATCCACAGCTCCATACAAACAGCAGCAGTCAGTAACCACACCTTTAAAGAATCGGTAGATATATTTATTGACGAAATGCGATTTTGGTGAGCTGACGTGGAACCCCAACGACGCTTTCTTGCTGGCTTGGCTACAGTGTATGAAAATGACAGCAGTGGAAATTTAGAAACACGAATAAACTGAACATATAAACAGTAGCATACAGAACTAACTAGGGACATACAATTATAAGCAAGCACTCCACAAGACCAGATGAACTACTTGTAACCGCAATGTCATTGTAGTGCAATACAACATCACTGTAACTGCATTTAATGTCATGGTCACATCCGCTAAACTACATTAAAAAACTAATAATATAATAATGTATCACATATCCAAATGCTTGCACCAATGAATGTGACGGCAACTAACCTATTCGGATCAACTTTATTACAATCCAGTGACGTTAACAAAGACACAAGATCAGACTCGGCCAGGACTAAAGACGAGGCTTAGCACCACTGTTATCAGCTAAAATTTAGCAGCCAATGATGCCTTGATGCGAACTAAAATTTACAGGTAATGATTCAGCTGCAGTTACACAGCATAATGATGCCATTCCACGGGATCACTCTGTACTCTCAAAACTAAGTAAGTAAGTAGATTTATAAAGCGGTAAAGTCAAAAGTTGAATCTGAGGCACTGCGTAGTAGGTCGCTAGGGGGCGGCAGAAAATGCCAATTGGAAATAAAGTGATTACATTATATCATCTGGTGAAAACGAACAAGGTTTTTCATCACTGCGATCCTCACTGCAGCTTCAGCTGCGCACTGCGGGGCCTTCAGGCAAACGCAAATGCATACTAGATACGGCGAAAGCCTCACACTATACTGTTACTGTACCTACTGCTATACCTACATGCAAAGTTTCAACTTGAGATCTATTGTTTCTCCTGAGGCATCACTTGACAAAAAAGCGTTACTTATAATCGCCCAGCCAGTCAGCAAGTCACCCAATTAGCTCAATTTGACATGTCAGAGCCTCAGCTGTGCCGAGGAATAATTTCTCTGTAAGCAAAGTCATTTAACGTAGGAAATGACACGACAGCCAGATGGATAATAAACAGAAAAGAACATTGCCAGTAAGCCATCAAACCTGCATCAAGTGTAGCCTGGCAGCAAACAGATACACATGCCAAGTGGCTTACAAAACTTGGTTAACTGGCTTAGATTAAAACGAAACATATAGATTTGTATATACACCGAGGGCCACAAAAAACGTGCAACTTTCCAGGCGGTTACCGGATGCTGCCAAAAATTCACCAGTGTCGCAGTCATGACGTCACCACCTGACTAAGAACCACCAAGTAAGTACATCGTAGAGTATTCATTCATTTTTCCATCGGTACAAGAAGTGTAAAAATTCATCAAGAAACACAGGAGTTAGTCCAAAATAAGGTGGCACGTTTTTATGGCTCACAGTGTACATTTTTTATTCAATCACCAAATAACACACAGCTACCATCTGGCAGCAGCCTTCACTGCTCTGACGCTGGTGTCTGTGTAATGGTAAGGGCATGTGGCCTGTAAGAGTCCTGCTCCAACGGTTACCAAAAGTTTACTGTCGGTGGACTTGGCCTAACCTGAAGAAAATCTGGAAAAATTGGGCAGTTAAACAAAGATGGAAAACAGTACTACCGTCTGGTTCTGTGTTAGAGTTATTCTGTGGAATATTTCCCGTGGGTGCCTGCACCACACACAACAGTCAACGGTTAAACATCAGCAAAGAATATTCAATGTTTGAATACAAAACAGAACACAATAGCTTAAATAGTTTGCACGTGTGATCGAAACTGACCATATAGCACATACAGCCCATTAATTAACATTACCCGGTAGCTTATATATATATATATATATAACATTAACGTTTTTTTACATTAATTATGTTATAATATAACAAAGTCTTGTCGTTATTGGCTCTGACATGGTTGGACATCAAGATGGTGGTTGGTCTGTAAAAATATCATTCTAACTACTTTCATCAAGGGGCAACCTCACTTGTGCTCAGTAACAACTAGAGTTCCTGAGACAAACAAAAATTAAAAACCAAATAGAAATATAAAAACATAATAAATATAAAAAAAACAAATTTCATCAACTCCAAACTTGCTTAGTTCATGTGCTGCATTGTTTCCTAAGCAATGAGCTCAAATAAGGCACATCTGCTGCAGAATTCTTCACCTTAAACAACACTATGAAGTAATGCACATATGATAAATAAAAACAAAAATACTGATTCTGACTGCAGAATATTGCTGGTCCAGCAGAAACCTGTAACAATCATTACTTTATAAACAGCACAACAGACAGAGACAAACAGGATGGCATCTTCACCCTGCAAACCAGCTGCAACAGCACACGAAACAGTACATGGTTGTAAAGCTGTCTGTGTTACAAATGACATCTAGCTACCATTTCAGGAACAGATCTGCTACGTCGGGAATCCCATTGCTGAAGCGGTGCCATGAAATTCCATCCTGCCACTAACGCACCTCAAAGTAGATCGTCTTTAATAATGGGAGATGTGCTGAAACATGACTGTCAATTATTATCCTCAAATTACCTCCAAGCAAATATGTTAGCAGTCCACCATTGTTGATCCGAAGAAATGACTGATAAAGGTCTCGGCAGCAAATTTCTATGTCAATGACGCCATTCTTAACATCAGATAAGTCGCACAAAGTTTCATGCTGATGCTGCCGACTGTTCATACTGTAGATATTATGTATAACCATTTTCAACGCCGATATGCTGAATGACAACATCAGCTTTTATAAGTAGAGTTCATCAAGAATTCATCTATGAAAACTCTGACAGTGAAGTGTATTATTCACGGCATGATATATCTAGACAACTGGGATCAAGCTTCAAGCTGACGCAGCTTCTGCTGCTGCTGAATGTTCATATTGTAGACATTATGCATAACTGTTCAAGGCTCTCAATGCTGATATGTTCATACACTAATAAGTTGACAGTTCATCGAGACTTCATGTACGAAAACTTTGATGGTGATGTTGACTATTCACAACATGTATGTAGATTGGAATCAACGGTATTGTCAGCAGCTGTTTGAGTTGCACAAAACAGCTTGATAGACGAGTCAGATGCTCGGCGACATTATGACGTACATATGATGCAGACTCGAAAAACGAATGAGATGTAACAGTCCTTCGCAGATGTATGACAAACTGTCATTCGCACTGCACTGCTGCACTGTTCTTGACAGTATGACGGCTGCTGATACGGAAGTTGTCTAACATTTCGTATCTTACAGTGACAAATTTTGACGATACAGTTCACAACGTTGCAAAACAGTAAACCAAGGAACTTCACAGTCGCAATGACAAGAAAAATGGTGAATTGACTCCACATGGCAGAAAATGTCCAAATACGTAAGTCCAATAGCGTGTCCATTCATCGGTTTGGTTATATGATGTCATGACTGTTAGCTGAACACTGACATTATGGGTCACAGTCCAAACTAATCCAGGTAAATGGTTGATTCACATGCATACCAGTTTCAGAAGGAAGAACAACTGCGTAGCTATTCCAGATATGTTGCTCAACAAATTGACTGAAAATGTCCTCCGCGAATATTTACTGACTTCCACAATATACCAACAGTGGCTGGCAAGTGGACTGACACAATCTTGGAGCTAAATACTTGCACTTTGACCCTATAATGACAGACGAAATGTACAAATGCTATGCTGCTGAAAGACAATGATGTCTCAATGTTCAGAACTTCAATACTTTCGTCAAAAGAAATGTAGCAGTTTGAATCAGCATCAGAAACAAAACCGTATCTCCAGTGCTTATTATTCCTGATCAATACCGATGGTTAAATGTTTGACGACAGAAGACGCGGTTTCTGGTACGAAAAATATCAACTCTGTAGACAATAAGAGATGGCCGGAAATGTCGTAATGTCTGTAGCACACTTATATGGCTGTCAACGTAATTAATTCCAGAAAGCCGAGGAAGGCTGATTATTCACGATCAATACTGACGGTTAAATGTTTGCTGACAGAAGATACAGATTCTCAACGGAATTCAGAAGACGCAATTCTCAACAGTCTCTAGACAATGACAGATCAAGATGGCCAGTAATGTGGTAATGTCTGAACCACAGTCATATCGTGACGACTGTCAATGTAATTAATTCCAGAAACCCTGAGGAATGGAGTTCACTGACAATGTCAAGAATATATTGAGATGCTGACACGTTATGTATTCAGTGACTTGACAGCAGTTAAACGTTCCGGTAGCTGAAATGTCCTTTGTGAAACACAACGTTTATCCAGTACACTGTGCCATCGAACACCAAACTGGGTCTCAACTGCTGCTTACTTCCAATCAGAGTCGACTATTAAATGTTCACCAATGGGATATATTCCGACACATTAGCTTCAGATGACAAATGGCATACTGGCAGCTAGATATGGCATTTTGCAAAATCCAACGTTTTACAGGTAGTCTTAGTCTTAATGGGTAGTCCTCCTGAAAGTCGCATGTAGTTGGGTATACAGATCTATTCTGCTAACGCATGAATCACATGTTGATTCTGATGAGTCCATTCATATGCTGCTTGTATAATTCATTCAATGCTATCCATGCACTCACAGGCGTAGTCACTTGACAACTGTAAAGAGATGCTTAGCTTCCCAGTAAGGCCACACCACTCGTTAATTCCGTCAACGTCGCCAGTTCGAATCACCCACGATGAGGCCATCGAAAAATGCACCTTCTGACTGACATAATACAGCAAGGCAAGGAGGGTGCAATAAATGTGCCACTTGTGACAACAAATTTACACTATAAATGAAACTGTTCAAAATTAACAATTACAACACTTTCAAAAATATGTCTGAAATTTATACGAAAAAATGTCAAAGTAGCTATCAGCTGTAAGATGAAAAGTCATAAAATTAAATCACAACAGACTACGGCTACAACAGCCTGGCAAACAACAGAATAGAGCAAAAAATACCTGTTCATCTGCATTCTTTTTCGGCAGATCATCAAACTGTTGTTTTAATTCACCAACATCTCCACTCACTTCCCTGTATTAGAGACGGCACAAACATGAAATAAGAAATGTTCACGTCAAACGAAATACAAATTGTAAAACTAGGAGGCGCTCGTGAGAGTGCATATCTACGCCAAGTGAATTTTTACAGAATAGTAATTTAAAAGCATTTTTGTGATTCTGTCAGTTAATAACGAAAAATTTTAAGGGGTCATATCCGAACTTTCCCAGGAAACATGCAATTAAAATTAGAAGTCTGTAGCTTTAACTGTTTTGGAGCTATCGCATTTAACACCCAAACATTTAGGGGGTCATGTGACTCTAGACACACCCCTTATCGAAAAATTTTCAAACAGTCATATCCGGACTGTTCCTGGAAACAAGCACATCCAATTTGAAGTCTGTAGCTTTAACCGTTTTGGAGCTATAAGCACTGACCGGTCTGCTGCACAGACACGCACACACAGACGCATATGGAACGAAAACAGTATCTCCGCCACTCACTCCGTACACCTGGCAGAGATAAATTTTCTTTCTCCAACATCTAACAGTAACATCCTTCAGTCTCACTACAGTTAGGCCTTTCTTAACTTAGTCGCCAGCGCCAAAATATGGAAAATTGCCACCTGATGTTACATATGCACCATCTCTCTTTCTGTTCTGCATTCATACCCAGCCATACTTATTTCATATTTGTCATATAACAATAACAACGTAGCAATGTGCTATTTAGGCCACTTTAAACATTTGTATCACGTCATATATTTTGGGGTCACTGGAAAGGCGACAAGGGACTAAGTAATACTATATAATAATGTTGGCCTCATTTCCTAAGGTGCGGAAGACATAGCGTCCAAAATCCCTGAAAATCGACGTTTTCGATTACCCCACTGTCGTTTGACGCCCCCTCTCCTGAGAACACCTGCAAATATCCGCATAAATCTTATATTGCTAGAAACTAGAGTCATTGGCCTACATTTCTGCCGCTGATAGTATGGGTCTATCGTCATTCAAATTTTTGTGGTGGGCTCTGAAAGACAGAGTGCATATCGGCCATTCAAGGTCATCCACGGTCGTTGATTTTCGCACCAATCGAAAGGCCACATGCGACTTCCTATTAGTAGTTAATAGTAACTTTGGTCCTATCTTGCACCGTTTCTGAGATACGGCGATTCATTGGCTGAAAATTGCGAATTTTTCCTACCCCACTCTCATTTAACGCCCTCGCTCGGGGTGAAACCTTTCGAATTTCTGGATGAATTTTTTATCCCGAAAACTAGAGTCCTTGGGCTATCCGTCGGTGAAGATTTCGTGATCCTAGCTTGCGTCGTTTTCACACAATGTCAGCGTGACGGACGGACGGACGGAAGGACGGACAGACGGATGGACATTCCGATCGTAGCTAATACAGGGCTTGCATAGCAGAGCTATGCTGACGCCCTGTAAAAATGGGCGAACATATATTAGATACTTAAAAAGATATCGTGTTAACAACGTTCAGGATGCACAGACAGACACACGCAGACTCACAAACATTGAACAGCCAGAAAACAACGGCCTGGCTGCAATACGCTGGCAGAGGCATAAAAATCATTGGGACTGGAACCAGTGAGCCTGGCAATTAGGAGGGGCAGATTACGGCAGTTTGGACATATTGAATGTAAATACGATACAGAATGGGTGAACCAATGTATTATTAAGACCTAGTGGGACTGTGTCGGCTAGGATATGCAGAGCTTTAGACTGTCCCATGAAAATGTTCAGAGTTAGATCAACGGAGACTGAAAATCAAAGGAGAAAATGGCTAACCTAGATTTAAAATGGCCACTAAAATGGTGCGAGTCTGTGAGATGACACTAACATTTTACTACATACGTTAAAGGTAAAGAAAACGTAGATAAATACATATATATTCCAGCTCACAACAACGATCAAACAGTATTTTTACAAAGTCTATACAACGACACAACAGAATACCTACAGTCTACTATCAATGGACTGCTGGCTTTCTTCCACTGTTAACTCAACAGCTTGTACAACATCCTACAGCATGACAAAATACCGTAAGTAAGTACGCAAGATTATTTGTAGACGGCGCAGTTAAAATAGTTCACACTGCCCTGTGGCCCCACTATCCACCGGAACCGACCGTACGGTAAGTCACCAGCTCTGAGATGTGGTGGTAAACTGTTCCAGAGCCCGGGACCGGCAGCTGCAAAAGCTCTGTCACCAAAGGTGCCGTGGGTACCGTACAGCTCATGCACAAATTCCAGCACAAAATAATTCACATAAGCAGGCACGAACATCAGTACTGAATACTGATAGATGTTTCACTACTGCCATTACTACTACTTTCTCTTTCATTCAATCAGCCCACTTTTTTCAACACAGAACCTCAGGATTGCCGCAGGCTGGATGCCCTTCCTGTTGCCCAACCAACATCAAAGAATGATGTAAAATAACGTCTTTTTTCTCAAAAAATGCTGCACACTCTACCATTTGAAAGTTCTGAGTACCCAACAGTATTGCGGGTGGAGTTGGGGAATTCCGGCTAAATGCCCCATCTGATACCACCTGTAACTCACAGAGGTCTCAGCAGGAACTGGTCCGCTTCATCCAGGTGTGAGTCGCCTGCATTCATAGGCTTAGGAGGCGGGGGGCAGGGGACATTTGCCCCTCCCCAAAAAAATTCAGAAAAAAAAATTTCCGGCAAATATCGTATATCTGGTCAGGGGATGCGAAGCATGAACGGATTTGAGCTGAGATCACAGAAATAGACTTTTAGCCTTTAAGACGGACAGTATTCTGTGTACATGAAATATATTTTTGAGTTTCGAAACCCGTTTTTTTATCTTTTTATGCTTCTGTTTACTACAGAGCATAATTTTAGCAGCACATTTTGTTAATTTTTCATACATACACTGTGTCCCAAAAAAAACGACACTGATGTTACACACTATAGATTCAACCCACATCAACCGATTTCGGTAATTTTTGGCAGAGATGTTGCTGAGAGAGTATGCTATTGAATGGTGATTTATT
>Ga0209679_1000499_pt1 | contig 14451 bp, 8 predicted proteins | sample WorMetHEROISLAND_4_FD_187408 | JGI IMG/M metagenome (GOLD analysis project Ga0209679, IMG submission 187408) | Marine gutless worms symbiont microbial communities from Max Planck institute for Marine Microbiology, Germany - Olavius sp. 2 HERON... ...
GTGTGTGTGTGTGTGTGTGTGTGTGTGTGTGTGTGTGTGTGTGTGTGTGTGTGTGTGTGTGTGTGTGTGTGATCATATCTTCTGAACAAAATATCTCCAAAATTATGACAGATTTTGATGTAATTTTTTCGACAGGCGTGGTGTAGCCCTGGGAACAATCGATTAGATTTTGGTGATAATCCAGATTCTTTCGTGGATCCTGGATCATTTTCCAGGATTCTTTACCATCAGCAGACTGGGCACAAACTGACACTTTGCAGCATATCTCAGCAAGTTATAAACAGACTCTGATGACATTTTTGCAGGTGTGGGGCATGGTCCAAGGACTAATTGATAAAATTTTGGCAAAACTCAGATCAGGATCCGGATAGAGAAATTTTTACATATTTTTTATAGTTCAGTGTGGCTCTCTCACGGACATTTCTATTAAAAGTAGTCAAATTTATTGGTCATCAAAATCGCAGTAAGTAAACTAAATTACAGAGCAGAAGAGAGTTGCAACAGTCAAGTGACAACTGCACACTACCTGGCATCCATTCAACAAACACGAAGAAATGACAGCCCTGCTGTGTTGCTCCTAGTATCCGCATAACGTTAGGATGATTGAATTTCGCCATCAGATCAATTTCCTGCTTCACTGCCTCAATAACTTTCTCCTGTTCTGCCTCCGTGTTGCGGCACAATGATATCTGCAGATGGGCAAATACAACCTTACATGTAGCTGACACCCAGCACTACAACAGATCACTGACAACAGCCATTAACAAAATAACCTGTACACATTTAGAATCAGGGATGTGATTGAATAACTGGCACAAAACAGAAAAACAAAGTTGAGGTGTGACGCAATGCAATCACTGTGGATAACTACTTAGTTAAAAGCTGACAGTATATGCAATCGGACTTGACTTTACACAGTTCGACAAAAGAACATTCACGACAAATCACTGATCAGTCTCAAAGTTTCAACTTTTACATAATTTCCATGTAATCAGCAAACTATGGCTGACTCGCTTTGCTAGATTCATCCGTGTCTTCAAATCATCTGTATTTCTGTCCGGGACTTTTCTGTTTCCACTTACTATCATCGTTCTGGGTTTTTCGAGTTTCTTTTACAAATACATTTCCGTTTCATTAACGGAATCAAATGAAAGTCTTCAGCAATTACAATGTAATACTTCGTAGGTATATTTAACGTTGACAAAACAAACCAGTTGTAGTGATCGTGTGTTTCCTCGTGTAAAGTACTTTGGAACTGTAGCAAGGGATAACTGTCAAAAAATACTGCAAAGTAACAAGAAAAAATAATTCGTAGTTCAGTGCTAAAATATCATCCTTCAATGCTTCGATGCTGTTGGTTGGGTGACAGGAACGGCATCCGGTCAGTAAAAGTTCTGCCGCAACAATTCCCAAAAGTTTACATTTGTAGACATACCAGCCTAACCAGTAGTAACCGAACTTGGAGTAATTCCGGAAAAGTGGGTCAGTTAGACACAAACCTGGTGTGTGGGGTGTGTGTGTGTGTGTGTGATATCAATGACGGTGTTGGAGGGGGGCATTTTGTGGCAAAAACTTGCTTTTACAACAGTTGTCCTTTGAAAGACGTTTGCAGGACTCCAGCAAACTTAGACAAACAGGTAAACAAGCCTGCTAAACAAAGTAACGGTTGTAGTTAGCACTATTATTAATTAGCCTTATTGCTGAGACCTGCTTGACAGCCATCAGAGTCCCAGTGCGGACATCGCGCGCCTGATAGCACGTGGAAAATGCTCCAGTTCCAAGAACTGCTCCACGCATCCAATGCACACCCTCCTTGTACAGATGCTCATTACTCTCTGTTATCTGCAAACAAGTACAGTGAAATATCCAAATATACAAATATCCAGCACTCAGACCCTCAGTCTCGGAGGATGGAACTTGACAACAACAACGACAAGAACAGTAAGACAACAGACAGAATGGTCCTGACCTCATCTTGGACATGAATGGTGACAGTTTTCTCACTGAGTTCACGAGTAAGTCCGGGAATGTGAGGCAACCGGTCTTGACTGACACACGATCTCTCCATAGCAGCAACCAGTGCCTGAGCTTCCTCTATCTCAACCTCCTCCTTACACTGACACGGCTCTGACAGCAAACATCGCACATCAGTAATTCACTTCAGGAAATCCTGAGTCACAAATCGACCCACTGTCCTATCAAATCCTCAGTCACAAACCGACCCACTGTCCTATCCCTGCAGAAGTCATCCTACTGACTCCGAGCCACAGCAAAGCCACCCCACCCACATGACTAGCCAATCGACTAGGGTGGCCCACTCCATCCATGCAACCACCTACGGGTACGGGAAGCTGTGTGACACCACTAAACCCTAGAAGTTCTAGCTAGCACCTATTAGCAAATCATCACAACAGGAACAGCAAAGAGTACGGCTGATGGTACCCACTCACATAACCATGGGTGCCTTGGTGGCATAATGGTTAGGGCATCAGACTTGCGATCAAGTGGTAGTGGGTTCAATTCCCAGTCGGGCTGCTATCAAGATACCTAGGTCAACTCAGTCTGCCATCCCTCCGGGGTAGGTAAATGTCCAGCATGGCTGGCTGGGGTTAAGGCAGGCCGCATTCACTTGTGTCGGGCAGCAGGTAACACAGTGTGATCCCATATTGCATGTGATGCCCCATAGCTCGGAGATGGGTTCCCATGTAGATCTATATGCATCTTCAACCTTTTTAACCTTTTCAAGCAATTCTCACACCTATGGTGTTAATATATACAACAGGTTACTGTTGTTACTCAAACACAATAACACGGCTCTGTGGTGTCTAAACAGAATATGCACGAAGTGGTTGACATTTCTCTCAATTCATCGGCAGTCAGACATCATTCTGTGTTCACAGCAGCATGTGGAGTAAATTTACCTATGGATATAAAGCAAATAACTGGAAAAACTGGTAACAGGAACACTGACATGCTACTTAACTAGAAAAAATCGACAGTTAGCAGCATTTTCACCTTTTAATCTTTTTATCACTGTGATTTAGACACTCGTGTTAACAACACTGAAAAATTTTCTCATTAATTTCAAGTTTTCACTTCACTTCACTTCACTCAGTAACAGTAACATAAACTTCATCAGCCAAAAATTCACAGCATATTTTTGACAAAGTGAAATATAACTAAAATGTGCATAAAAACTGATGCAGTGTGCACTAATCAATTTGGAAGGACTCTGAACTAAAACTCCATGTTGCCAAACGAGAGACATGCTAACCACCTGACAGCATCAGCTGCTCATGGTATGTATCACGCAGGTCGCGGTGGTCTAGCGGTAACATGCCTGACTGCGGTATGAGAGGACCGAGGTTTGAATCCCACCATGGGCAGTTGCAGATTTTTCGTAACGATATACAGCTACACACCCTTACTGCAGTGCCTAGGTCGACTCAGCCTCCTACCCTCCGTGGGATGGTAAAATGAGAATCAGCTTTTGGGCTGAGTAATAATAATAAATGGCGATGGTGGGTGTGGCTTCTGGCAGCCTACAGGCAGCCTACGGGCAGCCTACAGGCAGACTCACAGCCCAGGTCGTTTGGCCGGGGCTGAGGGTCGGCAGCTCTTGGCGCCATTCCATATTCATCATATGAACCGGGTGAACCCTCAAAGTAGCTTGCCACGATGACAGCACCATAAACATTATCACCCTTATTAATATTATAACTATTATTATCATACCTTCACTTTGTTCGAGTGAGTCATTTGGCGACAAGACAACTTCATTCTTGAATGAAACTTTCTCGCTGGCACTTTGCGGTGTTTTAGCGAACTCTGTTAGATCGTCAGTCGTTCCACTGGTAGAACCATGGCTGCCACTGGCCGATCCGTGACTGCCTAGCAGTGCCGCACTGTCACTTGTGTGTAAGCTGAAGGACTCTGTCGTTCTACAACTGGCGCCCAGCTCAGCGTCGGAAGTATCATCTACTGATGATGCGGCTGTCGTGATCTTACTCCGACGAAACAATGATGGTGAAGTTTGGACACAGGTATCGGTCATCATAACCTGCTTACTTACGACAACTGCGGCATCGTAAACAAACCGTTTCTCGGAGGGCGACCGGGCCTCAACACCGTGGGCAGACTTATCGTCAGCACTACATACCACTGACTGCAACTGATGTGATGTGGATTCTGAAGTCACGTCAGCATCAGCATCTTTGGATGAGTCTGGGACAACCTCCATCCGCGGTGCTGGCTGAGCAGAAACAAAGAATACAACAGGATCAACGTCAGCGGATGGCATCGCATTAATGGACGGTCTGGCTTTATCACGGACATAGTCACCGGCAAGTGACTGCAGCTTCCGGAATATCCGCCACTGGATCTCGGTGTTGGCGGAATCAAGTAACTGGCACACCTCATCGACAACCGCCATTCCACCGACGACAACTTGCAACGCTGCAACTTGGCAGAAGACGCGGTATGCAAGCTTAGCGGCCTTGGCATGTGGAAAGGATAGGTGCCGTGCGACAAATCGTAGAACGAGAAACGTCCGACTGTAACAGTCCGGTGGTTCTGTTGTGACGTTTGCCGTGGCAGAACTTTCGACGCGCACTGTTGCTCTGAAGTCCATGGCTCGTTCGTGGATAAGCTGGTCCAACACATACAGACGACCTAACAACCCTTGCCACTGGACTGCAGCAGCATCACCTTCAGTTTCCACGATGCACTGCAGCAGATAGTCAATGCCGCCGAGACCAAGAGCGCCTTCACACACCAACAGCCTCGAATAAATCGCACGTCTCATTCTCAAAGCTTTTGAGGTAGACACTTCAAAATGCTTCATAACAATAACAAATAATCATTGTAAGCAAAACTGGCAATACGAAGGTAAGCTTCATTATTTCTGCATTATTATAATCTTTTAAATGTTAACTACACAATTAATATATTATCTTACTGTTCTTCTAAATACTGACAGTCTTGGTCAGCAGATCGAGAAATGTGTTGTTGATCTCGGTTTTGGAGCCTTGGTCTTATATGAAAGAATCTGGATTCTCTGCAAGAGCTAATCGATTTCTCCCTAGCACATAGGCAGGCACTGCTCCTTGAAAATATCATCAAAATCTATTTATAACTTATAAGGCACTACCTAAGTGTATGCAAGCTAAACTATTCTTGAATACATCGGACAAAGGTCTGGTTCGCTTTGCCTTGACTCTTGAGAAGAAAGACTTGAGGATTCTTGTCGGATTACTTACCGGTCATGCCGATCTTAATCGACACCTCAAAATTATGGGTCTCCGAAATGACCCCTCTGCCAAGATGAGCAGGAAACTTCAATTCATTTCATTGCTCAGTGCAGTGCTATAATGCTACTCCGAAGATCTATCCTCGGTGATTACACACTCTCGCTGGACACTCTTAACGGTATCCACTGGACAGTTCTCCTGAGGTTTGCAAAAGCCTCTAAGAGATTTCTTCGACCATGAGGTCTGTCGGGGTTGCGCAATGGGGCCAAACTGTGGCCTCAGCGCTGGTGTGCCTTGGCACCCGCCCCGAAGGTAAGGTAAGGTAAGGAGTTATTTTGCACACAGACACGCACTTTACAATGCTGCAGTTGAGTCATTACTGCATTTTTCATCAGCTTTAGGTACATAGTACCACATACTGTTTTTTTAGTTTGCTGTGCATGGAAAAGTTTAACTGGGAAGTGACTCTCACTAAAACTGATTATAAAGCATGTGCAAGTATATAAAATTTGTGTAAGGAGTTGTTAGATTTATGGCAGTGAGACTTGGCCAGTGAAAGTGAAACACAAGTTAGGTTGTACAGAAATGAAACGACGAACATGTGGGTTTAATTTAAAAGACAAAGAAAAATACAGAACTTAGGGAGTTATTTGGACTGGAAAGAATCAGCATGGCTTGGACACGTTGAACACAAAGATGATGCAGACTGGGTCAAGCAATGAGTGAGTGAGTAGGGTTTAACGGCACATCAACACAGATTAGGTCATCAGCGCCGAGCTTGACCCGAAAAGCAGATACACAGTCCCCACCAGTAAGGAGAGCTGACGCTATACAAACCTTGCCAACGCTATATAAATTTTGCGTAGCCCTATTACCGCATCGCCTTTCAATTCAGCTCCGGCCCCTAAGGAATAAGTGGGGTGGCAAGATCTACTTATAATTTACATCAGTGCCTAAACATCATGGACTCAAGAGCCCACTAATGGAAAGCTGTTTTGTGTAAATAAACAGCATGCGTCAATACATCAACCAACATAGGATATACAGATATACACAATAGTAATGTTCCCTCATTAGGGTTAGAACAACAGCATGAGGAGCTGTGCTCCAATACCCCAAGGGGCAATGGGCATTGAGAGAACTAGACAATGGGATGACCTGGTGGAATCAGAAGGAATATGGAGAGTCTTGGCCTGTCCTGTGAGGATGCTCAGGACAATCAGATCAATGGAGACTGAGAGTCAAGGGGGAACTGGCTAACCCGGGTTTACATATAAAATGGCCATTAAAACAGGATGTGTGTGTGTGTGTGGTCTCGGTTTTGGTCTTGTATAGCTTGGTCTTGTGCAAGTGGTCTAGCGGTTAGATTATCGGACTCGTAACTTTCAGGTTGCAGGTTCGAATCTCACTGCGGCCCATTTGCAAGCAACCTTGAGCAAGTTGCTAACCTATGGTGTGCTCAGGTCAAGTCAGCCTCCTACCCTTTGCGGAACGGGAAATGAGTAGTTGCTTATCAGCTACGAGGTGAAGGCCTAGTGTGGCTGATTGGTGCGGTGGTATGTGGTATGTCTGTGTGCTGCACCATGGGTCCAGTTGTTCATTAGTGCGGGCAATGGATGGTTGCGTGATGCACTGCGGTATCATTAGCTCTTGCCAATCAGCTGTCACTTCTAAGATTGTAAAGCACTTCTGTTCATGAGCCTCGACTCATATAAGCAGCACTATAGCAAGTACTTCGACCTTTACCTTTATGTACTAAGTAGCATACCATTTGCATTGCTTACCCGGACTTACGATTTCCCGGCCAACTGGGAGTTCCCCAGCATCACCCTTTATCATCTCCAGCAGGGTATCAATCGACAAGTGGCTCATGCGCCTGCATACAAATAGACAGTCAAAGTGTCAACAGAGCTGAAAGAATTCTTCCTGAAAAAACGTCCACAGGTCGTGTGACCGCTGCTATTTCAGCTCCAGTTGGATGACTTGAATTGGCTCATCACCAAAATGCATCAAATTGCATATTAAAATTTTAAAAAAGTTTTCTGGGTTAACCTAGACAAAGATCAATAACACATACATCAATTCAATGTACTAGAGCTAAAGCAGGACTGAAAGTACAACATGGTTTACTCTATGGAAGCAGCTTAAGGTAATTAAAAAAAATTACTAGAAATTTACACTGCATAAATTTTCAACAAGAAGTTTTTCTACAATACAGATCATCAACTACCACTGAATGCAGCTCATAAATTCTAAAAAAACCTCCACAGCAAATGACAGGGTATAAGCAGAAGCACTTAAGAAGAGTAGGCAGGTGGACATCAGTTAATTATTATGCATATGCATTACTTTTGGTAACAGCTTATTTATGTTCTTAGTTTATCCTACTTAAATTGGTCAAACCATACTGCTTTTTAAACACTCAAGTCTAAAGCATAGAAGTACATTAAAGCAGAACAACAGTGGCAATTTTGGAAACATGCACTAAAAAAATCTTGGGCAGCTGACCGGTTTGGGTCGACACACTTGACGAGGAGTGTGTTAACGATGGGACTCATGAGAGACTGGAGACGAGACTGCTGTTGAACATCACGGCATGGAGTGTACAGCAGTGTGGAACGCAGCGTTCGCTACAAGCACACGAAGAGTAACGTCATCGAAAATGTCACTAATATGTCCACTTCAACGCTAGTGAAAATCACTAACAAAATCATCACACTTAACTTGACAAAAATATGCCATTCAATTTTCACTCATAGCAATCCACAAAGCAGTGCTACTGTGCCACTCTAATAAATTTTCCATATCACGAGCCAATGTGATTTATAAACATTATTAATAATTAATAAATGAACTTCCAGAGTTTTCATATTAATGCTATAACATGACCAGATTTACAGTAAGGAACTTAACTACACCGTGAATCAAAAAATGCACCTCATCTCAAACACATCGCTACAGTACCTTATGAGAATATGTCAGGAAACTATCATCACAAGATACTGCAGCAAATATTTGAGGTCAGGAGGAATCTTCAATGAACACTTTATTGCATATTTCCTACAGAGTGTGCCAACGAAAGAATTTTGAAAATCGGTGAGTATTTAATAAAGTTATCACAAAAACTTGGACGTGTAGCTTTTTGGACTCACGGACACGGTGTACATTCATATGCATGTGTCAACCATTTGTCAGAATACCAGCAGAAGACTTGATTCTTAGAACTATATTTTAATTTTTTTATTCCAAACTAACACAAATATAACAAAAAAAAGTAAAATTAAAACTAAAAACTGCAACAGACCAATCCTGCAACAAAGACTTTGTAGACAGGATCGGCCAGCATGTGTGTCAGCACACTGAAGCAGCATTCAAGCATTAGTCGTGTGTTTTCCTGGCGTTCTGCTGACACTTGGACGCCCGACCGGCCTTCGCCGACACCCAGCAGCAGCGTTGTGACAGCATCGCGTGACAGCAAGCGAAGACCGTGTTCTCGTACCACCCAATTGTGTGACAACAGACGAACAACTATCTCCTCCGACAAAACCTAAAACAGCACCAGACAGAAAAGAAAAGGTAACCGGCGCCACACCTACAAACCATCTAGATGCACAAAAACAGCTAAATCAAACACTTGGTCTCTCATAAACACTTTGTCACAGTCACAATCTGAGCTACTATCTCAACAGATAAAAACCAGCCTTTGCCAACAATATTTCTGAAAGATATGTCCCGAATTTGATACTGACCATGAGCCACTGGTCAGCCAAGTGCTGATGCTCAGCTGGAACTGGGTCAGCAGGCATAGATTCAACATCGGCTCGTTGTGCTGCGCTGCCTGGTGACGGAGACCTCTGATTGGTCGGCAACACACCGACAGATGACACCGAACTTGTACTGCATGCAGAGGATAAACAAACGCAGAAACAATATAATATACCTGTTTGTTTCAGAGAAAAAGAAGTACAGACAAAACAGTACGAATCGTCTCCAGTTATTGGTGAAAAAATCCCGTTCAAAAACCAAACCGGCAAGCTTGGTCGTTTTGTTCAGTGTGAATATTATCAATCTGTGATCAACATAGATGCCATCAGCTGTCTTTGACTAGTACTGCAATAACTGATACCTGGTAGGTAAGACATCTGCCTTTAACTCAGGTGCACTATCCATACACCCGTATGTATTGTACCTGTATAATGTCTGCACGATGACAAGCAATCCAGTAAATTAAGGAACCTCACTCTGCTGGCTTGTTGGGTGCCCTAACAGGCCACTTCGGCTACAAAGACCAGTCAGATATGATGATATGTCTTAACTGACACATATGCAAATGGTCTAAGATATGTTATTTGTTCTTATCATACGACAGACATATATCAGCCCTGATATATCTCTGGCACACGGGCTGATATAACCTAGCAATGGGCCAATATCGTTAGCGATGGAAATTCTCGGGGCTGATATCAGTGCAAGTGCTTTTATAAAGAACGTAGCTTAGTTTGGAATTTCCAAACGTCATTGGCAGCAACGGATGTCTCTGACTGGTTGTTGCAGCTAGTGCTAGCACCAGCATTGTATAAACAACGCAGCAGATGATCAATCATTCATCAGTTACTTTCAGCATATTCCAAATAATTTTTGCCTATCTATTTAGTCAAGTTCGATCATATGATAAAAAGATTACCACATGGCTGTCTTCATATTGGCTCTATATCAAGACCGAGCATCGACAACTGCCTGAGGACGCCTCGGGCAGTTGTCGATGCTGGGGCTTGATATAGGGGCTCATATGAAAACAGTTGTGTGATAACCTCTACACAAACCATTTCAAGTATGGCAACTGTTTTAAATTCAATCAGTAGTCAAAAGTACTCACGATCCACCAGAGTTCCAGGGCACCTGACACAAAGGACAATGCAGTGGCTTGTGTTCCTGCCGACATTCCTCAAACCCTGCAAAAACAAAGAACTGAAAATACCAGAGCCACTGTTTCATGTCAACAATTTTTCAAACGCATTTTGATTACAGATATAAAAATGCTTTCAAAATGCACACATTAATTACTAATTACAACGATCTTACAGATTAGGTATAAAATAATGAATACAAAAATACTTTCATTACGTGATAAGTATGCGCCTCTGATTCACTTGTGACGCATGGCACTATAATAACGTCTTGATTGATTGACTTATTAATGAAACACATTTTACTTTGCAGGGTTTTAAATACGTTAGTAACTAAAGGGCTGCCACTAATATATTAACAAAAATTAGGAACTTTAGGGACATCAGAACTTGTCAAAAGGGACCTAAAAGTGACCAAAAAGGGACCTAAATTAGGCCTAGTACGACACCAAATGTCACGACAAACCACATTATTGCTCCTGTACATGACCATAGACATCAAGAACTGCGACACATAATGTAAAAAAAACAATGTGAATATATACCGGGTACTAATCAAACACATGTAATAGTTCAGTTCACCAAATTCTAAACTGTTCAGTGTAATATTATCTACACAGAGTAATATTATCTGCACGTTTGAGCTGTGCTGTTTCAAGCAGTGTTTGAGCAACGTTAATGTCTGTCACATCTCCAGTTTGAACTGCCTTCTTCAACTTGTTCTCTGCTTCTTTGAGTAGGGAGTCAGTCAACTTTTCTTTTGCATGCTGTTCTGTCTTCGCTTTCTTCAGACTTTCCTCTAAAGACAGCAGTTTCTTCCATCCTTCTTCGAGATCTTTCTGTGCTTGTCTTCTGGCTGAAGCAGCTGCTTCTTCCTCTGCTAAATCTATTTTCCGTGAAATTCATGTACATTAAAAGCCTAGTTCCACTATTTTCCGTGAAGGGATACCGTTCACTTTATAGGGTTAGGGTCAGTTTTCATTAAACTCCATTGTATTGAACATTTTCACGGCAAATAGCGAATCGGTGTGATAACTTTACGTGAATTTTCACAGGAAATAACACTTAGCCTTCTTCCTCTGCTTTCTTCTGTTTGGCTTCTGCTTCTTCCAATTTTTTTCTTTCCAGATAGGCTGTATAGCTTGCATGTACCTGGTGTGCAAGTGTTAAGAGCTGTCGCATTACTGGAACCAAATGAGGCTTACGATCATATGCCAGCATTCCATCACAAACAGATAATCTTGCATTCAGCATCTTCAGTGACATAGCAGTAGCAGCCCACAAGTAGCCCTAGTACATTCTAAGAATATAAACGTAAAATTAGTCAGGAAAATTTGCAAAAATTGCCAATTACACAGAAATAGGAACTTTAGGGACCAAGTGCTTAAAAAAGGGACTTTAGGGGATTTAAGGGACCAAGCGGCAGCCCTGTAACACCAAAGTGTGAAATTCCGTCAACTGGTTTAAAAGCTATCATGCTAACATACGTACGGAGACGCATGCAGGCATGTGTGCACTGAAAATATAATGTCCCTGACACACCTGTTGGTGGGTGGAGGCATAAAAACTAAACATAAATCATTTAACAATTTGAAATAACTGTTTATTCCCTGTTGAAGTGAGGCTGAAATACTTGTAGCAAGAAAATGTTGTATTCGTAACCTTCCACTCAGATACTTAACACTATGGGCGGCTTGATGGCGTAACGGTTAGGGTGTCGGATTTGCGATCAAGCGGTCGTGAGTTTGATTCCCGGCCGGGCCGCTATCAAGCTGTCTAGGTCAACTCAGCCTTCCATCCCTCCAGGGTAGGTAAATCGAGTACCGGCCCGTCTGGCTGGGGTTACGGCGTGGCGAGTTCACTTGTGTCGGGTGGCAGGTAACACTGTGTGATCCCATATGGCAAGTGATGCCCCGTAGCTCTGAGATGGATTCCCATGAGGAGCTAGTACACTCGGCTCGGCTTTAACTATGACGTTTGTGAACCAGATGAAGACTTTCTCAACTTCAGTAGATATGACTGTCAACTCACAGCGAGTGATACAGTGATGGTGAAGACGATTCTGACAGCCATCACACACCGTCAGACTCTCCCCGTCCACCATCTCAATCAGACATATTGGACAGCGCGTTTCTTCATCGTCAACTGCCGCAACATCCGACACCTCTTTCTCCATCCTGCATCCGTATCGACATCACAACAACAAGAGAAGAGTCATGCTGTCCCAAACTCCTTTCATTCTACTGCAGCAAAGTCAACACATCTGGCAGTACACCAAATTTTTTTGACTTAACCGAAACAGTGCCATCAGTTTCTACAGGAATCGGCTTTTCTGCAGATAAAAAAGGATCACTGAATTCAATTCAACAGCAAGTTCTATAGTAGTAAACTACAGTATTTTGATACTGTTAGTTGGACGAGATGAAAGACATCGAGCGTGTAGAAAGCTCTGCTCCAACTATTAGTTAGTAAGTAGGTAAGTAAGAAAAATTGAGAAGGCGGAAATTTAACAAATTACTCACAATGTGCCACGACAAATGTTCATAGCCGATGTCCATTTGCTGGAAAGCTGTTCCACAGCTTCGGGCCAGCAGCCGCAACACATCTGTCTCCAAAGCTGCTGTAGGTCCGCCTGACGACACAAGTCCTGAAGTTGGCAGAACGCAGTTGATGATGACCTTCATCAGAGACTAGCTGACAGTGAGTGGCCAGGGAAGCCAGAGATATACCGAAGAGTGAATGGTAGACCAAGGTGGCAACCCTGTTAAGTCCACCCGCTTCCGAACCAGAAGCCAGTGCAACTGATATAACATCAGTATGATGTGGTCATGCTGTCGAGCTCCCGACAACAGACGTGTTGACATCATTCATAATGTTCACTTTTGGGATATCCTAACATAGCCGAAGAAAAACTGGCCGGTTAAATGAACATCAAAGCAGTAGCAGCAGAGATTTAGATAAGAAGCACTGCTTTTCCCATGCATCCGGCAAAGTTAAGTAAGTAAGAAAGTAAGCGGGGATATTATAGTGCACCCAAAAGCTAGCTGAACTAGCTTACTCTGGGCACTTTACCAAGTTGACAACGCCAAAGACTGCTAAAAACATGCTGATTCATTTACCAAGTAATCAGTCGGTGGGAGAGGGGGGAACTAAGGAGGAAAAGACTTGGCAAAGAGATAGGTCTTGAGCCAAGAATGGAACAAAGATGAGACAGGTTGACAGCAGGTTCAGGGTTGGAACCTGAGGGGAGCTGAGAGATGAATCAGACTGATAAGGAACCTGAAGAGAATGAGGAAGTTTGTTCCAACTAAGTGCAGCAGCAAACAGTCACTCACTTCTGTACAGCAGATTCAGATGGTGACACTGGTACACTGGTGCTGTTAGTCGGCACATCAAGTGACTTCATTAACTGCGAGTCTTTCGCTTTTGCACATCGAAGCTTTCGTCGATTATCAAACGAACGCAGCAGCATCTCAACCTGCCAACAGTGTTTGGTGGCAAATCGTCACCGACCTTCCGACACGAAAATGTGCCGGTCTATTTATCATTCTAATAACTGACAAGGCACAACTGTCCAGCAGCTAACATGGCAAAGAAGCTGATCCCAATCTCTAAGCAAGCATCTTAGTCTTAAAGTTTTGCCTGATTTTTACCCGCGCGACGCTATGCTAGCGTGGCAGGATTGTGAAATGTATTGTATAGCGAGGTATGATTCATCGAAAAATTCGTGAGGGGTCACCCCAAAGGAACGTGTCAAATGAGGGTGGGTTGGATTTTTTCAGCGATTTTTGACCAATATGTCGTCATATCTCGAAAACGGTGCATTTTAGACACAAAGTTACTATGGGACGGTAATAGGAAACCATATGCAAGCTATCGAATGGTGTCACTTTTGACGACCTTGAGTGACCCCTGACCCGGGTTTCAAGGTCACGGTAGTTTTAAAAGGCGAGTATCTCCAAAGCGACGCACTTTACAGACACAGTTACTATATAGAACGTAATAGGACACCATAGGCACGCTATCGATAGGCAACCTAGCTACAGCTTACAACCCCACTGTTCTGACGTAAACTGTGCAAACTTTTCGCAAGTGTCGCGCGGGTTTGTCAGCGACAGCTGGGCTTTCTTGTAAGTTTTACCACATGGCAGACAAAGCTAGCTACTTCATAAGGATACCAGAACATGCCAACATAGATATCAAGTGTTATGAAGTTATGCACATGTTGGTGCAGTAATTCAAGTTATACATTACTTTCACAGACATTTCTAGCCACTTTTCACGCACAGAATTTC
>Ga0209679_1000501_pt1 | contig 14433 bp, 12 predicted proteins | sample WorMetHEROISLAND_4_FD_187408 | JGI IMG/M metagenome (GOLD analysis project Ga0209679, IMG submission 187408) | Marine gutless worms symbiont microbial communities from Max Planck institute for Marine Microbiology, Germany - Olavius sp. 2 HERON... ...
CCCCGAAGCCCAATGGGTCGCAACGGGCCGTCACGTCACAAATGGCGCCCAACGTGGGTCTTTGGTACGTATACCCAGTAGCCATAATGAGTTTGATTATGCTAAAGACGTTGTACATCAAAGATCAGGAGTTTGTTTTAGTTTACAGTGTAATGAAAGTGAGATGCCAGGCCAGAGGTTTTTAACTGGTAGTTGTAATGATGTTTATGATAACTACTGTATTAACCCTACGGCAGTGGCAGGTGTGCCAGGCCAGGGCGGTAACTCGGGCCTAGCTAGAAGTTCTGCGGGGGGACAAGTGGGAGGTCCACAGCCTAATCACCAAAGGGGTGAGCATCCGGTTATGACAGAAGACCCGGATGGTGGATATCAGAGATTGGCTAAGAAACTGGATCAGTGTAACTTGTGTAAGAGGAATTTGGAACGCGAAATCAGCTGTGTGGAAAAAGAGTTGCAAGAAAGACTAACTTGCAAGTCACAGATCAGTCCACCACACCAGACGGTATCATCTGGTACAGTGGCAACTGATCAAAATCGTCAATCAAGTCGACAGGATATGAATTTAGCGGTAAGCCCGCGTGAATTTCGTATTCATCGCAGCGTCTATAGACGACGGCTGGAGCAAGATGATCAGATGGATCGACGCGGGGCTGCCTCTTCAAGCTTACCGGCTGAATATAAGAGAAGTAATAAGAGTCATCATCATCATGATTCAAGCACTTCTTCTTCTGATCAGAGTTCATATTCGGGTCAGAGTGATTCAGTCTCCATCAGCAGCTATGTTGAAGGCGACGGTAATCACGAAGAAGTTCAAGTTGGTCGTCGTGGGTCTAGTCGACGGCTTCACGGTCATCGTCGCAGAACTCAGCGGAATAATGTGGATGGTCATCATAATCAAGTAAGTAAAGTACTGTAGATGAAACCAGAGAAGTTTAATGGACATGGAAATTTTGAAACTTTTTCTGGCACAGTTCGAGAACTGTGCAACTTACTGCAAATGGTCAGATGAAGACAAAGCAGCACATCTTCGATGGGCGCTTACAGGTACTGCGGCTCAGCTGCTTTGGGGTGCTGAAGATTTGTCTTATCAAGGATTGCTGGAAAAGTTAAAGTTGAGATTCAGTGGAAAAGGAATGGAAGAGAAATATCAGACAGAGCTCAGGTGTCGACGTCGAAATCAAGGTGAAGCGCTGCGTGAACTTGCACAAGATATACGGCGACTTATGACATTGGCGTATCCAGGTGAGAAGTCAAGTCTGTCGCAACAAATAGCACGTGATTCATTTCTTGCAGCACTGGGTGACACTGAGTTGGAATTGAAAATCAGAGAACGTGAGCCACAAGATTTGGACGAAGCACTTTGTATTGCTCAACGCATTGAGGTGTTTAAAAATGCAGTTGAGGCATCCGCATCAGGGTGCCAACGAGTCAATCGTCAGGTTGTGGATTGCAAATCAGATGACAAGCCAGCCACAGATATTGAGTCTAGGTTGGAGAAACTGGAAAGGGAAATGAGTAAGCAAATGTCAGCTGTTCTGGCCAAAAGTGAACAACCAACTAGAAAGCAATGGAACAACCACAGGTCAGCAAGACAGGACAGTAATCACTGTCAGGGCGAAGCCTCGAAAAAGGTTGATGAACTCGAAGCTGTGTGTAAAGCCGCAGACCAGGAAATTAAAAGGGTTAATGCAGAAATGGAAGCCTTGAGTAAGGAGGTCGGAAGATTATGCCATTTGGAGCAGATGCGTGCAACTCTATTTCAGTCTCAAGCACCTAAGGCATCCACCCAGACAACTACAAGTCGGTCAAGATGCTGCTGTTTTTCCTGTGGCGAACAAGGACATTTTGCCAGAGAATGTCCACAGCAAATGTCAAGCAGCCAAGGTCAAATGGCTGGAAATAGGAGTCAACCTGGGTTCTCTGATCAGCGTCCCAGGAGGGTTAATGTCACGCTAAATCAGAGACGTCATAATGCTGTTGGGGCAACATATCTGTGTGCCAAATTGGGGGACAAGATGTGTGACTGCCTACTGGATACCGGCAGTGAAGTCACGTTGATCCCCGCGAGGGTGGCAAAAGATGCAGAGATTACAGAGACATCATATCTGCTGTCAGCAGCTAATGGCACTCGAATTGCTGTATTGGGGAAGTCTCTCTACCCTTTAGCATTGGCGAGTACAACGGTGTTGTAACAGGTTTAGTATCTGAACATGCAGTTGAAGTGATACTTGGCATTGACTGGTTGACGGACAATGGAGTGACATGGGAGTTTCACGAATCCAGAGTGCGTATAGGAGGAGTTTATTATAAGCTTCATCGTCAGGCAGATGATGGCAAGTGGTGCCGTCGTGCTGTTGCGCATAACAGGGTTGTCATCCCTGCTCGCAGTGAAAGTGATGGTGGCGAGGACAGATTTCACCGGTCACGTAGTTCGGGCTCCGCTTCGATCGGCGGGGCAGCCGATCGGCGACTTGGTAATGTTGCAAATTCAGAAGAAGCTGCGAGGAATGATACGAAGTCTGGTGACAAAGCAGGGAAGGGAATCCAGGATCAAGGCATTACTAAACCCCCGCTGTGGTCATTAGAAGGACTAAAGGTCATGCAGTGGTCACTTAGGGCAAAGCCGTTTGTGATAAATGTAAATAAATTAAAAATGTTTTGGCCAAATGCCAACGTCATGGTTGGATGAGGGGTCAGATCATAGTTGTGGGGAAGTTTCGGCTGAACGGGTTACGTAGCAGGACCCACATGAAGTTTCTGTTGCACCAGATTTAATGATAGGTGGTGGTGATTTGCAAGAAGAACAGAATGTGGCGGATGTTGTAAAACGGCCGACGCCTCCTCCAAGGCGGCCTTGGCGACGCCGCCCACTGTATTTGTCTGATTATGTGTGTTGACTGTTGTTTGCAGACGTTTTGCTTTGGACCAGCTTACTCCTTGCGGTATATGTGGTCAGTTGAAAAGTCGGAAGAACTTAAGAGACACAAGAGATATTGTCGCAGTCAAAATTCGGTTCATAGGACAGAACTGGAGAGTCTGGCGGAGGATGGTTCAGCAGCTCAATCAAATCATTTCTCGGGAGATACTGGCATAGGTAGTTCATCTATGCCAGCAACAGAACGTTATTCTCCCGTTATGTTGAGCGCCATTCTGTAAACTGTGATAGCAGAAGCTGTGCCCGCTCTTCTGGACCAGCACAACAAATATGATTTACCACAGCTCTGTTCCTATTTGCAAAGCTACTATCCGGAAATTCCGGAGATGTTGCGTGCCCCAATTGTAGTTGCGGCGACCACGGCAGCTAGACAGGCTGCACTGCTGCACGGAGTTGTTGAAAAGAACGTTCAGTCTAGAGATGCACGTAACAGAATTTGCGGCAGAAGCAGCTAGCACGCTATCATTTTGGGCATTGGGCCTACGCCCGCTGCATCGATCCGGAAATGTATTCTCCGAGTGCACTCAGATGGCGATTTCGACTTCTGTTCATAAGCCAATGAATTTGTCTGAGTCTGTTCCAGCGGCAGCATCTGTGTCTGTCCATGAACCAATTGATTTAGCTATCTTTCCAGTGCCAGTGCAGCGTGATGAAGAATTTGAGAGAGTATGATGGCAAATTATCGTCAGGAAATATCCTCTTTGACGTCAATTACGTCTGCACTTTCCGATGCGGATATTTCAGTTACTTATTCTCTGTCGGTTCAACCTTCTGTATCGGTTCAGCCGTCAGACTTTCTGCAACTGCCGGCTATTTCGATGGATAGTGCACAGATGTTGGCTGTGGTGGTATCAGAGTCAATCTCTTCACAGCCTGTTATTTCGACTTTGCCGTTAGTGCCACAGGATCAGTCATCTAGCCTTTCGACTAACGTTTCAATGCCAGTTGTGGTCCCGTGCTCGGTAAATAGTGCAGTCACTTTGGATGCTGCGGCGAGTTCTGGGCGCGGCGACATTTGGGATGGGCTGCCTCTGATTATCCACGCTCCTAGCGATGCTGGGTTAGAGTCAGAGAATGACCCGCGACAGTCTTTCATAGGTCGATTTGGATCTCAGACCGAAGAAATATTTCAGCGTGGCAGTGACGTGTCTGTGTCAGATGGTCTTGCAGGCGTGAAGGTGGCGTCAAAGTCGTCATCGGCAACCGGAAGCGTCTCCAGGGCAGTTGCAGTGAGTGCAGCAACGACTTCTGGGCCACGCCACGTCTCTTTGATGCCATCCAGGCATAAGTGGCACCGCTCACCGCCATCCAGAAATCGTTCTCCAAGTTGGAGACAGTCACGTCCTCCGCCCAGACAAGACCAGCGATCAGGTTACCATCTCGTTAGACGAATACCGAGATCTGATGCGTGGTCGTCGTCCCTAGAAATGACTGCACAATGGACTTAAGGATTCGTTTTGTGATAACATTCACAGACATATTTTTGGTTGTATACATTCTAGTCCAAGTTTGGATGATTTCATAGTAGATATTTTTTTGTTGTTATTGCTGTTTCAGTATTATTTTTTTCTGTAATACGTAAGGTGCTTCTCGCGGATGGCGGGAGTAATTGTAGTTTGGACTTTATCGTGCCATAGCTAGGCTTTATCGTGAACTATTTTTTTGTTTTCTTTTGGAAGTTGTTATTGTAAATAAATAACTGGTGTATAACTGTGTATTTTCGTTTCCTAGTTTGTCCTCTATGTGCAATATTTTGTAGATCTTTGGGTTGTGATGGCAGGATGGCTGTCAAGGCTCGGTCCTCGACAGCTCGGCGAGGCAGCCGATGGTGTAGCGAATGTGTTCGTCACATGTATACGTATTAATTTTTGGCACATCCCTGTATATAATAACTTTAGTGGAGCAGAGTTTTTGACGCGTAAGTTGTATAAAAATGTTTCATATTTTAAGTTATATGTTGGGTGTTAGAATTATTAGTTACAATAGCAATAATAGCTGGTAACTAGTCGCATGTGGTCGCGTGGTTTCATGCCTCGCTGGTTGTCTTCATGCTTCGCTGTCCATGAGGTGGGTTTTTCGCCTCACGAGGAACCTCACACCTCATGCAGATCCTCACGGCTCACGCCTCACGTCTCTTAGGTCCTCATGGATAGTGGCCTCTCCCCCCGCACGGAAAGACTATATAAGCACGTCAGCGCGGCCAGTCAGACACTGACACGTGTAGGTCAGTACAGAGGCCCAGTCCTGGCCTGGTTGTAAGGGTGGTAATGGGTGATTAATTTCGCCTATTGACTTAGTTGACGTTTCAGTTTATTGTAAGCATTTTGCATTAGTTTGGGCTTTCAATGTGTAGCACAATTGCACGCACTTTTATTTGCACTATTGTTCATATTTGTTTGTGAATAAATCTTGGATTTTAATGACATTTATGCTGGTGATGTCATACACCAAAAATATTCTATAAATAGCTGTACGATAAATATGTAACCTAATCGCTGAAATGCAGTTCATAATAGTGAAAACTGAATGTAAAATGGCCATTCAAGGTCACACATTTGAGGTCAGTGGAAAGGCGACAAGAGACTAAATAATACTATATAATAATGTTGGCCTGATTTCCGAAGTGTCGAAGACGTAGCATCCGAAAGCCCATAAAATTGACGTTTTTGATTATCCCACTGTCGTTTGATGCCCCCTCTCCGGGTAACCCCCGCAAATATCCGCATAAACCTTATATTGTCAGAATCTAGTCACTGGGCAACATCTTCGTTGGTGACAGTATGGGTCTATCTTCATTCAAATGTTCACGGTGGGCTCCGAAAGACACGTGCGTTTTGAAACAGAGTGCGTAATGGCCCTTCAAGGTCATCCAAGGTCAATGATTTTGGAACCAATCGATGGCACGTATGCAATTTCCTATTGGTCATCAATAGTAACCTTGGTCCTATCTTGCCGTTTCAGAGATATTGCAGGTTTTCCACTGAGAAGAGCAACCCCACTCCTATTCCACCCATATTTTGTGGGTGTTCCCCTTGGACTGGATTGCCTCCGAGGAGCGTAGACCCTAAGCTAATTATTTGTGTAATTAATTTCAAACTAACCCAACACATATGCCCATGGTGCATCAACGACACAGAGAGACAGACGGTCAGACAGACAAACAGACCGATTGTCGGATGGCTTACAGTAGCAATACCACACTCTGGACTACGTGCATCGCGGTAATAATATGCAAATGTTTTGAAATTTCAAAACACTCCATCAGTGCTAGTTACATACAAATCCACATCACCTTCATAACAAGCACCTGATTACAAAACGCCTTGTAAGACAGTTGTTTAACATCTTCCATGCAGACTTCGCAGCTGAAGTGAAAATTGCTCTCAACCAAAACATCTCGGTAACGGTACAAGAGGCACATAAAACACGACCTGTGCACTGTGATGATGCCCAACCCACGCTCTGCTTACTTACTTAGTTACTGAAAGCTTTATCAATGCTGAACACTGGACAGATAAGTAAGACACAAAATGGCACAGTCTCCACCTGTGTAAACACACACACACATTAGACCCACACACCCACATCCACACACACACCCACACATACCATGCTGAAGTTTGTTAAGAATGTCTTCCTCAACACGCAGAAGCAGGTCGTAGTTGGCCTGCATGTCAGCTGTCGGCTCAACCAGTACTGTACGCACAATGTTTGAACAGTATGACTTGTAACGTGTGCCCAGCATACACACGATGGCACCAAAATGTAGCTGGTTGCTGTCACTGCAATCACAACAAATACACATCATGGCACCAAAGTGTAGAGCTGGTTGTCACTACAATATAGAATGCTACAAAAAACTAAATACAAATCTTGTGATGCTAAAAGCCAAATAAGTATTATTAATTCTAAAGCTGGGAGTAGACAACTGAATAAATGATCATCTTTGCATTATGTCCAACAACAGTAAACTGCTACACCAGAAAATATGCACATTATGCTACACACGTGATGGAACTTCAAAACAACACAGCAGATCATTAAACTTAAGCATACAGCCACAGACACACTAAATAATGCTTCAGAATGTAAATCTCTGATGCTGCTGACCGGGCAACATGAAGAGTATCTGACTGGTCTGTGAGAAAATCCACTACAGCAAACCCTGACGTTCTACCTTAGGCCGATCACCGGCAACAATTCTGATAAAATAAACCCACTAAACAACTAGATGGTCAGAACTTGATGCACAGCATTGTGTAATGTGTATGCCTCCACCCACTGGGACCTTGGTCATGCTTGACCTGACCTCAAGATCTAATCAGTCCATCTTTGTCCCAAGATGCACTACTGACAAATGTTAGGTGAAAATCCATAAATGCACAGCAGAGACCTCCTGAAAGGCACCTCTCACTAGCAGCAGAAGCATAGATCTAAACTAGTAGTAGCAGTAGTCTGCAAGCAGACAGCAGTAGGTGATGACAGCAGCAGTAAAAAACTAAAGAATAATGAGAATAATGAGCTAGAATTGCTGTGACAACACTGCATATGTCACAGTGTTCTGGATCACAATGACAGCATGCTGACCCCAACCAGACTGCTTGTTCCTATGCTCCATCCTCCATCCTGGGGCAACACGGTGTACTTAGGGATCAACTGCTCGCCCGTGATGAAAAGTGGCCACGTAAACAACAACCAACAATATAACAATAATACAAGAGCAAACTGACCTGACGACACTGAACTTGAGCGCATAATGTCCACCACTCTGTATGATTGGCGGGTAGCACATGTCAAGTTGGTTCACGTCAACACCGGAGATGTACTTCTTACTGTGTGACGCTTCTTCCACTTGGTCTGCCAGTCTCGAGTGCTTCACGCGCTGCCACAATTAACAATCATTTCACAACAAATGCAATTTAGTTTTAGCAATGAATATGTAACAGGCAAAAAAGATGACAGAATGAGAAGATTCTCAACGGCACTTCCGCAAATGAAAGGCAACATTCAGTGCCACTGAGTGAGTGAGTAGAGTTTAACGCCCCACCCGACACACAATAGGTCATTTCGGTGGCGGTCTTCACAGCCAATCACTTGACTGATACTGACAAACAAAACAGTACAGGAAAATAAACATGCAAAAACTAAATACAATTCAAACAAAGTAGACAACCTAAAAAACAGCAAAACAAAACTACCCTGGTTCGGTCGCCTCTTACGACGCTCGGCCAGGAAACGAGGTGGGCTTATTCTACAATGATAACACACATGGACCCCGAAACCCACACGGGGAAACAAACAAAATTAAAAATATGACTGATTACAAGTTCTGCTGCAAACACCATCGGACTGATTTCACGGATTACTGGACACAGGGCTCAGTGCCACGAAGGTTTTGATAAATAACTAACTTCACGTTAGAACAAATAACGATATAAAAAGCAGATTTAGATCAAAGCAATTTAGCTACAATAAACAGTAAGAGTACACACTACAGCTCACTGTAAAAAACTTACTTAAGAAACATTGTAATTAATGAAATCAGTAAAATACATGCAACAGATACGCTTAGTTACGAGTACCCCTGGTATGCATAAATTGAACTAAAATATGTCAGCAAGTGTGATGCAATGGAAGTAAATTATACACCAGCAGTGACGTAAAACACAGCTTCATTGAAAAGTAGATTGCAGCAGTTCACACAAGGAAGACTGTACATAATGTGCTTCTTCCTGGTCATTAATGTGAAAAGTGCGGCAGCCAATAACAGACATTTGGGGTAAAACCGTAAATGTCACTGGATCATCAGAGGTAAAAGACGTTTGCGTGTGCATACGTGTTTGTGCATGTTTGTGCACATGGGTGTGTGTGTGTGTGTGTGTGCTCGTAGGTGTGTAATGGACAACCAGTAAGCAAGTCGCAGTGAAGACACAGTTGACTAGCTGACAACTATAGCAACAACATCAGGTGGCTTGGTGGCATAACGGTTAGGGCATCGGACTTGCGATCAAGTAGTCGTGGGTTTGACTCCCAGTCGGGCTGCTGTCAAGCTACCTAGGTCAACTCAGCCTTCCATCCCTCCGGGGTAGGTAAATCAAGTACCGGCCTGTCCAAATAAGGTTAAGATAGGGCACGTTCACTTGTGTTGGGTGACAGGTAACACTGTGTGATCCCATATGGTAAGAGATGCCCCATAGCATGAGATGGGTTTCCCATGAAGCGCTATACACAGCTTTTTTTATCAGTTGTCTTTGACTCCCACATGACAAGCGCAGACAGCCATCAACAACTAAATACTGATGCATCATGAACTGTCAGAAATCACAACTAGTAAGCTAGTGTATTCACAACAGAACAATTCAACAACTGACAAAACGTGCAACGAACTTTGTCTTTGTCAATCAGGTCCATGAGTTGTTCTTTGAGGAATTTACTGAACAAATCCATCGTTGCCTGACATGCTTTCTTCACTGTGATCAACTCTGTCTCATCCTTGGCAGCCATCACATACGCCATCGATGCACTCACGTCCACCTAAACACAGACATTGGTGCACTCGTAGCAACCTAGACACAGACATTGCTGACACACATCAGCGCAACGCACTCACATCAACCTGAACAGACATCGGTGCACTCGTGTCAACCTAGATACAGACATCGGCGACACGCATCGGTGCACTCGTGTCAACCTGAACAGACATCGGTGCACTCGCGTCAATGTAGACACAGACAGCATATGACAAACTCAAACAAACAATGCACAACAGACATCCAGCTAACGATGACAGACTCTAGTCTATACAGATCACACTGCTTCGGCAACTGACAAAAATTAGCTGATGATAACTCCGTCTAACCTAACTTGAAGTGACTCTGGAGTTACTGACTCATTAAATACAAATCAAAGTAGCAGTAACTATCATTACTGTTCTGCATTAACACTTTATGGTTATTATCTGTAATCACTACAAATCAGAACATGTCCTGAAAAGTCTCCTGAGAGATGTTTGGAGAATGCTGGGAATTGTTAAGTAGCAACTGTCACAAACAATGTATGACACAAACCTTATCAAACTCTGCTTTACTGACAGATGATCTCCAAGCGTCCATAAACTCGCCGGGAAATTTCTCGCGTGTGAACTCACCAAGTACTTTCCCCTAACAATGTACAACAAAGAGACATTCAATCAGTGCATAACAGTTCACAACTGTCATCATTGGTGATACTTTCGCAATGCAATGCTACATTTGTCACAATCACTGCGTTACTGCTGCACTTCTCATGCTCTCAGCTAATTTGCTGTAGTTTCAACTTCCAGTTGTCATGTTAGCTTGAAGTCACTGGGTGAATGACATCAAGCATTCTGCAGGTGTCAAGTATTTGTGTAGTGCAGCTGCTGGTCAGCTGAAACTCACTGGTTATCACACACAGTAGCAGTGACGGCATAACTTGTAGCTCTGTCTGTGTGTCTGATTCTGTGAAGTGACGTGCTTGAGTTAATACTGGTACATTCTAAAAAGTATCCCAGTGTGTTCTTATTGGGATGATCCTATTCTTCCCCATTCAAACTTAAACAAGAAGACAAGAACCATATGTTTGAAGGTGAAAGAAAAGTCATGAAACAAAGAACTATGGACATTGGACAAGATATGGAGAAAATAACACAGAGCCATCGAGTGCTGATGACAATTAACACTGAGAAATGCTGACTAGTGAGGAACGAGAGACTGACAAACATCATGACAGCAGTTAACTCCAGTTTTATATTTGTACCATATCTCTGTCATCACACCATTCAAACATTTCCATGTTCTAAGAGAAGACAATCACACGATAAATGGTCATTACCGAGAGGTTATTACTGAGTCAACAATTTTTTTTGAGAACAACCGATAATATTATTAAGTAACACAAAACAACAGATACTGTATTAAGCCTGTATCACTCGCCTCCAGTTATTTAAGTAAATCACTAATAATGAGCACGTTATAAATTTATCAATTTCTTCTGGATCTACCTTGCCAGACTTTCTGATGGTGTTAATCAGTTTGCTGAAGTTGCCACGGTCCTTATCATTCTGCACACACAAACGCAGCACTCACAATAACACTCATCACAAATATTAATGACAACAAATATTCAAAAAACCCAAACAAAAAAATAAATGTACTGACAAAAAGCAGTGCAACTGACGAGAAATTAACCAACAAATGTAATGTCACTATTATCAGCTTCTTATACTACTTTTACTGTGTGTTTAACTGGACTTTCTCCGGGTTAGGCTGCCCCAAAAAATAAACTTTGGACATTATTGGAGCAGGAATTTCTACAGGCTGGACGCTGTTTCTGTCACTCAACCAACAGCATTACAGCGAGCAGCGAGCACTGATGCTCTTCTAGTTTAGTTTTCTTTGCTATGAGTCAACTCATCAGCTGTTGCAAAGAACACACACAATGAGCTACATCGCCTATGAGATATTAAGCCACGCCTTAGCAAACACTACAAGAAAACCATGCTGTCACAAAGAAACCGCGTGATGCCACAGCTGTCCTTTTCAGCTTAAAGTTTGCCAACAACATTCACAAGTTTAAGAGTAGCCAACCATCGAAAGCCATGCTTCAGAGCTCCAAACACACCGCCACAAAACAGACTTTCACTCAAGGTCACATGTTTTGGAGTCAGTGGAAAGGCGATAAGGGACTAAGTAATACTTTATAATAAAATTGTTGGCCTTATTTGTTAAGGTTCTGACGATGTAGCGCCTGCAACTTTTCGTCTACCAAAGATACGCAGTCCTTCCGCTGATCCCAAATATTCTGCGGATCACGGTCCACTTCCGCACATCTCTGCTGATCACGTGATACAACAAAAAATATTCCATAAATAGGCTCTATGGTAAGTATGTAAAATAATTTAAAATTATTTTTGAAACTGCTGTTCATAATACTGAAAATTTAACGTAGAATGGCCAATCAAGGTCAGTGTTTTGGGGTCAGTGGAAAGGTGAAGGTTCCGAAGACAAAGCATCTGAAAGCCCTGAAAATTGACATTTCCATTACCTCACTGTCGTTTGACACCTCGTCTCATAGGAACCCTGTGAATATCCACATAAACCTTATACTGCCAGAAACTACATTGTCAGTCATTGTGCTACATCTCTGCTGTTGCTTCATTGAAATTTTCGTGGTGGGCTCCGAAAATGCGTGTATTTTGAAACTGAGTGGAACACGGCCGTTCGGGATCATCCAAGGTCATTGATTTTCGTACCAATGGAAAGCGCATATGCAACTTCCTATTAGTCATTAATAGTAAGTAACTAAGTACCAGTAAGTAAATGATTTATAAAGCGCCAAAGTCTGAATGAACAGAATCAGGGCGCATGGTCCTATCTAACTGTTCATGTAATTACTTTTGAACCTAACACATACGCCGATGGTACATCTAACATCATGGACAGACAGACGGACGACTTACTGTGGCAATATCGTACAACAGTGCAACACACGGTAAAAACTAAAGCTTCAGGCAACCTTATCTCGAACAAGCAGCTCAAATGGTGGGATGTCAGACTCTGTATCATCAACAGCTGCAGCCTCTGCCTGCTTCACAAAATCAATCTTCTTCTTGCTGGCGAGTACGACGATTGAATCTTTGCAGAATGCTATCACTGTGTCAGTCAACTCATAGCCAAACAGCCACGTCTGCCAGCAACATCAACAACAACCATTCGTTAGTCCAACTCTGCGGTTTCTCATAAGAACAAGCCCACCTACATGTCTCAGAGTCCACAGTGGAACATCCAACATGAGTCACAACAGTAGAGCTGCATCTAAACACTTGAGGCTTCAACATTACATCTTCTCCCTTTCTTTCCCCTTCCCTCTCCAATCCTTCTCACCCACACACGTCAAAACACGTCTATTCTCCTTCGGTTACAATCTAAATTTTCCAAAATCTCAAGAAATACGGCAACATACCTAGGCTTACGGTTGTTCAACACCCAAAATTTGGAGCTTCTCGCTAATAGCAACTGCTTACTGTATGCATGAGCTAGTTCAGCCACGACACACAGGCTGATATGTTCACCCATCTTGTTGCCCAGCAATTTGTTGGAGTGCGAAAAGCACGTTTTTTTTGCAAACAAAGCATCGTAGTCACCTGATGGCCGACAACGTAGGCTCAAGTATGGTGAGTGCCAAAATGATGCCAACGTTGTAGTATTTTAAAAATGTATAATTTTACTTAATAATGATGTTACTTTTTGCATCATTTATGCAGAAATGAGAGTGTGGGGTGAATGTGACTTTGTCTGGACAACAACCGAACATTTCTGAGCATACAGAACAACTCAAAACATTAACACTTCGAATGTCTTTAGAACGATATGTCACCTAAGGACAAACACTGGAAATTAAGAAATCGGAAAAAGTACAAATTTGCATAGTGTTTGTGCGTCGGCTGTTCAGCCTCCCCTATAGCAGACAATGTTGCCGATAATGTTGGTTGCCATCATTATTGGCCCGAGTGTCGTGGACTTAAGCCAGCACCCCAACTACTCAGCATTTAATTAACAGACATGTACATAATCATCTCAGCCAGTGTCTGACAATCATAATTACAACTAAAAATAAGGATGAAAACAGACAACGAACAAGCACCTGCCTTCAGAGAAGAACATGTATAGAAACGATATTCATGCAATTAATAATTGCAAAACCACAGCACAAGACACAGCACTCAAGAGGAAGGTCATTAGATCATCGGGGCTAAGGCAGCAAAAAGTCAGCTGTTTTAAAGACCTGTTGAAGTCTTGTAATCACATTTCACTTGTCATGTGATATTACTTTGGACATTGGTTCTGATTCAATAGAGTCCACATGGAATATTTACCTGAAGAGACGATGACTTGGAGTAAATAACGTCTTCATCTTGTCCAACGGCAGCAGCAAATGCGTCGACTTTGGACAGTACGTCGTCAGTCTCAAAAACACAAAAGTAAGAACAATACAGCTACGGCTACAACTTCTCTAATGTGCAACTCATACATCTTTGTGAATGTGCTCACTCACTAAAACATTTGCATTATCTGCTGCAGTCAAATTTCAGTATACCACAACCAGTTTTACTTTTTGTATCCTCTTTTTCATCTACGGTACAGAAATAGAGCGAGCTTAATCACACAGAAGTGATCAGCAAAATATCAGACTCTACACATACAGGGCTAGCTTTTTTTACCTGGCTATTTACCTGGTACGGCCGTACCAGGAGGAGACTCCGGATCCGGCCTAGGACTGTGCGGATATTAATCCACGAATAGGTCCATCTTGTCATTTCTGTGTACATGTAAATGCCGTTTGAATGTATTCACACAGCCAGCCTCAATGACGGATTGGTCCAGGTTATTGCAGTTATTGATCACCCTTTCAGAGAAGAAATACAGCCGGACATCTCTGTTGGTGCGATGTTTGGTTAACCCACTGGTTACCCACTGGTC
>Ga0209679_1000502_pt1 | contig 14426 bp, 10 predicted proteins | sample WorMetHEROISLAND_4_FD_187408 | JGI IMG/M metagenome (GOLD analysis project Ga0209679, IMG submission 187408) | Marine gutless worms symbiont microbial communities from Max Planck institute for Marine Microbiology, Germany - Olavius sp. 2 HERON... ...
GTGCAATGCACATAGTGCACGAGCAGCAAAATCTCACAACATCACAAATATAAGTGTTAGTGTTTACTAGTTCAGTTGATTTTGTGGTGCTTAATTTTTTTCACCACACGTCTCGGCCAAGGTCTCGGGAGCTGGAACGTCTCGGTCTCGTCTCGGTCTCGGCCTGAAAGGTCTCGTGCACATCCCTGCACATAAGCGTCTGTGAACGAACGAGACGTGATGGCTTTGTTCTTTGCTGGCGGCTGCTGCCCACTGCTTCACCCGTCGATTGATGCAGCCGCCGCCACAGTTGCTGGTGTTTGATTACCCCTCCCCGCCCCCACACCTCTCTCTACCGTTGAGGTCGAGCTGCACAGTTTGCCTCCTCTCAGGTTGCTGCAGTCAGCCTTGGGAAGTAATTTCAAGGGCAGTGACTTACTGTTAACAGACTATATATTGGCGTTAATGCTGTAAAAGTTTTGATGTAATGGTTATGGAAATAATGGTGAAACACTATAGAGGTCATTTTTTGGAACAACCGGTAGTTGATTACCATGGTACTCCATAAGATGACATGTATACAATGTGACCATCAACCCATTTTTAAAACACTCACACACCGATATAATTGTTACTTGTTAGTACACCGTAATCCATAAAAAAGTGTGGCAGTTCACTTTTGATAATAATGCTGTCAAATCTTAACAGGTTTGAATCGTTTTTGCACAGCTTTAGCCGTGAAGAAATTTTCCACATCACTCTACATGTGGGTGTACCCTCCCTGTAAAGTCACTTGGTGAATGCGTAGCATTTTTATTCAGCGGCATGTCGTCAGCGATGACTGATGTGCGTAGACATTGCTTGTCATCATATGTTGATGTAACTGGCAATTATTTGAACATGTGACTTTACTTGAAATTGCTAAATTCTTCCTGTAGCATTTTGCAGCATTTTGTACGATATTGACAATTGTTTCTGCTTAGTTTTATCCTTTTTCCGCTTTATGACATAATGCCCATCTGCATTACGTGAAATGTCTTATTACAGGTACATTGAGAAGTTCTTTGTGGTTAAAAATACAAAATGCTCCGATCTGTGAATATTTGACAGAGTTATTGTCAGATGTAATTTGCAGCATTTTGTACGATATTGTATTTGTGTGCTTGCAGCAGCCAAGCATCGCAGATTTTGCAGTTATCAAGCCAATTAGTCGTGGTGCCTTTGGGTATGCCATTACAACTATTACATAACTTTTTTTTCATTAACATACAACTGTATGTTAATGAATTAGTTGATGGCGGAATTGCTTGGTTACAGTCTTCTCTGACTTGGTCTACCAGAGTTGACATCATAACTGAGCCAGTTAAGCAAAAACTAGAGTGAAAATGTGCCTTATTTGTATTACATAATGTGATCGAATATTATTGTCACTTAAGTGTAATTTCATTCTTATTTGTTTCGTTATAACTCTAAACAAAATTAGCTGCGAATGCTATACACTGTACACGTTCAGAAAAAAACACCCACTCTCGTTTTCTACTATATCTCCCGGAAAATGTTTAGATTTATACAAAATTTTCAGAGAATGATTAAGATGAATAATGTATTCAATCAACGTAAATATGACGTCATTCTGACGTCATATTTACATGTTTGTAAATAATGGGTTTTACGCACGGGTTTTACTGTTAAAGATAGACATTTGATAAAATGCTTGCGAGTCAGCAAGGGTTATGGAGCCACATGTTTGTGTAAGATGTTTCTGGGCAGACCATGGAATGTTGAGGAACTTTAATTAAGAAAATTGACATGACCTGCAGTATCTTATAGACATTTGATAAAATGCTTGCGAGTCAGCAAGGGTTATGGAGCCACACATTTGTGTAAGAAGATAAACCACCGACACACAGTTCACAACGGAAAATTGCGACGAAAAGTCATACTTAAAGTCGGCGAAGTTGTCTGTGGTTTATCTCTTGGCTGAGTGCGAGGCCGTCAACTTCGTTGATGTTGGTAGGCATACATGCACTGCGTGGATGACCACTCCCCCGCTGTTGGTCGATACTGCAGGTCATGTCAATTTTCTTAATTAAAGTTTTCACTCCATCAACATTCCAGTCCTTGCTGACTCGCAAGCATCTTATCAGATGTCTATCTTCAACGGTAAAACACGTGGGTAAAACCCATTATTTACAAACATGCAAATATGACGTCAGAATTACGTCACCGGTAGCAGTGAATATTTAACTTTTATGCCGATGGAATATTTTATTCGTCTTAAACATTCCCTGAAAATTTTGCGTAGATCTAAACATTTTCCAGGGAGATGTAGAAGAAGACGAAACTGGGTGTTTTTTGCTGAACACAGTGTATATTGCTAGAAGTTAATGCAAATGGTATGATGATGGAGGCTTGATGGAGTAGCTTTCATGTTGAATAAAAGAAAATAAATAACGCAGATCACAGCAAGTATTTCATTTTGAGTGTCGCCATTTTCAGGAGTGTGCAGGAAAATATAGGTTATGTAGGAGTCACAGCTGTTTGTGAAAATTGTTATAGAAGAGAAAATTGTTTGTGAAAATTGTATTTGGTTTGTACTGTGGTTATGCAGGAAGGTGTATCTTGGCTACAAGAAGAGCAATCCATGCAGAAAGTATGCAATAAAGGTAATGAAGAAGGTGGACATGAAAAACAAGAACATGGCCGGCCAAGGTACATGACTACACCTGTGAATATTGTTAAGGGCCGGTTTCTCGTTCTTTCGGTTAACCAGCCAGTTAGCTAACTGCCAGTTAGCGTTGACTGGACGGTTAAGTTTACACGCGTTGTTCAACAGCTCCCGTTACGTAACTGAATGGTTAACAGGAGTCACTTTGTAAGGACAGCTGTTATTGGATGACGGCGATCACGTGGTTACAGTGCAGGCCAGCCCAACTCGGCTATCAGCCAATAGCAGCAGTGCGCTGCAGTCTGCCATAGCTTTCGCCATTTTAACGGAATGGATTTGTACTGAACACATGTAGTAGAAACTTCTCATCGACTGTGTCAAATGGATTATTTTGCGGTAATATCTTTCATCAGTATCATAAGGAAAACAAAATTCGTAATAATGATATAAAATAAAAAGAGTTTTGCGCTATTTTGCAAACAGTTGACCAGCCAGTTAGCAGTTAACCGGCCGATTTCGGCCGGTTGAAGTTAGGTGACATTTGACTGTTGGTTAGTAGTTCCAGCAATGCGTTTTAACTTGACCGTCCAGTCAAGAGCTTAGTTAACCAGCCAGTCAAGAACGAGAAACCGGCCCTAAGTGCTGTTTTGTGAGTTACTACTTGCAAGCTGTATTTCATTTGCTGCTTGGTTTCATGTGAAGTCCAGTACTTTGTACAAGTGTTGGGTGGATAGTCAGTCAGCCGACAGGCGACGTAGTCCTAAACTGGTAGTTTCCCAACTGCAAGCATCACTAGCCTTTGCTTAGTACCAAATTATACTGCAATTACTGCATATTGATGAGGCGCATGTGTGAAAGACTTGCCCAGGGTTGTTACTTGACAGCAGTGAACCATGAGTCAAAGCGGGCCGCAACCCCTCAGTTGCAAGTCTGATACCTTAACCATTACACTAAGTAAGTAAGTAATATAATTTATAAAGCACCATAATTCGAGTAACATCACCATAATATGAGGCGCTGAGTGACACTGGCTAGTTATAGTCCTGGCAGAATAAATATGTCTTTAGACCGTTTTAAAGCCATGCAATGAGTCACAGTTTTAAGACCTAAAGGTAAACTGTTCCAAACACAAGGCGCAGCCACTGAGAAACGACTTCTGCCTAACATTGTTTTGCAGTGAGGTACAGTTAACAGTTCCTGTGACGACGAACGTAGAGAGAGAGCTGTGGTTGATAAGAGCGAAGTTCTGCAGCCAAATAGTCAGGTTGATCCGTCATCCGTGACTTGTAGCTCAATATCGCCAACTTGAAGTCAGTTCTTGCTCACTCACTACCAAGCCATTGTGTAACTGTTATTAGTTAAACGTTTTAATATGCTGTATTGTTTGCAGTGTCATTAAGCTCTATTGTCTGTGTTGCAGTCGTTACAGAACGTGATGTGTTGGCGTTATCCAAGAGTCCATTTGTCGTTCAGTTGTTCTATTCGTTGCAGTCTAAAGAAAGCATTTTCCTGGTTGGTAAAAACTGTTCCACTATACTGCTGAATTTGATTGAGGTTACATTGATGTTTTTAAGCCTCCGCCGCCGGTAGGCGCCGGCGGAGCCTATATGTTTTCGTGCGTCCGTCCGTGATTCACGTGGTAGTTTTATGTTTCCACGATATCTCCAGTATTTCTGTTGACGGATTTTCGCCAAACTTTTGTCACTGGTGCATCTCGGGACAGAGATGAACTGATTAGATTTTGGGGTCAAAAGGTCAAAGTTCAAGGTCACGGCATGACCGAATGCATCCCAGATGTTCATGTTTCCACTATATATCCAGTATCTATTGATAGATTTTCGCCAAACTTTTGACACAGGTGCATCTTGGGACACAGATGACCTGATTACGTTTTTGGGTTAAAAGGTCAAAGTTCAAGGTCACACCATCGCGGCGGAGGCACATAGCACTCGACGCTACCGTCGAGTGCAACTTTTTCTAGTTTAATATGGCAACAGATGTCTCCTTTAATGTGGCAGCATTGTCTTCATGACAGTTAGTATGCCTCCGTCCAATGTAGTGTGGCCGGAGGCATACTGTTTTTGTCCTGTTCGTCCGTGCGTGCATTCTGAAACATTGTTAACACGATGTCTTGCAGGGTATTGAACGCATTTTCACCAAACTTACATCAACGATGCATTATGGGACAGAGATGAACGCTTCACAGTTAGGGGTCAAAAGGTCAAAGGTCAAGATCACGGTGGAATGAAGTATGCTGGAAACAGCACTTTCTGGGCTTGTTAACACGATGTCTTGAAAAGTATTAGTCGGATTTTCACCAAACTTACACTAATGATGTATTATGGGACAGAGATGAGTGCATTGAATTTTGGGATCAGAAGGTCAAAGTTCAAGGTCACGGTGGAATAACATGCTGGAACCATCACCGCACAGGTGGAGGCATACAGTACTCAAATTCTCGTGTTGAGTCAGACTTTCTAGTTATTACTAAGCTCAGGCTGTAAATATTAATGATTAAATTATCGAGTTATTATTGGGATCGGAACTAGTCGGCTTGGTGATTAATCGTAGACTGAGATGATTTTTATTAAGCCACCGCCGCCGGTAGGCGCTGGCGGAGGCTATATGTTTTCGGGTCGTCCCTGCCGCTGTCCGTCCGTCCGTCCGTGATTCACGTGGTAGTTTCATGTTTCCACGATATCTCCAGTATCTGTTGACGGATTTTCACCAAACATTTGTCACTGGTGCATCTCAGGACAGAGATAAACTGATTAGATTTTGGGTCAAAAGGTCAAAGTTCAAGGTCACGGCATGACCGAATGCATCCCAGATTTTCATGTTTCCACTATATCTCCAATATCTATCGATAGATTTTCACTAAACTTTTCTCACTGGTGCATCTTGGGACACAGATGACCTGATTACGTTTTTGGGTCAAAAGGTCAAAGTTCAAGGTCACACCATCGCGGCGGAGGTGCACAGCACTTGACGCTACCGTCGAGTTCAACTTTTTCTAGTTCTATGTTAACATAACATAGTGTGATATTCACTTTCTGCTTGTATAACGTTCTAACTGTCACATACATGACTAGGTTACCTCTCAGTGGTAATCAAAGCCAGATGTGAGTCCATTGTCTTCACGGGCCATAATGGCTGCTGTATACCTGTAGTTTACCTGTTGTTTACGTTGCAGGTGATGGAGTATCTGATTGGTGGTGATTTGAAAAGTCTGTTGAATGTCTATAAATTTTTTGATGAAGACATGGCAGTTATGTATACGGCCGAAGTTACTCTGGCATTGGATTACCTTCATCGGCACTCCATCATACACAGGTGTGTCTGCACGTGATTGGTTTGGGCTTTTTGGGGTCACATGTTGTGACCATTCGACTTGCAATATATGATTACTATAGGTGGTCCATTGAAACCATCCCTCTAACTCACATGGTTGTTGAGATATGAAGTCTTAGGGTGTGACTTCGACCTTTTGAGATCATGTGACGTCATCGTTCACTTGGCCGTTGGACTCACAGTATATGTTTTCCTGTAGGTATTCAATTTGAACCAGCCCTCTATCTCACACGGTTGTCGACTTTAAGTTGCAAAAATTTTGGGTTGTTATTTCACACGGTTGTCGACATTAGCCGGATCACCGGACGTACGTTCTGCAGGTGATAGACGTAGGTGTAGATCATTACGGCGATAGAAAGTAACATGGCTACAAAGAAGTGCATTGCTGACGCCCTGTTTCTAAGTGGTAACTGAGCGTCTTGTTTGTTTTGTGCCCACCAGCACAAAGCCTGTAAGCTGAAATATTAAGTACGGGTGCAGTTAGTATGGTTGTAATGGCTTCTTGTCATCATCAAACGTGCTCATGAAGGAGTAAGTAAGTAAGTAAGTAAGTAAATGAATATTTAAAGTGCACATTGTCAGCCAGTGGCCCAATCTGAGGCACTAAGGAGACCACATTACCGCGATGTATTGCAACTGGAATGCACTGGAAAAGATGGATAGTTTCAAGTAGTTCCTCTGTAATGACGCAGATGCGTGTGCCGATGTCTTCATTGTCAATAGCCTGTTGGTTCCAAGAACCTGCTGTTTCAATGGCAACTGGCATGAAGACGTGTGTTGCCGTGAGGTCCACATTTGGCAGTCTGAGTTTGCTACATTGTTGGTGGCTGACCCTGCCTGGGTGGAGGACTGGAGGTGGCGTCTATGTGTGAGTCTGCAAAGGTGTCTGGGATGGTTACATGGGTTTTCCTCTAGACCATGGGAGTAACGCCACACCGTCAGCTTTTCTGTTGTCTCTTGGGTCACAAAACATGCGGCTTTCATAGCCCACCACGAAAACGTGAATGAAGATAGATCCACAGTATTGGGGCGAAGATAGAGCCCAATGACTCTAGTTTCTCACAATGTAAGTTTTATGCAGATATTCTTGGGGGTTCCCTGGAGAGGAGGCATCAAACGATAATGGGGTATTATCGATTTTCAGTGCTTTCGAAATAAGGAAATAAGGCCAACGTTATTATATAGTATTATATAATATTGTCGCCTTTCCACTGATACGTAAATGCGCAACCTTGAATGACCTTGAGTGGCTATTTTACGTTAAATTCTGTTTTGCGCCGGTATGTCTGTAGCTCTGAAGCCTGGCATTTGGAGCTTGGTTACGCAGACTTGTAGCGAATGTCAGCAAACATTGAACTGCAACGAACAGCTGTGGCATCGCACAGTTTTCTTGTGATAGCACAGCTTTCATGTAGTTTTTGCGACTGTAGTGTTCCTGTACCTGTACATGCATTGTACCAATCCTCCTATGTGGAGTTGAAACATGGATTGAAACATGGACATTGATTGAAACATGGACATTTACTGCAGTAGAGTCGGCGGTGAAACTGCAAGTGTTCTGTATGCACAGTCAGCGCGGACAATCCTCGGGATGAAGTGATATAACTTCATCGCCAGTGACGAGGTAGCCCAAGTCACTGGGCTACACGACGTCAGAGATACTGCAAGCTGGAGACGGATCCGGTTATTTGGTCGCATCACTCGTCTACCATTCGCCTACCATCTACCGTTTCTGCCTCATCATTGCTATCTGTATCTTGCATGGCAAGAGATGGTGTTTATCTGGGATTTTACTGGCAGCTTCCTTGTGGTCAGCCTCAAACTGCTTGGGTCCATCAGATTTGTTCAGAATCTGATCTCTTAGCTTCAGACGCCTCTCTACTGGCACAAGACCATCCTTCTTGGCAAGCTGTTCTTGAAACAGCCTGTCGGCTGTGCAAATGACAATGACGACGACGACGACGACGACGACGACGACGACGACGACGACGACGACGACTGATGATTGATGATGATGATGATGATGATGATGATCTAAAGTTTTATGTATGCATGCATATGTGTGTATGTATTGGGCTGTCCTGTATCGTTGTTGTGCTGTTGTGAAACAGAGACCTGAAGCCTGACAATATGCTGCTAACTAACACCGGGCACATTAAACTGACAGATTTTGGACTGTCAAAGATCAGCCACAACAGACGTATGTTGTATTTTGAAATTTTTGAGCAAGTTTTGTTGCATCATTCAGTGCTTTGACGCTTTTGATTGGGTGACAGTGAGGGCATCCGGCCTGTAAAAGTTCTGCCACAACAGTTCCGAAATGCGTGACCGTAAGGGATCTGGAGTAATCTAACCTGGATTAATGTTGGAAAGTGGGATGGTTAAACAAAAATGGGAGTGTGTGTGTGTTTGTGTGTTTTGTAGCAAAGCATCAGCTATTTGTTTGCCATTAATTATTATATTTTAATAGTTGTTTGATACTCATTATATTTTATTTTAGTTATCTAGTTGCTTACAAGCGCACTGAAACAATTAAAATGGATGGTAGTAATAGAAACGTTCCTAATTTGCACAGTGTCAGCAGTCTCAAGTGGACCTGAGGCGTGTGGCCAGCGCTGGTAATGTTCGTGAACAGATGAGCTAGGTAAAAGGCTAGTTTTTAGGCGGCACTTGAAAGTGTCAATGGTCTGGGCAAATGTTAACTGATGCAATCCATGGTGTAGGAGCTAAGTAACTGAAAGATCTTTTAGCAAATTTATAAGTTCACATTTACTACATTTATGTTATGGAGTTCTTTACAGTTAAAATACAACAACATCATCATATGTTCATATAAGAGGCAAATTACTTGCATATAATGAAATCTGACATGATCAAAACCGTTTTTGTTGAATGTCTTTTAACTGAAATTAAAGTTTAATTGGTTGTTAATATTTTGAAAGTAAACTCAACAACTAAATACTTCTAATCATCACCAGCCGTACTGGTAATGTCGTTTGGTGATGTTAGTGAACACTGAACAGCAAATATTTTCTTTGCATCATTTTGTTTTCCTTCATTGCTTTGACACTGTTGGTTTGGTGATGGAAAGGGCATCCAACCTGTATAAAGCCTGCTGCAGTGCCTTGGTGAGCTAACTTAAGCAGAAGAAACTGTGGATAAACAGGCCAGATAAACAATGACCAACAGTAGTAGCAGTGTCATTTGTAGTTATAGTGTCGATCATTGTAGCAGTGTCAGTCCTATAAAAACCTGACTTACATGCCTGGTTTTAGAAACGAAGGATGAACCTCGGATTAGTTATTCCGAGATCAGAGGATATTCTGTGGTTTGTCCTCGGGTTAAGTTTTGGCGTTTTAGCAACTCTTTCTATTCTCAGAATAACTATTCTTGGGATAACTGGGCGGTGTCTGTAAACAAGCATCTGATTGGTCAACACGGCCACATGACCAGGCATCGGTTTATCGTTTGGCACTTACGTTATGTCGTGACCAGCGAGCTTAGCATAGACATGAATATTCATGTCTATGGAGCTTAGTTCCAGTTTCATTGTCGTGGATACCAAATTGTTTACAAAACACTGAAGTCTTGAAATCGTGCACGAAACTCGAAACCCCAAATCTGTTAATGGATTGGCACGATGCATTGGTGAGATTAAGTCCACATACGACTCGACCAATTCCCACAAATCGTCATCGTCGTTGTTGAAGCGAGCAGCCATTTTTCTTGTCTCGAGTTTATTCCGAGTTTATCCTGCCGATAATGCCAGGATAACTTTGGGCTTGTTATTCTGAGGATAACCCAAGATTTGTTGTTTCTAAAACACTGTTGTCTGTTGTTCAATGAATAACTCGAGATTCTCGGGAAAGTTGAGTTTCAAAAACCGGGTAATAGTGTCGGTCATTGTAGTAGTGTCAGTTGTAGCAATAGTGTTGTAGCAGTAGTGTCAGCTTAGTTGTAGTAGTGTCAGCAGTATCGTCAGTGTAGTAGTAGTATTGTCAGTTGTAGTAGTGGTGTCAGTCATAACAGTAGTGTGACTAGTGTCGGTCGTTGTAGTAATGTTACATAAGTATATTGTGAACGCTGCAGACGTCCTATCTCTCGAGTGTTGATGTGTTTTAGAGATTAGTGTCGCTGATGTGCTGTGCACGCCGTCGCCGACATACCGGTCTGGCATTAAACAAGAGTTTCTGAGGACACCCGGACAGATCTTGTCGTTGACAAGTCGCCTTGCCTTTGTGAGATTCTTGTCACTTCTCTCGTTATCATTTTTATTTTATTTTCTGGCATATTTCAACAAATCAAGACATTTAAAGAAATGTAATTTAATGTAACTAGTTACTGAGATGACATATTGTGGTGTGAGATACAGTACGTGTTGTGGAGTAGTGGAGTCTCCGTTACCTGACTTTTTAAAAGAGCTTTTTATTCTTTGGTTTTTCTGTGCCTTCAATGCTTTATTGCTGGTGGTTGAGTGCCAGGAAGGACGTTTGGCCTTTAGAAGCTCTCTCTATCAGTCTTTGAAGGTTTCCTTGGGTAACCGGGTCAGGATTTTTGACCCGGGACCCGACCTGACCCTGTGGCTTTTGACCCGGTCACCCGACCCGACCTAACCCGGTCGGTAGCCTAAATGACGTCAAATCAGAAACGTTCTGACGTCACTAGGACAATCAGCACGTAAGTAAGTAAATATTACGGGCACTAACTGAAATAAGTAAACCAATAGTGCTGTGACGGGAACCGAAATCGAACCCGCCAGGATAAACGTGCATGTTAAAACTCAAAACCGGGTCAAACACCGTGTCTGACACCCTGACCCGTGACCCAACCCGGCCAAAATCGCTGACCCAGAGACCTGGTTCCATCTCTGAGCCATCAGGCAAGTCGGGTGAATCTGAAAATGGCTGTTAAAATTTTGCGTGTGTTTAGCTTTTTGTAACTTGAAAGATTTGACCTATGTCAGTTGAAATCTCTTTCATACTGCATTTATAGATCCAGGTCGAAAACAAGTTTACTGCCTGCTTCCGACTGTTGTTGACGTGCTTCATTGTGGTGTTGTTGTGTGTCAAGTCAAGTCCGAAGACTCCTGACCACACCAACGGCGTCACTCACGCATCTGTTGTCAGCTTTTGCCCGCCAGCTCCAGTCGTCACACGCAGCTCACGCAGTGATAAGTCTGTGAAAGTCGTGGCCGAGTTACCTAATGTGGGATTTTCCTCAGACGCTTTCGAAAATTCACAGTTTATGAAGAGGCCTGAAGGTGGTTTATCTGGACAGCTGAACGGTAGTAGTACTGGGCTGTCAATGGAACTGTGTGGTGTGTCACTGAGTCCAAACGGGCATAGTTCTCCAGAACGACCGGTCGGGTCTGTCAAACATTGTCTGGACTTTGAAGATTCAGATGGCTGTGAAAGATCGCCAAAAATTCTGCAGAAGAGTACTGCTATTTATGATGAACAAAATGTTTGCGAGTCGAGTACGGATAATTGTGTGAAAAGTGGTAAATCACCCGCTGCCGCCGAAGCAGATTGTGACCGGGGACGTCCACGCAAAAATGTTGTCTTTCATGCAAGCATGCCGATTTCTGTCTCCGAGTCACAACGAGATCCAGATGATGTGCCAGTGATAACGCCAGTTACTAAGAGATCACACCGCTTCTTGGTTTGTTATTTTTTTGTTCTGATATACAGGGTGGCTCAAAATGAAATGTCTCACCAGACAAAAAGCAATTTCTCGACAGCTGATGGAGATTTTTTGTGCAAAATTTCAGGATTTAAAGCTGAAAGATTTTTCAACTTAAAAAACTGACAGAGTTTAGATATGTTTAAATATTCTATGCTATTTTTGCCCTGTATGCAGCCGAACACTGACAATTGTTATTTCTTTCCAAATTTATTACGGAGAAGTTTTTTCTTAAAACCCAAATAATTATAACGTTATCCATTCTGTACAAAGCTAAAGTAAATGCTAAACGTTATGCTGAACTCTGGTACCCAGACTGATTGATGAATGCAAGTCTCTTCTGCCGTCTGGTTTCATTTCCCAACAGAATGGTGCACCTGCTCAGACGGAAAAGTTTGCTCAAGACTGTATTGCCACCGACTGCACACTTACTACGTGGAATAAATGTTTGGATCTTTTGGCAATTATTTGCAGTGGTAAAACCCACCAAAGCACTTGATGCGTAAATAGACTTGGCAACCATAACAGCTCTATAGATTGTTGAAGGTCTCTGAGGATACTTTTGGAGATAGCTTCAGGCCAGAGGCCGAACGAGCAGTGTCCAAGCACACGTGATTCGCTGTGTATAATATGAAGAAGGATGGATTCTGGTTGTAAACAAATGTGGTTGCATTCAGGCCGAGCATTGTGTGCATAACAGATGATGGCAGTCGCTGGTCAGTGAAATAGTACACAGCAGTGACCATAGTTCGATTCATATGCGTACGCTAAATACGTATGGTTTCGAAAGATAAAATATGCATATGATTCGTTCTACAGTCAACGCTTTTACTTACTGACTGGTCCCCACAGGTACCGTGTATGATGTGACATGTTAAACATCATATGAACTGCCAAGGCAGCCTTCTGCATATCAATACAGTATACATTTAATCAAACTAAGCTGTGTAGGTTTTTGCTCTTTTTGCATATTCGATTAGTTTACTGAATATTTTATGCTGTCTAGAAATGGCAGCATATGTTTCACGTTTCATACGTGTGACAAAATAACATACGAGTATCATATGCACGTACCATTTAAAAATAAAATGCGTATTATACGTATGAATCGGTATGGCAGTGACAGGGAACATTCTAGCTCATTATTAGACCTTTACAGTGCTTTGACACCGTCACTGGGATGACAGGAAAAGCATCCCATCTCTAAAAAGTCCTGCTACAAAATTCTCTTTTGGAAACCAGCCAAACCTGGAAAAGTTAGCCGGTTAAACAAAAAGAACGAAGTATTATTTTAGCTCAAACCCAAGTAGTATGCTAGTAAGATTGCTGGACTCTGTAATTCTGTCTCGATTGCTTCGATGCTGTCAATGAGGCAGCTAGTGGGCAAACAAGTACGAAAGGTACTATGGACCTGGAAGGGAGTGTGGGCAACAGTTGTAGCAGCTGGCCATTGTACGCACGCTGAGCTGAACAGCGGGCATGCTTTGGCTAGCTGTTACAGCTGTTGCATGCACTCGTGCGGTCTATGCTAATTAACTAGCTCATTAATAAGAAAATTAGTGAAAAATCTGAGATGGTAGATCTGTGGGCAATGTCAGCACGAATGTGTATGCAAAGGTTTGTTGCGCTCCGCTGCATATTAAGAAAGCCTTAGGGATTTTGGATCCTCAGAGAACTGATTCCAACAACAACAAGAAGAACATCTAGAGTAGCTTTTTGGGACCCGCCTTGCGGGTCCAAAAATTTCAGTTAAGTAATCCTGAATGGGAGCCCAGCATACCGTATGTGTGGAAAAAATGCCCTGTTAAAGCCAATAATGTGTTTGTATGTGTGCGTGTGTGTGTGTGTGGTGTTGTGTTAGACGCCGGGTCCAGTAAGGACTCCGTATCGAACACCAAAGAGCATTCGTCGTGTTGCTGGTGATGTGACAGACAACAAGAGAATCTTTGGCACTCCAGATTACTTGTCTCCGGAGCTGCTGCTGCAGCAAGAACATGGTCTGTTGTTATCAGTTCTTTCATGACACTTAAAATACTCCACTCACTCTATTCCAATGGGGAACGCTTATCAGTATTAGACTGTTTATCTGCCTGAATTTTCTGCAGTTCTCAGTGCTTGTCAGGACAATGTTTCCTCGGATACCTCCAGTGACACCCCTCCTTAACTTCTGGAGAGGATGGAATAATATGGAAAATAAGTAGAGCTGTCGAATAACGTGTTAATTAATGTGTTAACGGGTTAAAGAATTAATCGCGATTAAAAAAATAACGCCTTTAAAACAATTAACAGTAAACACATATACATCAATCATTCAGGGCATGTAAGTATTGAATCGGTCCATAAAAGACCATAAATAATTATTAATTATGTACCTGCACTCTAACTTTTCAATAGAACAAGTCTACCGTAACATAAAGAACTGCTGCATTTCTTTGTGCAGACCTCGAAATCAGTACATATTTGTCCGTTTGCAAATTAAATAGCTTTCAATAGCTGGACTAAATTTGGATGAAAATTAGAAATTTGGATGAAATTTTGGACGAAATTTGTGATTTTGAACGGACGAAAAATGACATTTTGGACAACATATTTCTTGTGTCCCTACTTATAATAAATGTAAAAAAAACTTAGCAGTTTAAAACTCCGTGTAAGGACGACATGATAACATTAGACATCTAAAACAGCAAAAATCTTTTGGTATAACCCTAGATGCAGCGTATCATATTGTCACATGTAAATTTCCTAT
>Ga0209679_1000503_pt1 | contig 14416 bp, 7 predicted proteins | sample WorMetHEROISLAND_4_FD_187408 | JGI IMG/M metagenome (GOLD analysis project Ga0209679, IMG submission 187408) | Marine gutless worms symbiont microbial communities from Max Planck institute for Marine Microbiology, Germany - Olavius sp. 2 HERON... ...
CATTACATTGGCCACTTCGAAGACCCCGGCCTTGGTCAAGAATCTGGCACTAGCCTAGAAACCTATCTATAAATCAAGCACATCACAACAGTAGACCTAAGATTTTTAACAACGAGAAACACACAAAAACTAATTTATTAATGGTAATAAATTAAGTATAACTAAAAAACCTATGTCGCCCAGTACCACAATATTTTAATGACGGGGCGACAAAAATTAGTCCTATTCACCGAGCGATATAAATGTCGCCCAGTTACGTTAAAAACACTGAAAAGTGTTTGAAAAAACTCGGACGTAAAACAGACTCGGCCACTGGCCGACATTGTGCACTATAAATGTTCACTTACTTACTTACTTACTTGCTTACACAATGGTCGTTTTCTGTTACACAGACTGGGCGACCATACATAATCAGTTGCAGCGGCAGGTTGCAAGAAATAGATGTCAGCTGGTTCTAAGTTGCGACGTTTAATAGACTGTTTGCGTCGTGTTGTCAGGGTGGCGACATCGCTTCGACGACTACATATGTGGATTACCGAACTGAAGACGGGACGGCGAACGCCGGATCAGACTTCGTGTTCACGACTGGAACACTGATCTTCCAGCCTGGAGAGACCGAGCGTCACATTGAGATCAGCATCATTGACGACGACGTGTTCGAAGAAGACGAGCATTTCTTCGTCAACCTCAGCAACGCGCGCAACGAGGGCGTCTCGGAGACATCAGCAGGTGATTGATTGATTAATTGACAGCTCATAGGCCGGCACCGAGGCGTGGTCGAAGCCAGGGTTTCTGTTTGAGAGGAAGAAGAACGTTTATTTGCTCGTGAAGAGAAATATGAAAACATATAATACGAACAGAGAATACAATCACGAGACAGGCAGATTGCCGATCAAAGTTTGACTACCAGAACAAAAAAACAACTAGACCTATAACTACAAAAAGCTACAAAAATGAAAAAATACAATGAATTGACAGCATGCGAAAAAAAAGCAAATTAGAGCAGCAAATGAGGCAGCGAAGATGGCAAGAGGGAGTGTTCCTTGGTCATCCAACGGGGGATCTGGAAAGCGTTGTGAGATGAAAAATGTTTTTTTATAATCTTTTTAACAATATGTGTAATTTTAAAGCGGTAAAATTGTCGTATTTCCTTGCCTATATATATAATCAGCTACTTTTTGTAGCATCAAGCATCAGTACGTTTTATTCTAAATTTTTCGGAGCGACGATTTTACGAGATTTAGGGCGAGCTTGTCGATTTTTTTCTGCGGATGCAAATAAATTGCCACATTTTGCGGTCAAACATCTGACAATTTGCGTCGTCTTACCGCGCGATGCACGTAGTGCAAAGCGCGGTATTGCTATCGTAAGTCGTCTGTCTGTCCCTCTGTCTGTCTGTCCGTCCGTGACGTTGATAATTTGTGGTCGTATAGGTTGGGTTAGTTCGAAAGTCATTAAACGAGTACTTTAGTTTAGGGGCTTCGCTGCTCGGGGCCCCAACCTCGGCAATCTAGTCCAAGGGGAACATCCCTAAATTTCTCGTGGAATAGGATTGGATATGTTGGTAGAAAACCTGCAATATCTCTGAAACGGAACACGTTAGGACCAAGGTTACTATAGACGACTAATGTGAAGGTGCACATGTCGATTGGTACCGAAATAAACGACCTTGGCTGATTTTAATGGTCATTACCTACTCTGCTTCACAATAAGGTTTTTCCGAAGCCAACCGCGAAAGTCTAAATCAAGATAGACCGATACCGTCGGCGGCGAAGACCAGTGACTCGTTTCCGCGAATATAAGCTTTATGCGGATATTTGCAGAGGTTCCCTGAAGAGGTGGCGTCAAACGACAGTGGGTAATCGAAAACGTCGATTTTCATTGCTTTCGGAGGCTTTAGAGTTTAGAACCTTAAGAAATAAGGTGAACACTATTATGTAGTATTACTTATTCCCTCGTTGCCTTTCGACTGACCCCAAAATACGTGATCTTGAATGACCTTAAAAGGCCATGCTATGTTAAATTCTGTTTTCGCGCAGGTACGTCTAGAAGAGTTTTGAGCGGATTCCGAGAACAACTGCGTAAAAAAGACAAAGATAAACATATACTGTCAGCTGCAGGAATGTGTGCCACGGACACTGGGGGATCCACGTATGGGCGGACCGGGCGGCCACCCCCATATTGGACCAAACATAGGGTTTTTCTTTAATTTAAATACTACAAACTTTTGGCTCTTCTTTGTATGAAAATAGATGAAAAGCTTTCAGCTTCAGGGGCTCTGCCCCTGGACCCCGCTGGGGGTTCTGCCCCAGACCCCCGTTATACGCTCGCGCTCCACGGGCTGGCCATGGTCCACCCCTCCCTTTGGCATTGCCAAATCCTGGCTCCGGCCCTGGCCAGGGACTCTAATTTCTGGCGATATAAGGTTTATGCGAATATTTGCAGGGGTTCTCTGGAGAATAGTCGTCAAACGACACACGGTGTGGTCGATGTGGTCGAAAACGGCGATTGTTTAGTGCTTTGCGTGTCTATATATCTTCAAAATGTTTAGAATTAAGGCCATCATTATTGTACAGTGTTATTTATTCCCCTCATTGGCTTTCCACTGGCCCCGAAACAGATGACCTGGAATGACTTTGAATGGTCATTTTACGATTGAGACGATGATCTTTTTGCACATTTTGCGGCCGAATAGCATTATTTGCTGATGATTAACTGCTTATTCAGTTTGATTGCGTATTTTCGTCCTCGGGCGTTTTTGCTTGCGATAGCACGGGTTTCTTGTTAGCTCAACTTAGAATAAACGCGCGCAACGTTCGCTCAGTGCAGACATCCGCCTCCATCGCGGCAGGCGTGCATGCAGCATAAATAGTTTTATAGCAATTATTATATATATAGTTAATTCTCGTCTAGACCACGCCAATCTGCCTTGCACATAAGAATGCATCACACAAGGCTCACGTTGTTGTAAAGTAATCCGCCAAGTAATTGAGAAATAGTAATCTCTGGATTTCATGACTCCGACGTGCACGGATTGGTAAAAAATTGGCAGATGATTAAATTATCGACAACAATGCGTACCGGACGCTACAGCTTCTATAACTGAGCCGGACTGGGACTCAGCAGCGTAGCAATAGTTACGCCACTGCTGGGACTCTTCGGCAGTGGCAGAAATGCGCAACTTGCGTACGTTTTCTAGTGTGAGCTTTTCCTTGTGTAGGCTCCTGAGTCCCTTCAAAATGATTTTCGCGCTTAGCGGCTAAAAAGAAACGTATCTGCAATTATTGTCAAGTTCCCAATAGAAGACTTTTGATACACAACTGTAAACCTTGTCTTTACAGTTGTGCACATTTACGTAGGCTACGATTTTTTGCGAGATTATGCCTATGATAATTTTCATCTACTAGTAAACTATACTTTCATCGTAATCGGAGCGCGGATGTTGTGCGGTAAATTTCGCAATTTTTCAATTATTCACCGATATCTTGCTATGTCGCGGAAACGATACAAGAAAAAAGAGGCATAAAACTCTACAGCTCTGAAGAGCATTACTGTAATCGCTCCACGCTATAGTCGGGCGTTTCTAGCTCGTAACTGTTTCTACCTCAAACTGTTGTAGTGAATATGGCATTATTAAAGCTCTATTAATGGAAATTTGTGCGTAATATTTGTTGCATAAGACAATATCTCAATAATAATATCAGTGTCATTGCCTCTGATTCGCTGACGAAGTATAGCGTTACATAAATGTATTTTTGATTGATTGATTGATTGAGTGAGTGAGTGAGTGAGTGAGTGCGTGAGTGAGTGAATGAATGAATGAACGAACGAACGAACGAACGAACGTGTAATAAATTTGTATAGCGCAATTTCGTGCAGCATCAGCATTGTGCTGACTACACTGGTATCTTGTAAAAAGTGCTGTCTTAAACCCTCGCCTACAGAAAAACGAACGTAAGGACGCGTTCTCACTGCGCGAGTCAACGCGCGGACGAACGCGCGTTGACGCGCGTCGTCTCACGTCAGCGCGGGTACTCACGGCAAGTTATATGCACATTATATGCCAATTGCATATAGAGGGCGAGATTTAAGTCTAATGTCATTTGTAATACTTTTATGTGCATCATGCACCTACTCTGCCAATGTTACAAATATCGTGGCCTGTCTGTTGTTTGCTGGGACTATTTTACACCCTGCGGGGAGCCCATTTTTAGAACAAAAGGCATCAAAATGCTCCCGCTCCCAGCATGGTATTTGGCATCGCGTTTTTTTATTTTTTCCCCAGGGGTTATAGATCTACTAGCTCCAGAAACCGCAGGAGCTTGATGCTAATCCTTCAAGTCTCGATCACCGTTTTGGTTCTTCGGCTTATCGTCCATCCGGCCCGCTGTCAGTGTTGTATTTTCCCATGTGGCTTGCGACCTAAAATTACGCCTGTACTAGACGAAGAAGAGTATAGATACACCACGTGACAGGACGACGTTTACACAGACTAATCCAAGAACTTGACAGCTTGACGGCAACAGGTTTTCGCGTCAGTTTAGAATGTCTCCCGTCATTCTGATGAACCGCTGTCTGTTGTCGGACCTCATTTGGCACGTTCAAACACCAACTACAGACAAGCTATAGACCCTGGTCAGAGACTTGCAGTAACGTTGAGTAGTGTAATTTGTCAGTAGTGGCGTGCCGGAGCATACTGTTGTGTGGTCACTGCGGCACTGTGATTGGTTAGTCCATGAGCGTTAACGCACGTCAACGCGTCGTTAATCAAGACATGTTCGATGTTGGACGCGTTGACGCGCGCAGTGAGAACGCGGCCTAAGTGCCAAACTCCACTACGCGGACGCCGGCTACGGAAGTGTTGTACGACACCACTAACGGACAAGCTCACAACAATTCTACAACTTGTTGTATAACAAATTTGCCACATCGCAATGCCAGAGCCCAACATCTCGACATGTCACGATGTTGGGATGTGGCAAATTTTTGTCCGTTGGTGGTGAATTTGTTGTACAACAAGTTGTAGGATTGTTGTGAGCTCGTCCGTTGGTGTTGTTGTACAACATGTCCGTACCCGGTGTTCGTGTAGTGGAGTTTGGCACTAAAGCAGCAAAATCTATAGCGCAGAGCCACACCCATGTGCAGCGCATGTTCTCAGCAACACCTGAGTTCTTCTTGACGTTAGTCACTGCGCGCATGATACGTTTGATTGCAGTGGATTGTCTTTTCGCTCATAATTGCAAGCAGAATCCACGTGGCACTTCAGAAGACGCCGGAACAGATGCGCTCAAAAGATGCAGCGCGCGTCACTGTTGATATTAATTATCTCGATCAAACAGCCGCTGCAGAATTAGCGTGGAACAGGTGGTAAAGTAAATCTAAATATGTTGTAGCAGTACTGATGATCACGGCAGATTATTCTTTCTGTTGTAATTGCAAATCCGCCTTTAAATGTCGCGTCATGGGCCATCCTTTGAATACGAGCGGCTACAGTACAGTGATGGACCAATTCTTTCGGAGCCTACCAGGAAAATTTCAATGAAGATAGACCCATATCGTCAGCAGCAATGTAGCTTCGGGATTCTAGTTGGCAATGTAAGGTTTATGCAGATATTCGCTGGGTTCCCTGAAGAGTAAGCGTCAAACGACAATGGGATGCCGGAAACGGCGAGTAATTTCGCTGGCTATATCTTCAGAACCTTTAGACGTAAGGCCAACGTTATTGTATAGTCCTTCGTCGGCTTTCCACTGATCCCAAAACAGGTGACCTTGAATGACCTTGAATGACGTACGCTAGTATGTGGACTGTGGAGCTTGGGAGATTGTGTCTTTCGAAGACAATTGCGTGCAAACGAATAAAGATAGACCAGTATAATATGGCGACGAAAATATTCAGCATGGACTCTAGTTTCTAGCGATATGCGGTTTATGCAGATATTCGTGGGGGTTCTCTAGGAAGGAGGCGTCATAGTGATTCTAGACGACATTTTTATCTCCCCGGAAACTGGAAGGTATTTTGGACGAAACTTGGCAGAGAGATGGCGGTTGGTAAAGAGTGACCTGTAAAGTTTTCGGTGGAATCGCTGCAGGGGGCCCGGAGAAAGTAACAAAATGCCTTTCTTTCTGTGAGGAATACACGCATCGTTTTGGTCATTTCGATTGACGAATTTCCACGCAACTTGGCACTAATACGTGAATCCTTGTGCTGGTGGATCGTTTCGTAGCGAAAAGTTTGAAATTTTTCCGTTAACGGGTCGCTTTTCCAAAAAAAAACAGATTTTGGGACTCAGTTTCGGTGCTTCGGTAAACTTCTTGCGTGAATAACTCGAAAAAGATACGACGCGGGAAAAAGTTCACCCGAAAAATACAAATCCTTGGCATGTCCTCTATCATCGGATAGAATTAATGGGGTATACCGCTTCTCGGCGACAATTGCAGTGGGTTTGGGGGTTTCACTGCAGTTTCTCTAGTCGGACATAAATAGAAACGACGCCAGCGATCTTCTTTTTTCTTGGGGTCCGCAAGTAAGTTAGAAAGTGTTTATGGAGTCCGCATAATAAAAAGGTTTAAAACTTCTGCAGTAGCTTGTAGCGTACGGTAGTTGAATATGCGACGTATGTGGCCGTCAGAGGGCAAAGTGCAGCTGGTGAATCCCACGATGGCAACGGTCATGATCCTCGACGACGATCATGGCGGCGTCTTCCACTTTGATCAGGAGGACATCAGTTTCCCGGAGTCGATCGGCGAAGCGAAGATCCGCGTGGCGAGGTCGTCAGGTGCGCGCGGTCGGGTCGCTCTGCCGTACAAGACGGTCGAGGCCACAGCCAAAGGCGGCGGACAGGACTTCTTCGACGAGGATGGCGAACTCGTGTTTGAGAACGACGAGATTGAGTGAGTAAATCAGCACATTGTTCCTGACTGTTAAATATCGATTAAACACATTTGCAGAAAGCAAACTCTGTGCTCCGATTTCCTAATGCTGTAGCTGTAGAGGTCTTTCATGCTTTCTTGTGTACACTACTGACAAAAAAGACACGAAGAAAAAACGCACATAACGGCCACAATAACATGATGTTACCGCGGTATATTGGCACGCAGGTTAATGATCTATATCTCGCACATTAATAGCTTGCTAATTATTTCGCAAAAATCCGCGCAATGCCATCATTAGCTGCCATTGAGTCACGCTATCAGCTGAACAGTCTTATTACTTAGTTGCGTTGCGCTGTCACGAATCCTCCGGAATTCGTGATCAACAACATGAAAACACGTAACCCACATGGGCAGAGGGGTCACTTGCCTCCCCATGGTAAAGGCATCTGCTATACGGACATGTGCTAACCATCTATACAAGAAACCCGTGCAGATAGCACGCAAAACCGCACGATGCTGCAATCAATTTGTAAAAGTAATTAGTCATATGCAGTTAATATTTTGTTTAGTTGTTTAACCGTTCGTGACATTGAGGCTGAAGCCTGCGTCCGCTGAACCATATTAACTTAAGTTGATAATACAAAGACAGCAATGTACGTAACACAATAAAAGCAATGTTATTCGTCCGCAAAATGTGCAAAATGATCATCGTCACTGGGATCATTGGAAAGCCAATAAGGGAAAAATAATATTGTATAATAATATTATAGCTTCGATACGGGCAATATGACAATCGCACAACTTCCATTTCCAAGTTATCATCACAGTGGATGTGTCAATGCTTCTCAACATAAAGTGTCTGTAAATATAATAATTACTCATATTGCGTTTGATCTCCAGGAGATATTACGATCTCCACTGTAAACAAGTTTGAGACAGTAAACAACACGTCAACAAAATGCTCAGACTCGATCGACTCGTCACACGACACCCAAAAAACATGCGGTCAAATCGTCGCAGCTTTTTCGCCGTTGTGAGTTGACCGACAGTGACCGTTGACAAGTTGACGGGACGCATATATGTCCACTCGTCCATAGATATCAATCAACATCTTGATGGCGAGTTCGACGGCCTAACCATTACAACACCACGCCACACAAACAGACAAACAAGCGCTTGATATGATGCTAAAAATAGTCGTAACTTGAAAGGCGATAGGCAAATGTGTGAACAACTCTATCCGAGGTTGTTACCTAGTAAAGTAAACGGCCAGGAATTGAATCCGCGTCTTCTGGATCAAGAATCAGACACCATCTTGAGTAAGTAAGTAAGTAAGTAAGTAAGTTAGTAAGTCGTAAATTTATATAGAGCATAAAGTGTGATACCTCTAATGCGCTTGACACCATGCCACCCCCTATAGCTGGAGGGACAGTGATACGGAGGACTTTATTGGCGATAAACTCCAGTCTCTGAGGCATAGGAAGAATAACCGAGTAGTTTGTTAACTGCACTGCACATCAGCACATGAAAGACCATTAGATGATACTTCGACGCCCAAGCGTCGATGTGTGCTCGTGTACTCCGCCAGCAGCAATAACTCACTGAAATATTTGACCTCGCCGTGACCTTGACCTTTACCCATGGACTTCAGTTTATCCGTACTCTTAACTACATCGTCAACCAACATTTGGCGAAATTCCCCATTGTTTTGTGAGATATCATACTAACATGATGTCTACACGCACGGACGGACGCATTCACGGACGGACAACCCAAAAACATAATGCCTCCGCCGCTAACTGTCGGAGACGGAGGCATAAAAATACGTCCGTGTGAGTAGTAAATAACGAGGTGGATAAGAAGAGATGTTTAGTCAAAACTGTTTAGCTACAATAAAAATGTAATAACAGACATTAGGCTATAATTGATGCATGGATTGTATTTCAGTTTTCGACGTCGTTAGCGCTATTGTCAGTTATTAGCCAGGAACGCAGACGTGTAAGAGAGAGCATAGGAATGCCCGGAGCAACAACGACCAGAAACAGACAGATGAATACTGAGATGATCGGGCGAGCACGAGTCGGCACCGACACCTGCTGATGGTCGACTTAGGGCGCGTTGCAACAACGCGCGTCAAACTTGAACTCATTCATTCATTCATTCATTCAGTTCTTTAATTATAGAAATGTCAAAACGCATTTCAACAGACAAGACAAAGGCAATACAGTAGATGTAGGTAAAGTCAATACATATCACAGTGATAAAATTACAATCAGTCAATCGGGAAGCACGTTGAGAAAGTAGCCTGTTATGTGGTCTGTTACCAAGATTGTATTGGGAGGCACTAGGAAGCGGCAAGAACTGGTTTCATATTTGATTTTGATCTCAGTTCCGGTGCAATGCAGTTCGTGTGACGTCACTGTGCTTGACCAGTTAGCGTCAGTCTACGTATAGAGAGTAAAGAGTAAAGTCCTTCCCGAGCCACAAGGCCAAAAGGGCGGCGCTGATCTCCGTTTCCTTAGCCCTCAGTCAGACACCAGTTTACACTGCGAGACCACGGATACGGGGCTAGTGTATCGCGCGGTGTGCCCGTTTACTCCCCATCTTTTGCTGGTACTCATTGCGCCTACCCATGAAGGGATGGCCGGGCTGAGTTGACCTGGTGGCTAGTTACATACCGAGATGGTTTACCCGTCCGCAGACGGTCATCCTTCCAAGTACTAATCGGGCCCGGCGTAGAGTAACTTCGTTGATCACGACCAACGCGTTAACCACTACACCACGCCACCAGCAGTTTACGTATAACCACGGTTCAAATCGCGGTTCAGCTGAATCAGTATCAACTGACCCGAGTTCAAGCTGGTGCAACATAATGCGACTTGAACTAAGTTCACATTACGGATCAGCGATGAACTAGGTTCAACTGTTGCGAAATTTGATCTTCGTCAGCGCAACGCGTCCTATGCGGCCTGGAACGTAATTGGCCGAACCGCATCGACGCCACAGCTCGTCTGTATCACCGCGCCGTTTCTAGGCAGAGCCCGAGCGAGAGCTGGGTATACTCTCGTGTACCGAGCGCTGATCATCTCTAGATTGGAACGATTTGGTACCGAGCGTAGGAGAAGCGACGGGTTCTAGTAGCAGTTATTGTCTTTTCTTCATCATTACTGCAGAGTGGGACAGATGATGACTCACTAATCTTTCGCGTTCCTCGGCCGACAATGATTCTTCACTTTTTGCTGCCGACATCTACTCGTCAGTATCTACCGACTTAATGGTGATATGCAGGTCGCAGTAGTCTAGCGGTAACATGCCTGACTGCGGTGTGAGAGGACCGAGGTTCGAATCCCACCGCGGGCAGTTGCATGTTTGTCGTAAACATCACTACGATATACAACTTTGGGCACGGGCTGTGCACCCTTACTGCAGTGCCTAGGTCACTCAGCCTTCTACCCTCCACGAGATGGTAAAATGAGTATCAGTTTTCGGGCTGAGTAATAATAATAAATGGCGATGGTGGGTGTGGTTTCTGGCAGCCTACAGGCGGACTCACAGCCCGGGTCGTTTGGCCTGGTCTGAGGGTCGGCCTTCGCTTGGCGCCGTGCCATATTCATCACATGAACCGTATGAACTCTCGCAGTGGCTTTAGCTACGATGACAGCACCATAAATATTGGCGTTATTATTATTATTATTATTATTATTATTATACAAATTTGAATTATTGCTATTATTATTTTTCACGCCTACGTGGTCGCAGAAGTAGGGCGTTTATCCGTGTAAAAACCACTGGACATACCAGCACCAAACTTGGCAGGTACATGAGAAGTCCTGATCATTTATTTTATTTGAGGTCAGAAGGTCAAATAGCAGGATCGACGTGAGTTTGCACTCTTCGGAGTGCCAGTTCTGTAGTTATATGCTGGTTTTCCAATATCTTATGGAGAATTTGGTCAGTTCTAGTCAGCTGTCTTTCTATTTGTATCTGATAAGTAAGAAAATAACCGAAGAGAGTCACTAAGCTGTATGGACGTATGCTAAAGCCGGTGTACTGCATATGGGGCATATCCTTTCGGTCGTATGTTAGCTGACACTCCCTTTACAGTTATTAGAGCTGCGTATAGCCGCTCTTCCAGTCGGAACACGTCGTAAGCACCGTTCCGATTAACGATCCGACGTCAGCTGTGACGTTACTAGCCGCGAATGGCAACAGCTCAAGAAACGAGTTGCGGCGCACGCTGATAGCGCAACGAGACTGGTTTTACGACGTGGCAAAGATCTGCTTGTTGAATGACATACAGCGACTGACGCTGTTTACCGTGGTTGTCTGCCATGAGTATTTATTTGGTTTGCCATTTCGCCACTCCGTCCACACTGCCTTGTGCTGTTTGTGCTGATGTTGCGCGGATTTCCTGGCGATGTGGCGTCATACAAGCATGTGGTTGTCATAACTGAGACAGTTGATCAGCCGACGACGCGCGCTATCTCTGCGATAGCTTCTTATCTTCAACAGAGCCTATTTTCAAAGTCTTGGTCTTGGTCTTGAAGAATTGAGTCTTAAATCCAAGCTTGGCATTTTCTACGTTTTCTTGACCTTGTGTTCGGCGTTGATCTGATTTGCGACACGAGTAGGCCTACACACCGAATCGGTCGTGATTTTTATACACACAAGCAGAAACTCATGTTTATTGCTAGTATGTTTATAATTATTCGTTTATCATATGCGTAGCGTACATAGGCGGCTGGATGTGGCTGATTTGGGTGGTGGTATGTCTGCAAGCTGCATCACTGGTCAAATGGTCTGTTAGCGCGGGCAATGGATGGCTGCGGTAAAATCAGCTCATACCATTTTGCCACTGTATGTTCTATATCTGATAACTTGATAAGCAATTATTCAACGATTTTAAATCAACCCGAACATGTTTACACTCGCTCCCCGGCTCCTAGAGCCTCCCAATACAATCTTCGTAGTAGACCACATAATCGGCTACTTTGTCAACGTGCTTCCCAATTGACCGATTGTAATTTTATCACTAGAATGTTATACTGTGATATGTATTGACTTTACCTACATCTACTGTATTGTCTGTGTTTTATCTGTTGAAGTGCGTTTTGATATTTCTATAATTAAAGAATTGAATGAATGAATGACCAATCAGCTGCCACTTCCGAGATCGTAAAGCGCTGCTGGTCACGAGTCTGACTCTTGTAAGCAGCGCTGCAGCATGTGTTCTGGCCTTTACCTTCTTCTGAATTTCAATTAGCCACGTTCTCAGTCCCGTTTTTGATCCGATCCAGCAACAGAGCTCAGATAATTAAGTACAACGTTGTACCGATATTTTGTGGACAGTTTGCGTGCAGCGCTGGCGCGGCCTCAGACGCCTTTCTGGTTTCTGGACACATTTAATCAACAGCTCGTCTTTGACATAGAAATCTAACGCGAGCACCTGTTGCTAATTAATGCACGTAGCTCTACTCATCATACATCCACAGTTCTTCATCTGTCTAATGTCCATTTACTTACTCAAACGCCATTGAAAACGTTCTGTACTACCAACTTTTTGCCGTTAAGTTTATTGTCATATATCCACGCTTTCTAGCAGCTGTTGCTGGCGCCTGCGCGTGCATTATTTATAAATCACTCTGCATAGTTATGAATGCGTTATCTCATGCGGCTCTAAGTCTGCGACGGCGTTGTCGATAGCTTACTTAGCACAGCCTGCGAGTCATAAATGCTGTGCTGTGGTTCTATATTGATATTGTTGTTTGAAACGGCACGAAGGAAGGCGAAAGTTGTCGATATTTGCAGCTACAGCAGTCATCTCACGAGAACTGAAGTGTCATTCTGGAATGACGAGTTATTGCCGTGCTGGATGGCGGTATGGACGCAGGTGGAATGCGAACGCAGACGGCTCGGCATTCCACACACAGTCATGCAATCTGTGCAGTGTGCAATTAGTCGACTTAGCGTGCGCTTAATTTGCACGTATTGGCCTCGCAAACATTTCGGCGAATCGAGATGTCTGTGAACGCCGTGAACCTGAAGCAAAGACCAAGATGCGACCGAAAGCTCGGCGCGCAGTTGGCATCTGGTTGTCGAAGCGAAGTATCGTCTCTGCTGCGAATAAGTCACGGTATGTCGAGGCTCAGAGCAATATAAATATAGAGGTGTGCAGCGTCTGCGTCGGTTCACAGCGCCGCTTGGCGGTCATTATCGGAACTAAACTGTGCCGGGAAGCGGTTCAGCGCGCCGCGCGCTACGAGTTTATGTTTTAGCGAGCAGCTGCTGTACCAACTGCGAGCATCTCGTCGTAACCTTGGTGCCGACATCTTCAGCGCGGCATGGCTCTGCAGTAGCGACGTGGCTTGATCAGGCTACTGTTCCGCGCCGAGATATGCTAGCCAGCTATTTTTGCGCATCAACGACTTTCTAGCGTATACAAGACATTATTTTGACCACGCTGCTGATATTGATAAACTTCCAAGCTCGTCTGTTTTTCGCTGGCCTGAGCGGGTCCGTGAAATTCGCTGCGGAACTGCACTTATTTACCTATGGTTTCCAATCGCGTGTTAATCTTTGATGATTGCGTGCACCGTAGTGACCGTGCTGACTTTACACGACCGAAGACTTGGAACTATTGGGCTAATCGGTTTTTATTTTTAGTTTCCTTTTCGTTAATATTCTGTTTTAGCCTAGTGCCGTGCAGAATTATAGCTGTAACTACTGTTTGCTTTTCTGTCAAGTCAGCCGATGGTTAAAAAATCAGATTGGGGTCTAATGCCAGGCCTCACCAAATACTCAGTCAGTGACAGACATTCCCTGCACAAAGTCCTCTGTATCCGACTACAAGCCTGGCTAATGTTGTTACCCATGCAAGAGATGATTGGATGATTACCATCATCATCATCATCATCATCGTCGTCGTCGGCGTCGTCATCATCGGTCTATCAATCAGTAACGAACACCAGCTGAAGTGACTGCATTACTAAAAGCACCAACACGAAAGAGTTTAGCACGAGGATCTCTTATATACTGAATTACTGACGAATTCTGTATAGGCGTATAGTACTAAAATAAACACAGCTGTTTTATATCACTCGTATACACTTGTGCTGTTTTTATGAATAATGTGCGTACTGCTTCGTGGCGATATCTCACTATACTTATTTTTCGCCAGAAGTGTGCAACGTCTGTCGTATGCTGTGCTGTGATGTGGAACGAATGAAGAGGCTACATCAGGGTGAGGATCGTCAACCATGACGAGTACGAGAAGAATCAGCAGTTCATCGTTAAACTTGGAGAACCTCGTCACATCACCTCTGCCAAACCAGGTGCCTGCGTCACTTCTTTGCTGCACAATTTCAGGCCGTATTTTGAGAACGATTCTGATATGTATGTTTTATTTTTAAATTGAATTAATCTTAAATTTAGTTAATTTATGTATTTTTATTACCGTAATATATTCATGTCGAGCCTTTTCAATAGCAGGACCGGAAGTGTGGAACCGTCTCCCGCAGTCGGTTCGGTCAGCAGATACTGTCAG
>Ga0209679_1000505_pt1 | contig 14399 bp, 10 predicted proteins | sample WorMetHEROISLAND_4_FD_187408 | JGI IMG/M metagenome (GOLD analysis project Ga0209679, IMG submission 187408) | Marine gutless worms symbiont microbial communities from Max Planck institute for Marine Microbiology, Germany - Olavius sp. 2 HERON... ...
CTGTCATGTATTCACTGTTGCTACACATTCAACATGCAGACTTGTTCAATACACGGCAATATCACGACAAAATACCACAGTAGAGTAGAAATAACTTGGAATGTTTTTACTTAAGTAAAATCAACCTCAAAAAATCACTCTAAAGTACAAAGCAGCAATGAAAGTTTATAGTTAACAGGTCATAAAAATGTCCTATAATTTACTGCAGCAAAAATGACATATTCAGCAACGTAGCCAGATGTGTAAGATCCATCTGTGAACAATTGGCAAATTACAGTATAATGACAGAGTACAGTCTAATAGATTGTTTGCTGTAGCAAGTACCTGTACAAGCAATATCACGTAAAATGTATGATTTATTCTTACATACCATGTACAAATCAAGTTCATAGCAGTACTTGTATTACAACAGTAAAAGAATCAATGCACTGATAGCTGTTTAGGAGTAAAAAGGAACTTATAGTCTGAGTAGTCTGTTGCAGCATAAAGTATCCATAATTTTACTAAAGTATTGTAGAGCAACAGTAACTTCGTTACTCTGTAAGTCTGACAACATCAGCATCTGCCAACCTTTCTTCATCAGAGCCTTCATTACAATCATCGGCACATTCAGCAAGCACAAGTTTTAAGCGCTGGACAGCAGGCATAGTATCATCGGCAATGGTAAGTCCACGACCATACTTTTCGGTACCACCACCATGAATGCACAGTTCAACCATCGGAACAGCTTGGTTGACATGGTCGGCATCTGTTGACTTGTGAATCATTGCATGAACGTTAGTCATTGACACAAAGTCGCCGGGCTATACATATCAACACAACAAATACACAAACATTTTAATTACAACAACATCCAGCTTTACCAGTGTTAGGTCTATGGTTCCCAAAGGTCTCCTCCCAAACCTCTGGAGACTGCTGAAGCCATATTTTAGTTCTGCAGATTAATCACAGTTAACAGATTAATGCATTAATTTGTAAATTGCAATTAATTAATTTTTTTTATCATTATTATTCAAAGAAATTACTCAATCTGCAGCCCTAATATTTTTATAGAACCAATGCCCTTCCTGATGCCAAAACAGTGTAAAAGCAATAAACAAGCAATTATGACGACACATGAGCAGTGTAACACAAAAGGCAGTTGAATTCAGCAATATCTACAAAGACAAGAACAGAACAGTGACATTACAGTAGCAATGACCATGGTCTGGGCAGCTGAAGGACGAACAATAAAGAAATCTAACAAGAACAGAGGCATCTGAAATGTGATGCTGGAAATATATACTTGAAATATCACACAGAGAACAGAGCCAATGAATCAGCAGTGAATTCTAGTTCTGAGTCACTTCGGTTGACAATTAGTTGGACCAATTCAGCATGGAAGTACGTCATTTCTAGTGTCATACCATAGAGGTATAAATGAATGATGGTGTCGACGTTGACAGACGAATGTAGGTCTAACTGAACCGAAAAACCGAAACCGCAGTTAATTTTGTAAAACTGAAACCGAACCGAAAACCAGTTTTTTTTTGCAAAATCGAACCAAAAACCGAACTGAAGTCATTTTTTGCCAACCGCACACCCGTATCTGGCATGTGACATGTGGAAGTGGTCGGCAACTTGTGCTGACTACGTTGGGACTGCTGAGGGCAAACAGTATTGAGGGAAACCTAGAGATGGTTTATGATGACAACAAACAGCACACAAAAGGAAAGCACCTATAACCGAAGAAGACAAAAACTCTTGGAGATGCTACACAATGGAATAATCATCAGCTGTTGCCAAACCTTAAAGAGGACAGTTACCATAACAGTTGAAAATACTGTAGTGACACTGAGAAGTCGTCTTACCTTGATCAACTTGGCAGTGGCAAAATGATCATCATAGACCCAGAGGTCAACAACGTATCCTCGAGCTAATCTAGCCAATGACTTATCTGTGACAAGTCTGTTGATGAGGTCAGGCTCTTCAGCCATGTTTTGTTCATATGTCGGACTACAAATACAAAAACTTATTCAACTAAAAATTTCAGTGACAGAAAATACAGAAACTAGTGTCACCAGTTAGTGAAGCAAGGTGTTTAGCTGTGAAAATCTTGCAGTAAAATCTAATTACTGACTGTCAACAGCTGTACTGCCAAACAGCAAACAAATATCAATCACTCGCTCATTGCATCAGTCTGGTTGTCAAGTATTAATGTTGTTAACCACGTCTGCTCCTGACTACCTCATCACGCAGCTCTGCAAACTGATTTCATCCATTCCTGGACGCTGCCATCTATATTGTGCCACCTTTGGTGATCTTCAAATCCCCTCGGCTTCAACAAAATGATATGGTCCTTGCAGCTACCATGTTGCTAAACCAACAGTCTGAAATTCCTTGCATATGGATGTTTGAGACCACTCACTGACCACTAAAGATTCACAAACTAACTCAGAACAACATTTCAGTTCTGGAAACTAGTACAGTTAATGATAATGTGCACTGTGCACATCGGCGAATGCTAAAAATACAGACTATAAGCCATCAACAAGAGTTGTCAAAAAACCTACATAGATATTTTAGTACCATCCCACACTCGTAGCAGCATTGACTTGTCTTCAGTTAATACACATACAGCAACCACCTAACAATGACACACCGTAGCTCTGATGCAGCAGCATACAAACTGCAATGCTGTTACTAATAATTACTTATCTTGCCATGAGACGCAGTACATTCACACGATTGTATGTTTACAAAACTCACTCAGTAGGACGTTAAAGTGAGTATCAGCTGTCATGCTGCATAGTAATGAATGGTGGTGAATGTGGAAAATAGCAGCCTAATGACAGACTCACAGCCCACGTATGTCGGCTTGGTCTGAGAACTGCTGATCTGCATTCAAATGATCCAGCTGAACTCTCGTAATGGCTTTGCAGTAATGGCAACATCACAAACATTGTAATGGTACATTATTAGTAAAGACAGGTTATTTATTATTACTTTTATGTTTTCTTTCTCCTTCTATGCTTAGACACTATCAGTAGGATGACAGGAAGGGCATCAGGAGTGTAAAAAACCTGCTGCAGAAACCCCAAAGGTTCTTCCTTGATCACGTTAACTGCACAAAAGTAGGCCGGTTAAACCAAAACTGAATTATTACTGTATTATTATTATCATTATTATCATGATTATCATTAGTATTATTATTTTGTTATTTTTATTATTATTACGATTACGACTACTTGTATCTTCAGTGCTTTCACGCTGTTGGTTGGGTGACAGGAAGAGCATCTGACCTGTAAAAAGTCTGCTTCAACAACTGCCAAAAGCTTACGTTTGGGGACCGGCCTAAACTGGAGTAACTCCAGTTAAAAAATGAACAGTATTAGTAGTAGTAGCAGCAGCAGCAGCAGCAGCAGTAGTAGTAACATAACTACGACTAAACAATGAGCATCACATGCATCATTAGCAGTAATGTCGCACCTGACAGATTAGATTGAAATATCGGTTGAATGTAACTGTTGAAAGAGTGACGAGACTATCTGTTGATGAAGCTGGCACATCTTGTGATAACAACGAATTATCACTGCCAGACCAGTCGATCAAATCTTTCACCTGACACATCGCCAGTCACAAACAACAAAAAATATAAACATCAAAATTTACATGTGGTAGTGACAATCAATACAGCCTTGTAGGTCAATTTTTAACAACCAAAGCAGTCACAGTTAGAGTCTTATAATTACATTATTAGACGCCTTAGTATAAAACTGCTGCTGCTATGACTTAAACTGTTATTTAAAAACCCAGAGACAGAGCACATCCTATTAACCTTAGTTAATACACTAACGTACTGGTGTTAAGTATGTAACAGACATGTTATCAATACAAACCCTGCACATATCATCATCAGTGAATGTGAAACACGTCGACGATGTTGACCTTGGTGCAATCGGTACATCAGATGAGTTGTCAAATAAAACCCATGCAAAGCCAGGACCATTTTGACCTTGCAACTCATCCTTGTACGTGGATATCTGCAGCAGAACAAACAACATTTTAACATATGCCATTCATCACAAAATTTCAGCAGAAGTTAATTCACAGACATCAATTATCACAACTATTTGTTTTACTGGCCTGTATTTCAGAGTTATTGCAGGTTAGGTTAGGCCAAATCCAAAAGTAAATTTTTGGTAATTGTTGAAGCAGTAATTTTTACAGGCCAGACGCCCCTCCTGTCAGTCAACCAACAGCGTCAAAACATTGAATGATAACACACATATACCGACATTGCAGGCATTAATATAGCTGCTGCAGAAATCACCTTTTGATTTTCGTTGTTTTAGTTCTTGTGTACCCCAGTCGTAGTCTTTACACATTGTTTTGAACTGATAAAACAATAATAATAATTAACCCAATGGACATGAGAAAAATAATAATAAAACACACTTTGTGTGGTCACAAATTTCAGTGATTATAACTGAAGCTGAAGATGCGGCAGTCTCTTGGTGAAAAATACATTATGCTGCATTCACCTTAAGCCGATGAAATCTGACGATATCTCCAACGTTGGCATCTGGGAGTGAACGAAGATCCCGTGCAAACAACATGCATTTCAGCCTGTCAAGTGGGTTCGTCAGCGACTCATCGATAATGCTTAACAATATGTTATGGTCTGCAGATAGACACATCACACAACACATCTGTCTCGATGCGACAATTTAGTTTAGTAGACACAACTCAGTTGAACTCACTTACGCTTGACTGTACTACTAAAGCGAGCATTAATACCAGTATGTGATGAGTACCGGTAATCAGAATATAGTAACTACATAACTTACAAATTACAGTAATATACAACACAATTGATTGTCATCTATATCAATGATCAAATGGCAGAGAGAAGAAAAGCATTTTGGGCAACAGGAAGGGCTTCTGGCCTGTAAAAGCTCTACCACGTCAGTTCCCCAGGGTTTACTTTTGGCGACCACATAAAACTTCACTGAGAATAATTCTGGTTCTGTTTAACTGGACTTGCAATACCACTGACAACAAAAAGGTGGACGAAAAAAATCAATGCACATTGTGCCTTCACTCATAATAAACACATTCTCGTATTAAAAATACACACTGCATCAGAACATTACAATTACGTAATGGCAAAAGAATCGAACTGAAAATTGACGTCCACAAAGTCCAGTACAAATTTTACTTCTTTTAGTACAAAAAAAAACATAAACTTCGCTTACCAACTCCACGACCTCTGCTGGCAGGACGCACAAACTTAACAACGCCGAACACATTCACAGATGTTCCAGACTTGATGTCTTTGATGGCCGTGTATACATACGGTGTACTTGGTGGTTTTCTTTGTTTCACTGGCGATGACTTGCTATCACCGACAGATAATGACTGTGCCTGTGCAGCATGTGTATTAGTCACGCTCTGTGCACTGACGTAAGACGTACTGCTAGATGGTGATTTGTCAGCTGCCTCCGCAGCAGGCATTGTACTGTTTGATGATGATTGCTGTATTAAATGAGATTCAGATGCGGCAGCTGATGATCTGCGTGTCTCGCGTGTAATATTATCACACGTGCGTGATGATTTTGCCACAGAGTTCCGTCCACTGCTGGCCAAGCGTTCTACTGCTGCCGGCGTATCTGCGCCAGCTTGTACCTGAATCTAAATATAAAAATACAATCCGCAACTCCACTATTTACAATAACAACAATGACAAGCAGCAGTAGCAAAGAAATACTGTGATACTTGAGTGTTAGGCTGCAGTTTTCGTTGTTATTGCCTGTAGTTTTTAGTGTTTTATGCATACATATACTTGTTGTTCCGCGATCTCTCATATATACATGTTTGAAAGCTGGTGACGACGTATTGCCATTCACCTAGTTCGCTTCTGTGCCTGGTTTTATAATTTGGAGTACTTTGCTGTCTAATCTGGATATCGATGGTGAGTCACTCGACATCACGTGATGACACACTGGCCTACCATCGACAGTATTTGTGTACCCAGGACCAGAAAGTACGTGACCTTATTTCACAGCCGTTTATGTCGTCGAGGTTGTCATGCTGCAGCCAACTGTCATCGACACCTGACGTCGCCATCCCACTCTACAATCCGCATTGCTGGCACCTGGGAAATCCCCGCTGTCATTGGAAATTGCAGGCAAAATACTGAGAACTATGAATGTAGAGACAATTAATTGCAAACAGACAGATACAGAACTTACCCAAATAGTGAGAGATGGCGGATTGTTGGGCATCGCAATGACGACACAATCATGATAGCCTTGAGATACAGGATTTGTTTCCATCTCCACCATAAATCCAGTCACTGTTATCACATCCTGACAAAACAACAACAACTGCCTGTTAGCCAAGCAAGGGTCAAAGTAATTTGGCAACAGTTGACATCGATGCAAGCTGGGATTATGACCCGCAAATCTCCCCTTCCTGTGGAGGAACTGGGCCCGTCTAACACAATGTTACTTGGGACCACACAAGTGTCTCTGCCAAATGGCATCTCATTCCATCCAACAGCTTTAGCATGGTGCACAAGTGTGACAGACATACAGATGGACAGACCACGCTATGGTAACAACTGTCACAACATGCGGAATAGCTTTCCGCGACGCCGTCTAAAAATTCACAAAACAGCCAGACTCTGCTCAGAATGTACGACTTACTGATGGCTAAATGCAACATTATCGCTCTAGTGGCCGCTTGTCAATAAACACATTATATCATCCTTCACTTCAGAGCTCTGACACTGTTGATTGGGTGGCAGAGTGTGTTGAAACACCGTAACCATCACTACCGGAGACCTTGTGAGCACATCAAGGGCCGGCCTGTTGCATCCAAGGAGTTCTTCCTCATAGCTGCTGTAGCTATTACTACTCTATTATACTCAACCCCATAAAAAAGAGGCAGCATTGGGCACTGGTTTCTGCCAGCTGCAGTAAAGTGATAAATGCAGGAACACAAATCGTCCAACATTTATTATAATATGCTGGTGGTATCCCATCAGCAACTAATAAGCAAGAAACTTATGCTGTGAACCGGTTCATTACTTGCGCAGAAGCCAGTGAGCAAAATGGAAAAGTCACAAGCTTTCTAACTAATTAGTAACTTTATATGTTTGAAAAAAAACTGCAATCAGTCTATGCTGTGGCCCGTGAAATTCTGCAATTCAGCACTTGCAGAATTGGCACCCGCACACAGAATCCGGCATCATGCCACACAGAATAGGCAAAAACTGACCAAATTTCTACAGAATTCTGTGACTTATCCCTCAAAATTTCAGCTTTCCTTGTTCATCTAAGAAAGAATATGGCGACAAACTTACAAACTTCTTAGGAAACTGGCACCTTCTCCCTCGTTACTTATTTGCACCAATCAGCATTCCGGTACATCATGGCTCCTTTTTCATAAAACAATAAGCTACACATGACACTGTATTTAATATTCAAAGCAAACAAAAGTTGTGTGAATTTGTACATATTCTGATCATATATGTCGTACTGGGCAACTGGGCATTTACTGGGCCTAGTTCAATGTCAGAAACAGTGCACAGAATTCATGCAGAATCGGTGACAATAGCATGCAGAATTAGCAAAAACATTGTGCAGACTTTCCGAAATTTTTGCACAGAATCATGTGGACCATAATGCATGCAATATGCAGAGTTATACATTATAATACTCAATTACAAATGCAGGACAGCAAGACATACCCCGACGTTGATATTTCGACACTTTTCACAGACGTCGTTAATGAGAAACATACTCAGATTTACATTGCTTATATCTAACAACATACAATATCAACCAAATAATCACCAGCGGGCTAGGTTACAAAGAATCTAAAGTCAAACTGGAGAAAAATTCAGGAAAAATCAGACCCAGACAAACCCTGCTAAGGCAAATATGACTAATTTTCCCAGTACTAGATTTCCAACAGTAGTTATCCCTACTGCTAGGGTTAGAACGATATTGGTATTGGGATATTGGGTACTGGGCGATATTGGCTGTATTGGGTCGTATCGACATTGGCCCAATATTTTTTGTGGGTAGGACACCCAATACCATATTATCTGTGCTGGTGTGCCGCCCAGACGATGCCGCACAGACGACAAGCATCTGGTGCGCATTTTCTCCAACGTCAGCTGCCAACCAGGGGTGCGGCAGACGTCAACGTCAGGGGAGACGGGGGAGGAGTAGGGGTAGACAGTGGTAGTGCAAGCCAGAGTGGCCTGCATGCGTGACTGATGGGCGACAGCAGACATTGATGTGAAGCTAAGCGGCTGATTTGCACTGCACCAAGAACAAAGCATTCGACGGACGGTCGATCGCATGATGATCCCTCTGAGTCCTGCAAGCCGGCCCAGGTTGCATCCTCTCCCCCCTCTTGCCCGCTGTTTGACAAGCAATTAACGTCCGTCCCAACACCCTTAAGTAACCACAGCAGCACACTGTTAAACACTAAAGGCGAAAACTGCACTTGCAATGACTCTACAACACCATAGATTAAACGGTTGCGCTTCTTTCCATCAATGCCGACAAGCTCTTTGTAGATGACTCCTTAATAGGCCCAGTGTAGACCTAGGCCTATTTTCGCTGACGTAACTAGGTGACACCTCTCATCCCCTCTACATCTGTTCCCAGCGAACGGCTGTTCAGTTCTGCTGGGGACTTGTATTGTGACAGTCGCAATCGGTTGTCAGGACAGTGCACTGACATGCTGCTTTTCATTAAGCATAACCTTTAATACGTGTGACTTTCAACATGCGTGTATGTGACTGCTGAGTTATCCGTAGGCCTACATGTACACGATTACATGATGATGATTACTGATGATTACGACGATAGTGATTAGTTTTAATTCTGTAATTTTTATGTTAAATAATTACATCGAAAAACACTTTCTGAGTATTGGGTATTGGTATTGGGTATTGGTATCGCCGGGACCAATAATATTGGGTATTGGGTATTGGGTGGTTTTCTTGGTATCGTTCTAACCTTAATCTGGTACTGTACATTATGCACATTAGAAAAAAATTAAACGCAACTACCACGGACGCCCAGAGAAAATGTTCCAGGCAGGGCGGTTCTAGCCCAAAAATTCTGGGGGGAGGGGGCATCAGCCCATTTGTCACCGAGTCCATTTTATCCGTTCTCCGAAGCCGAAAAAATACGAACTCCATATAGATCTACATTTTTCCAGCTAGCTTTTCAATCTGGGGGAGCAACAAGTGAATTTGGGGAGGCGAGTGCCCCCTGCCCCAATGTAGAACCGCCCCTGGTTCCAGATAAGGCAAAGCCTCTTCACTTTCGTCCCTCGCCGACTTTTTTTCTACTCTATCCATACCACATTATTCTCAGATTTAAAGTCAAAACCAAGCTGAGTCATACGGCCATATGAGCATTTGGACAAGGCCCGGTATGCCGGGCCGGGCTGGGTCTATAGTAAAACGGGAGCCAGACCAAAAAATCAACGGGCCGGACCGAATCGAACCAGGACCACATTTTTCAGACTTCAAAATTTTCAACTACTCAAGTTGGCCCAACGAGTTGATTTGGGTTTGAACACATCGATATCAGCGTCTGAACAGTTTCATAGCTGGTTCAGTATTGGTCGGGTCTGGAACTTTTGTTTTTACCGCGCATTGCATTATGTGCATTGCGCGTTATTGCTACAGTAAGTCGTCCGTCCGTCTGTCTGTCTGTCCGTCCGCCCGTGACGTTGAAGTACCCTGGCCATATAAGTTGGGTTAGTTCGAAAGTATTTATACGATTAATTAGCTTAGGGTCTTTGCTCCTCGGAGCGACAACATCGACAATCTAGTCCAAGGGGAACACCCCCAAAATTCGGGTGGAGGAGTGGGGTTGCTGTTCTCAACAGGAAACCTGCAATATCTCTGAAACGGGGCTAGATAGGACCAAGGTTATTATTGATGACTAACAGGAAGTTGCATACGCGCTTTCGATTGATACCAAAATCAATGACTTCGGATGACCTTGAACGGCTATTACGCACTTCACTGCGCAAAACATGCGTCTTTCGGAGCCTACAAGGAATATGTGAATGAAAATAAAACCACATTATCGGTGGCTAATGACTTTAGTTTCTCGCAATATTAGCTTTATGTGGATATTCGCGGGGGTTCCCTGGAGAGGGGGGCGTCAAGCGACAGTGGGTAATGAAAAACGTCGACTTTCCGTGATTTCGGACGCTGAATCGTCGGAACCTTAGGAAATAAGGCCAACATTATATTATAGTATTATTTACTCCATTATCGCCTTTCCACTGACGCATAAATACGTGACCTTGAATGACCTTGAACGGCTATTTTACATTAAATTCTATTTTGCGCCGGTAGTCTATCTTAACCCTGGCTTTTTCAGAGCTTGGCTACTAAACTTGTAGTAAATGTCGTCCAATTTTAAACCGCAACGAACAGCTGCTGTATCGCGCGGTTTCCTTACGAAAACAGGGCTTCCTTGTTGAAAAATGGCTATGCAAGTCAGAGAAACGGCCCGAATAATTCAGGCCTGCAGACACAGGTTTATACAGGTTTAATTTATTAGGATAAGCATACTTTGCCCTTTTCGCCCATGCCTGCCGGCGCCGATGGTAACTGCGTGTTTACCATAACACGTACCTAATAAGTGAGTATGGCTACTACAGATAATACGTAAGAGACAGAGTTGCAGTAGTCTATGCCGAACATTAACGGTGAAATGCGAGTAAATATAGGATGTTGTTAGTGACGGTGTCCAGTCGAGTATGAAAATGCAACTCAGTTGACATGGTTGAAGACATCGCGATACACATGATCTTTTTATCTGTCTCTGTATCCGTTTCTCTTTCATCAATAATCAGTGTTCGTCGTCCTGACACAAATACAGGGTGCAACTAAAAACGTATCGCGATACATCATGACAAAAACTGCAATTTCTCAGAAACGGCAATGTCTAATGGACAAATTCCATTACCGCGACTTGGTCCCAGGCCAGGTTTTGAGCAAAAAAAGTCGCAGACCAGGTCTGCGACCAGGTCGCAGAATGGAATTTGACCTTTAGTAGGCAACACTGTCTACTATTATTAAATTAATTGGTTTGTCTGCATTAACCTTAGAAAGTCATATTAACCTGTGCAGAAATGGCGACAGCTGAAGCCTATAATGTAAGGTTTTTTTCTCGAGAACCAGCCAGCATGCGGTTTAAACGTACCCTGACGAAAAAAATGCAATTTCTTAGAAATAACTGGATATTGTTTTTTGCCAAAAACATTCAATCATTATTCAACTCTAACAAATTTCACGAAAATGACTAGATATGGATATCTTGCATAACTTTTAACAGATATTTTGCACATTCATCTACTAAATGTTTTCATCGTATTATATTCCACAATTTACGTGCAGAAAATGTACTTTTGGAATGGCTTGTGTCATTTTTTGGTGTTAACAAAATAACAACGAAAAACGGTGATTATTTGCAGAAAGTATATCCTATTATGAAAATATCGCAGAAAGTAAGCTATCAAATAAGCACAAGTTAATGCGTGTCGTGTAGTTCGCTTTATGAAATTGTCAAAACTGCAAACGCCTGTTTTTTCGCTGAAGCATTTTCGTCCTGGGAAGATGGAGCAGGTTAAATCCGCGTTGTATTGATGCTATTGAAGTGAACACGCAGTCTTCCGTCGACTACTGACAGGCTTGTGCTTTGTTTCAGATTTTCGTTTATTGAACCTTCAGTGAATGATGTGGTTTATGAAAGACGATTTTCGGCTGTCTTTGTGTTCGAAAATTGATAGCAATAGCTCAGTAGCTAGAGGGAAGCCAATTCTCGCGATTATTGCGTTGTATTTTGTCGTCATTTCCATCTGTTTTGCATGTAGGCCTACACACCGACAGTTTGGTTTAAATTGTTCAAACAAAAATCCATAGATATCGGACAATCCATCGCAACAAAACAGCAACGCATGTTAACTGCTACTCGATCTTTTGGTGCAGTCGTAACGCGCGGATGTAATTTATGCCATGCTGCATGGCCGGCGGTGTGACATTTTACTTACTGTATTTCAATGTTTATAATTTATGTAGGGATCAACATAAGTTCATGAAATCTGTAAGTTTAAATGCAGACAAACCTACTCGATATCCTTCGAAAATTTTGCAATAAAAATATCTGGCTATTTCTGAGAAACTGCAGTTTTCGTCTTGATACGTTTTAGCGCACCCTGTATGAAAATTGATCGGAAACGATCGAATCATTTATAGCCGCACTGTTCCACTGTTCTTACAGCCACTGCTGTGGAAGCAGCGAGAGACAGAGAGAAGAAACTACTTCACACTGCCTTTGAGAATATTACAGTTTTCAGGGCGCAACGAACATTTTTGCGCGCGACAGCACTAAGCGCGCATATGCTATCGCAATTCCGTCTGTCTGTCCGTCTGTCCATCTGTCTGTCTGTCTGTCACACGGGTGATTCATGCAAAAACCGCTTGTCCGTTCGTCTGTCCCGAAAAAACGCAGAAAAGAATAAAAATTTGTATAAACGTTACCCAGGGCACGAGCAAGTGCCAATTTTCAGTTGCAAAGGTCAAAGATCAAAGTCACCAGACGTCAAAAAAACTCCTCGCATATCCAGCGTACATACTTTGGGAGGGCCTGAGACGCTCGGCAACTGGACGGACGGCCGCATACTTGTCGGCAGTCAGCGCCGCCATCTTTTCTCGTTACCGATAATAGCCTTTCTCGTGCGATCTAAACTCAAGCTGTCAGGAGCCAGTTTAATACACCACGCACCCCAAATGTAGACAGTATAGTCTGTGTTTCGATCGAGTGGATCAAAAAGTGGACCAACAAGTACGAAAGATACTATGGACCCGAAAGGGAGTGTGCGCAACAGTTGTAACAGCTGGCCATTGTACGCACGCTGAGCTGACCAGCGGGCATGCTTTGGCTAGCTGTTACAGCTGTTGTGTTCACTCCCGCGGTTTATGCTAATTAACTAGCTAATTAGTCATTAACTAGAAAATAAGTGAAAAATCTGAGACGGTAGATCTGTGGGCGATGTCAGCATGAATGTGTACGCAAAGTTTCGTTGCGCTCCGCTGCGTATGAAGAAAGCCTTAGGGATTTTTGGACCATTGGAGTAGAACTGATAACAACAAGAACAAGAACAGAGTAGTTTTTTGGGACCCGCCTTCTGGGTCCAAAAATGACAGATGAAGTCGAACATCACTTACACTGCGAGTCATGTGAGACATTCTCTGTACTAGCTCAAAGATGGCGTCAGCGTCCTTGGTGTCAAACATGAAGATTCCCTCGCCAGTCGTACTCTTTCTGTATACACAGAAATACAAACACGCACAGGCTACCGGGTGGCCCATAAAAAGTTTCACCGTCACATTCCGCCGTAAATTCGCATTAGGCTGATCATTAGACATTCCACCAAACCTCAAGCGAGTCGCTTCACTACGCTGTGAATATGAGTATTCAAAAGCTGACACGGGACAGTAATATTTCACAAAGGATGTTAAGAGTTACTGTGTTAATGAACGAGGGTTAAACGCAACAGATACAGCACAGTGACCTTCCTGCCTCGAGACTGAACATTCCGCGTTCAACGCTGTATCGTCTGATAGTATTGAGAGGCCATGACAGCTGGACACGGCGTGGATCGTCGATGTCCAGCAGCTGGATGCTGTCCGCCGTCACTTGCAGTAGACATTCGCCACTCGACTGCAGGTTAGCTGACTGCATCAGGTAAACCTCAAATGTGTCTATACACGCGCACACGGTAATCATTGTCGCCAACGACGCCAACAGTGTCCTGCTTTTACTGCACCCGTCTGCAAACGCGACGGGTCTTTCTTGAGCCATGTCATGCACAATCATAGTCATTTCTATTGCGTAGCTTAACTGCTTACAGGCTGATAAGCAGCGCAGTAAGTAATGTACAAAATGTAAAAAATGGCCTACAGTCAAACAACAACCAAGGTTAACAGTCAATGAAAGCTGATTTGAATAGAACGGTCTTCAGTCGCTTGAATTCTAGTGTGTTAATTGGTGATACAGCGCATCTCAGTAGCCGCGAAGCAGCAACAGCAAACGCTCGTTTACCCTCTCTGAGCCATTAGTCCAGGAGCCAATTCTCAAAAAACGGCTGAAATGGATTTCGTAGCCTACCCAGTACATAAAAGGTTTGACATTTGAAATAGCTTGGGGACACCTAAGGCACATTCCTAGGCCCGCCTGTTGTACTAATAAATTGTGACGTAACAAATTCGCTACACGCGTTTTACGACAACGTCACATACTAAGAAACGCGTCAAAAAGAATCTAAAACGGACATTACTGTACGCAGGATTTTGCAACGGGGGGGGG
>Ga0209679_1000506_pt1 | contig 14394 bp, 7 predicted proteins | sample WorMetHEROISLAND_4_FD_187408 | JGI IMG/M metagenome (GOLD analysis project Ga0209679, IMG submission 187408) | Marine gutless worms symbiont microbial communities from Max Planck institute for Marine Microbiology, Germany - Olavius sp. 2 HERON... ...
ACTACACTTGTCACCAGTGGAAACTGTAGTTGTCACTGCTAGTGAAGTACTGCTACGTGTACTACGCCTTTCATAAGTGGGAAATGTAACTGTTGCTGCTAGTGAAGTACTGCTACATGTACTACTATCAGTTTTTGTTTGCTTTTCCGCAGTTACTTGAGATTTAGGCCAAGTCCCCAGTGGAAAACAGCAGGCTATTTGTACAAGCTGTGTGGCATGTATGTCATACAGCTTGTACAAAAGACGTTTTGTACATTTCCTGTCATCCAACCAATAGCGTAAAGATACTAGCAAAAGCTGTTAGAGTAGATGAAGTAGATGTTGAAGAATAAAATTGACTGGATGCATTGAGCGTCTGATGCTGGTTTGATGACAGGAGCTGCAGCAGTTAGTGATACGGCATCAGTCAGATATTGACACTTGTACTCAGCACTACCAGCAGTTAAGTGCTGCACAGCACACAGCACGTGTTGAGCACAAGTTCCGCTTGATGAACGAGAAATGGGAGCACCTTCACACACAGCTGCGTCTCTATGGTGACAGGTGACGTTGCCAGTCTTTCTGTCTGATTTCTTGTACGTTGTGAGTCATTTTTTGCATGATAACTTTGGTAGTTGTGGACCAATTTTAATAATTCTCTTTCAGTGTTGCATTCTGAGATGTTGGTGGCGTAGCATAGTGGTAAGACCGCCGGTCCTGGCCTGCGAACTTTCCCTATCCTGCGCTCGACTGATGGCTGGCCGTGTGACCACTTTGTGGGTAAGGCGTCCGCTATTAGTCAACCAACACGGCCAACTCAGCCTGCCATCCCTCCGGGGTCGGTTAAATGAGTAGTAACCCGTTAGTTATGGGTTACGGAAGGTGGAGACTGCTGGCTGCCGTGACCGGTGGTCGGGCCACTGCGCTCAGCCTGTGTGTGCAGGCTGTGGGCTGTGGCCTGACTGGCCTGGCGGTGCAGTTCAGTGATGAAAGCGCATTAGAGGTGTGCAGTACACGGTATGCGCTATACAAATCGATGTTCTTACCTTTTTTAGATGAACTATAGCACAAGTTAGAATCAGCCATCTCACTTCAAATCTATTGTTGCACGTTCTTGTGACATTTGACTGTTTAGTTGTACAACTTTACAGCAAAGTTACTCAATTCAACACCGCGCAAGATCATTTTTAATAAATATCTGCCATAAATAAGTATTATAACGTGTGTTCAAAATGTCCTGCTATCGGCATGCGTGGATGCATCGATGACGCGTTGTTCAGTGCTGTGCCAAACCTTTAGCAGGTGCTGTCATAAAATATTGCACTGATGTCAGAATTATGTGACGTTAACGGCATTCAGAAAGTTAATAAGCGAAAGTAAGTCTGTCAAACAGAAATGCCTACTAGCTTATCAGTTCTAAAGCAAAATTATTATCTGATTTATAGATTATTCTGGTTAATGTGAATGAACTGTTGTACAGTTGAACATTCAAGTTTCACAAGGTAATGTGGCAACAAATTTGAGGTGAGGTGGTATATATATATATATATAACTCATCTCAGAATGCAGGAGTGAAAACAGTGATGAAGATCGGTCCATGTCTGCCAGTTACCACAAAAAAAACTTTTTTGACTCACAATATAGATGTTAGTGATTTGCAGTAATAAACAGCAAGATGATACATTTGGCCGGATTGTTGAAGACAGTTTGCTGTGTTGCTGTAGGTTGGAGTCCAGTAAGACATTGCTGGCTGAGGCACGCAGCATTGAGGACCTGGTGACTTCACATGAACATCAGTTGTCACAGTTGACTCACCTGTCTGCTGACATTGCTGTTTGTAGGCAGACTCGTGAACAGCTGCAGGTGTGGTTTGTCTGTGATAATCAATGTGTATATGCTGTAGCTGTATTGAATGTCTGCGTGCAGTTTTGGACATTTTTTCTCACTTTTCATGCCTATTAGTTTTCTTATTTAGTTTTTCCCATTAATTTTCAGTTATATATGGTGGTAGAAGCACCTGACTACTGTCATCAGTACTGTGTGCTTGCTGCATAAGAGATTATCACATTGTGAAAGATGTGGATGCTGTGAATGATTGTGACTGATGTTGTGATGCTGCGGATGATGTTGGTCTGTGAGTAGTGACTGATGTATGCTGCAGAACATTCAGACGTTCATTCATCGAAGTCAGAGTCGAGTTGACGCAGTACAGCAAGACTTCTCGACGCTGAAACAGCTTGTTGTCAGGACTCGACCTGGTATCACTCGACTTCACCTCGATGTTCAGCAGCTCGAGAACAACCTGGAACTGCTCATTGCACGCTGGGAAAACCTCGTCATTCAGGTTTCTGACAGGTAATCTATCCCAGGGTGCTCTTCTACCTGTCCCATGTGGCAGAAAAGTCCATTTTTACATGGGTTTGAGTTAGTCCTTGAACTGGGAGTGCACAGTGTTAAAAGACAGTTTTCTGTGTATAACACTAAGTTAGCTACGTTTTGTGTATCAGTATCTACAATTAATAGTGTAAACTGTAAATGCGACTTTTGTTGCAGTTTGACTTGTCTGTTGCCATAGTTTGTGCAAGGTTCAGGTGAATTCTTTCAGATCTCTCACAGGCGACTTTGGGAATATTGAAAGGGAAATGTTAAGCCTGATGCTTTTTTTGTCTTCAGTGAACAAATACTAAAGTGCTGAGAATGTTAAGTGAATGATAAACATTGGGATTGTTGTTGCTGTTTACTAGACTGAACAACGCTGATCAAGCACTGGAAAATCTTCATTTCTTTGAGAACTCTTATCACACAGAGGAGCCGTGCATTTCCAACCTGGAGCAGAATGTGTCACGGCTGGCAGCAGTGTCTGGCAGGGTGGAAGATGCACAGAGAGACATTGAAGTTGTTATGGTTTGTTGTCTTTCATGTGTTTATAATGAAGTGCAGAGAGATGATGTTGATGACAAAGCTTAGTAATTAGTGATGATAGTATGTCAGCTGTCTGCTGTTCAGTTATTGAAGGCTTGCATTCTGCTAAGTTGCAGTAAACTAAGCAATTGTTTGCATTAGTGATGCTGATGCTGTGCTTCCCATCTGAGGCAGGACAGAAATAAATACTCCAGGTGATAATGTTAGTAGTACGAGATTGCAGTTTTTGAAAGATCTTGAGAAAAAAACTGAGGAAAACTTAGGAAATACTTACTGTAAAACTTATGCAAAACTTAGGACAGTAAGTAAGTAAAAACAATTTGTATAGCGCTAGAGTCACATGCAGACTACAGTGAATCGGACAGCTCACAACCTGACTTAGGAAAAACGTTTGCATTTGTTTACATAGTTCTGGCGACACAGTCAGGAAACTTGTACAAGAATCTTGTACAAGTCGACTTGCACAAGAAACTTGTACATCTGTTGCGCTTTCTTGTGCAAGATTTTTCTTGTACAAGTTTCTTGCACTAAATATACATATAACGCAGCTCTATTGTGTGCCTGAAACTTGCATGCACGTGACCAAAACTGAGAGGTCTGATTGGTCGGATGTATAATGCTGCACTGGTGTTAACAAAGTCCTGTTATTGATGCATGGGGTGTGCTATTAACAGTTAAAAGCATTTGTTGCAAACGTAAAATACCCCGGTGTTACGAATTTATGTTCATTTGCGTGAGTATGCTAAAACACAGCACTTGCAATGGTGATGTCAATGGCAAAGTGAATGCTGTTTTGTGCAATGCTGTTAAATTATTGTTATTGTGGTGCCTTCTGGGGAATAAGTTTCGAGAGTTTTTTGAAAGTTTCTTGTACAGAAAAATTGCATCAAAATATGATGCAATTTTCTTGTACAAGATTCTTGACTGTGTGTCACCAGCATTAATTTAGCAACTAGAAACTTAGGAAGTCATAAGTTAGTGTTCAGAAATTAACTTAGGAAATTCCTAAGAAAGACTTAGGAAATCCTAAGTTGCTGACTTGGGAAGAACAGTAGAACTTAGATACAAACTTAGGAAATACTTAGAAAAATTCCTAGGAATCTTTGTAAATTTGGCCCCAGGTGTTTTTCTGTAGCAGCAGTGTCAGTGCACCAAAGTTCTCTTGTGTTAAGACTGGCTGTACTGCCAGTGTTGGTTGTATTACAAATTTATTATAAAATGTTGACTGGAATATCACTGTGCAGAAATTGTACAATGAAGCAAAAGACCACAGGTTTCCAATGGAGGCACTGAATCGATATGGTGGAAAGTTCATAAAAGAAGTTAAAGTAAGTTTCCACATACACTTCTCAGCAGATGCTTAGATTTGTTCTCTGTGTGTAGGCCTAGTTGCATCTTGTCTTGATTTCTCTCTCTCTCTCTCTCTCTGTCCAAGCAAATGTGAATGAATTTTCATGAGATTTTGGAAAGAAGTTTTCCTTTTGACAGGAAACAAAACATGGTTAGATTTTGAGTTGATTTGGATCTGGATGATGAGAGTTGAGGAATTTTTTGTTATTTTTAGTTGTTTTGCTTCGTCCAAGTTGTATTGTGCAGTTTGTAGTTTGCTAGATTTTATGTACTGTAACTTAAAATTAACGAAACATGCAATTCACTTGTGTTTTCATTCTGATGTATGTAAGGTTATTTTCTTACAGATGCAGGAATCTTGTGCAACCTTGGTGGAGTTTTGCACTCTTAGAGTGCTTCATAGTTGCTGGAAATTAAATAAGTCATGTCTGTGATGCTTAAGCAGTTTGAATCTGCTTTTATTTGCAATGAAAAACGCCTCTGCTGAGAGATGCAGATTGCAGACTACTGCACAACTGTTGGATTCAGTAGAAATGCAGAGACGCCTACTTACTTAGTAATGGATGTGACTGCTGAAACTTATTAGAGGTTCGCAGAGTGATCCACTAGCATGCTGTCAGATCATTTTTCTTGTCTGTAAGCTGTTGTCCCAAAATCTAACAATCTCAGGGGTTTCACAGTTTAAAGAGAACTGCCGTTATCAGTGAAGATCTGTCAAATAGTACTCCATTGTGTGTGTTAGTTAGATATGATCTGATTTATGGTGTAGTTATTTATTCTGGTAGTGCTGTAGCAACACAACACTTTTATTGTCCATCTGTGTGTCTGTCTGCTCCCAGAGTTGAGCAACGTAGTCGCTGCCAAGCGGTGATCTCCCAGGTTAGCAGTAAGCTGGGCAAATGCCCCGCAACAGCGATACCCCAGGGTCTCCATTCTGACGCATTAGTAATGGGGGTTGCACATTTCTGCGCTACCAGATCATATCCGTTCTTGTTATATAATTCTACAGTACAGTAGCATATTACAAAAGTCTAACGGATGGTATTTGTTGACATGTTCCACAAAGCTAATGAGAAAGTTAAGGAACATAAATGTGTGCAGGTGTACGAGAGACGGATGAAGCAGTACATGGAAAAACTTGGATTAACTGCGGCAACAAGAGGAGAGCCGTCAGCAGATGATGGAGCTCGTGTACTAGGTGAGATGAATCAACTGAACCAACGATACAAGAGGCTTATCACAGAGTTGCATCAGCGACTGACTCACATCAAGAAGGTCTATGATGACGTTGGCATCTACTTCCCAGTGAGTTCCTGTATTTCTTCGTACACTGCTGCTGCTGCTGCTGCTGCTGCTTTGGCATCTTTGGCATACTCTGATTTTTAGCTACAAAACAGATCTGCATTTTCTCATTGCAGCTGAGCTCTGAGGTGTCAAACTGAGGTAATAGGATGGGTGGGAAGGTGGTTCTAAGTAACACTTTTTTCGTCAAATGATATCTCCGGAAGTACAAAAGAGCTGAAGTTGAAACTTTGCATGTAAGTACAATATGGTGAAAGGCTGATGCCCTTTGCCTTCATTCCAATTTCTGGCTACTGCCAAAGCTGTGCTGAGGATCCCAGTGATGAAGGCACCCTGCTAGTTTGAGTGCACATCATTTTTTATCTGCTACCTTTGGGTGAATAAAGTTGTATATATATTTCATTCAGTTCTTACTGATTATACTTATTCTTTTTCAAGACGTGGAAAAACATGGTCTAAATAGAAATTATTTTAATGACAGCCACAAGAGATGCTAGTTTAGTGTATCTGAGTTTAATGAATTTGATTTAATTGATTTTCTATACTCATAGTGCTGGTAATGGCCATATTTGTCAGAGACAGTTTAAAAAAGAACATCATTTTGTGAAGAGTAAGACCTTGCTGCTGCTAATGCTGTCTTGCATGAATTTTTGTGTCTATAAGTAGTTTTCTCTGTATGTCAACATCACGTGCATTGACTCATAGTGGATTACTTAGGGATTTCTTATCTATTCGGATACTCAGGGTAGTAACGTATTAAAATCCATTCAGTTGTATTACGGCAGCAGGAGTGAGGGTTTGTATTTGTTCAACTTGCCTGTAGTGATTTGTACTGCAAGAGGCTTCAATCAATATTTTGTGATTCTTTAAAATCTACAAAAGATTTAAATATACATGTATTTTTATTACTTTGTAGTCGAATGATTCAATTTTCCTAACGATAGTTTAGATTGTGAGGATGACCTTTAGTAAGTAACATTTTCATGTTGCCTGGTGATGTAACAACAGTTTTGTTTTGGTGTTTTTCATGTGTAGTATAATCTGGAATCGGAGGCACCTGATATTAGAACATACCAGTCTGAGCTGAGAGTGTTAAGTACTGATGATGGAAGCCAACTGCTGGACCAGCCCGACTGGATGTCTGTTCATCGCATTGTCACCATGGTGTCTACAGGCTGTGATGTCATTGAAGTATTTCGGCCACAACACGATCGTGGTGTTCAGACAGTGATACAGGAGGAATTGACGTCACATGTTGGACGAGGACAGATGCTAGTAGCTGCAGTGATGACAGATCCACAGACTGGTCGACATATGACTCTGCCAGACGCCACTCGTTCTGGTCTGTTTGATGTCACCTCAGGTAAACTTGTCGATCCTAAAACTGGTCGTCAGCTCTCGCTGTCTGAAGCGGTGCAACTCGGCTATGTGGATGAAGAGTTTACCAGGCAGCTAGAGGGAGGAAGTGGCATGCGTGATCCAGCAACTGGACGAGAACTATCAGTATTGGAGGCTGTGCAGAAAGGTTACATTGATGTGTATTCGGGGAAGTTCAATGACCCCAGAACTGGAGAACAGTTGATTGCTGCTGATGCTGCTAAACATGGACTGTTGTCAAGCAATGTTGCTAGTAGCCTGTCACAGGACCCAGTCATTGCCAGGTCCACAAATCTTGTACACGGATACTATGGTGCATCAGATTTTTCATCAACTGAGTTACCTGCGTTGCCGCTGCAGGATGTTGTCGACAAAGATGTCTATGATGCACAGTCAGGGAAGGTGATGGAACCAGTGACGAAGCACGGCTTGACCCTGAACGAGGCAGTTGCAAGTTCTGTTGTGAATGCCAACCAGAGAGAAGTCTATGATCCGACAACTGGTGATATCATTACAGTTGCTGAAGCCGTTAGACGTGGCATCATTGATGCACAGTCCGGCAGGTATGTTGACTTGGAGTCGAGAAAAGCAATAGCGTTTGATGAGGCTGTTGAGAAGAAACTGATACAGAAGCCGATGCCTCTATACACAGCACTGACTGATGGATTGATGACTGCCAATGGACAGCTGCATGACTCCAGTGCTGCTGGCTTAAAGCGGCTTACTCTAATGGAGGCTGTCGAGAAAGGACTTCTTGACACTGAGCTCAAGTGTATTCTGGACACTAGCACCAATGAGCTGTTGTCGTTAAGTGAAGCTATTCAGCGAGGACTAATAAATGAGCAAGGACAATTCATAGACCCACAGACAGGCAGTGCAATGCCTTTACCTGTTGCCATTAATGAAGGCCTTGCACATATTGTTCAGAAAGACGTCTCATTTGCTGACCGACCAGTCATTGACAGTGAAACTGGCAGTCGGTTAACATTGATGGAAGCAGTTGCTGCAGGAATTATTGACCCTGTGACAGGCATGTATGTAGACAGACGAACAGGTGAGAAAATACCACTTGACGAAGCTGAACGTCGAGGTATGATTGAGCAAGGGTTGAGTGACAAACTTATGACACCAACAGGGTATCATGATGCATCTGGCAAACGGCTGTGTGTGCTGGAATTGATCACGAATGGTCAGTTTGATCCAGCGACAGGGCAACTTGTAGATCCTGACAGTGGTCGTGCAATGAGTCTGGAAGAGGCTGTGTCGTTGAATTTGATACAGCCGTCAGATGCAGCATTACTGCTTAAGAAAACTAGTCCTGTCATAGCCACAACAACAATTACATCACAGATCCAGTATGGAGTTTCGGCAGATAGGATGATGTCAGTTGATGATGCTGTGAAAGCTGGCTTTGTTCAAGGCACCACTTTCACAGATCCAACAACAGGGAAGACAATGCCAGTAAACCAGGCAGTCCATTATGGTCTTCTGCAAGCCAGCGATGTTTTTGACTTGGATAGTGAGGCATTTTTAGAGATCCCAGCAAAGCGTCCAAGGAGTGATGTAGTGCCTGAACAGTCAGGTGTCATTGCCAGGTTGAGCACAGTGAATGTTCAGCGTGGTGTGGATGAGCACCGGGAGTCTGAGGACACAGAGGAATACACACAGAAGATTGTAGATGGAACTGAACACGTCAGACGTCGTGAAAGACGGGAATTTCACGGTCGTCGCACAGAGGATGGTGGCTATGAGTCGGTCCTGACACAAGAACGACATGTTAGTTCATTTGCTTCTACCCGTTCAGTTACTGGACTTTCTGGCCGTCCAGACCTGCCGATGTCATTCTCTGATGCCATTACCATTGGTTTTCTCAATGCTGATACGGGTTACTGCCAAGATCCAACAACCAGCAAAGAGTGTTCTATTCAGACAGCACTGGCCAGTGGCCTTCTTGATTCTGAAACAGCTGTATTTATTGATCCAGAATCCAGTCAAAAATATGACATAGATACAGCAATTGGCATGGAATTACTTGAGCCTACAGCACATTACTGTGATCGGCGATCTAATGAGCGTCTCTCGCTAAGGAACCTAATGGACGAAGGATTCATCATCACACAGACTAAGAGAGATCATGGCGTTTCTGATTGGCGCCAGTTTACAATAATTTCAGTCATTGATCCTGAAACTGGATTAGACATTGCGAGAGAAGAGGCAAGGCACCGAGGTATCCTTGATACGGAGAATGGAACATACAGAAACACGAGGACAGGTGAAATGTTGTCGCTGGAAAATGCCATTGACCGTGGGTTGGTCAAAGTGGGTAAAACACCAGCCTCTGGATATGCAGCAACAAGTTCACTGCAGGAAACAAAGAGTTACACAATTGTTGGTGCTATTGACCCAAACTTGAAAAGACGAGTAGACATCAACACAGCTTTGCAGCGTGGAATCATTGATGAGGCAAATGGACTCTACCTGGGTAAAGATGATGCTGGAAACAAGTTTCAGATACCAATTTCAGAAGCAGTTAAACGTGGTCTTGTGTTCGTTGATGCAAGTGGTACAATGCAAATGCAAGAAGGATCCAGGTTTATAAATACGACAAAGACATTCTCAGTTCAGAGTGTTGTTGATCCAGCCACAGGCAAAGTGATTTCCATTACTGAAGCTATCCAGCAGGGTATTGTGGATCAGAGTAAGGGACTCTACACTCACCCTGTAACTGGAGAGATAATACCAATTACAGAAGCAGTTAATCGTGGTTTGATTGTTGCAGATGTTAGGGAATCTACAGTGACTGCACGTGAACCAGCTGGTCAGGCCAGTGAAATACTTGTGTCTCGGGAAGTTGCTTATACTCTGAAATCTGTCATAGATCCGAGAACAAACCGTGAGCTAAGTATAGCCGAGGCTACGTCACTTGGCATTCTTGACTGTGCCAGCAGTGAGTTTCGTCACCCTGTCACTGGCGAAGTGATGTCACTTGATGAAGCCATCACACGTGGTCTGGTGCGTGTGGAACGAGGACGACCATCGGCTGACAAAGTTGGTGAATCTCGTGAGGAAAAAGTGCCCAGTATTCACATCGATGATGAGGCAGATGCACGTGAAGATATGACAAGTGAAGAAATGTCGGAAGAACGTCAAACGTTTCAGATTGCAGGAGTAGTTGATCCAGAGTCCGGGGATGTAATTCCATTGAATGAAGCAATTGAGGGTGGATTAGTTGATGAGACTGGAGGCATGTATATTGACCGAAGAACAGGCCAGCGAATGCCAATATCATCGGCTCTGGAACGTGGCTTCATTGTGGGCCAGCTTGTACACAAGACTGAGAAGAAGCAGCTGTTCCGTAGCACGGTTGTTGCAAGCAGAATTGATGATATTGCAACAGTTTTCAACCCACTAACTGGAACTCAGATCCCAGTGTCACAGGCAATTCAGATGGGTCTAATTGGTCGTGACCTGACGTCATACTATAATCCAGCCACTGATGAGACAATGAGCATTGATGAGGCCGTGCGCAGAGGCCTTGCCATCACGAGATCGTCGTCAACAGGGAAGAAGACAGCAACAGATGGAGTGATGGCTGTCGTAGACTGGGACACTGGGATGATTGTCGAGCGAAACACAGGACGACAGTTGACTCCCACGGAGGCTCTGCGGAAGGGACTGATTGACGAAACAACAGCAAAAATGATTGACAACAAACAGGCTGCAAAAAACACAACTGTACCAGTGACAGATCAGTCACCTGATGAGGATGTGAAAATCACAATACGAACTACAGAAGTGGTTGAACAGCCACCGTCTGCTATAACTATTGAAGAGACCGTGTCACCCTCTGCTGCACATCTTTCAGAGGAGGAATTTGGAGGACAGTTATCCTTTGATGCAGCCGTCAAACTTGGTCTGTTCAGTGTCAAGACGGGAAAATTTTTTAATCCACTCAGTGGTTATGTCATGTCTCTGTCAGATGCTGTTAATTCACGTCTGATAAATTCCAAACTAACAGCATTTGTCGATCTACGAACTGGCAGAGTGTGTACACTGGACCAGGCTTTTGACATGCAGCTGATTAATATGTACACTGGCCGGCTGGATATGTCACGAATTGCTGCCACCAACATTACACTAGATCCACGATTTCTACCAGATGTTGATTGGCAGCTTGAGCTGAACATAGAAGATGCAGTTGCTTGCCGGTTGTTTGATGCAGAATCTGGTCTTTTGCTGCATCCGGTGACTCGTCAGAAACTGACATTGTCTGATGCTACAAGTGGTGGAGTTATTGTCGGTGATGTCACTCTTGTGGTGAACTTGGAAACTGGAGCACGAATGTCACTGACAGAAGCCTTGGCTGCTGGACTTATTAATGGACAGACTGGAAAGATGACTTTGTCGGCTGGTGTAGTGGGTGATAGCAGTGCCACTGAAATAACACTGCCGCAGGCAATGAACTATGGACTTATTGTGAGTTGTTGTCCTGCAGATAGTACTAGTGTAATAAACAAGGAAACAGGAGAAAAGTTGGCAATAGATGAAGCCATTCAGCAGGGTCTAACGCATGAAAATGCTGCAGTTGTTTACAGTCCACGTGGTCATCAGAGAGTGTCTGTTAAACGTGCAATACAGCTCGGAATTGTTGACCGCCAGTCTCTGTATTTTTGTGATCCTGACACAAAGCGTCGTGTTGCACCTGTAGATGCTGCTCGTCTGGGTTTACTGAGTTTACCTGGTGCACCTGTTCTCACTGATGTGGCCAGGTTGGCACTCATTCAGTCAGCATTTGAGACTGATGTAGCAACTGAGGCAGATGCTCGCCTGAAAGAAAAGGTGACAGAATTGGCAGAAGCTGTTTTAGCTCCACTGACCGACCAGTTTGCCATTGCAGCAACGCCACAGAAGGGAGGCGACAGCAAAATTGTTCAGTCGTCAACAGAAACACAACCAGTGACAGTAACCGTTGAAGATGGAGTACTGCGCATGACAAAGAGAACTACAACTACCGTTGAGAAGATGGAGACGAAAGAATCAGCACTGGAACCACCAAAACACTTACCACAAGTGACTGATGCTCGTGGCATAACATTCCAACAACCAGGAGTCCAGAAACAGTCTCCTTCAAAAATTAGCCCCACACCACTGATGGGAGACTTAAGTTCACAGCCCAAGCTTACGTCAGCAGAAACAGTTATTTCTACATCAAGTAGAAAGACTCCTGCAATGGGAGTGGAAACGGTCACTACCACGTCAGCTTTGTCTGTGAGCGGAAAGACTACTCCGATGGATGGTGAAAGCAGTGTGGGTCGTAGAGGTCGACAACTGCCACAAATTCCCAGTTCAGTACGGGAGTCCACTGTGACCACAAAACAGACTGTTATTAGTGACGGACAGATGATTGACACTAGAACTGGTGAAGCAGTGCCAGCCAGTGAGGCTTTGAGGCTCGGTCTGGTTGAGATAGACTGGAATACTGGTCTGATAAAGAACACACGGACAGGTGAAGTGCTGACTGGAGAGGAGGCAATGAGACGTGGTCTGATTGACTCTCACATAAAGAACATCATCGACAATAGACTTCGCCATGGTGGACTGAAGGTTGGTGATGTGATCACTCTGAATGATGCTCTAACTACTGGCCTGCTACTTGTACCACTTGGTCGTATACGACACCCAGCAACAAACCAGCGCATGACCGTTGAAGAGGCAGTTGATGTAGGCTTTCTTGATCCAGACTGTTCAGTAATTATAGATCCCGCATCGCAGCGTGTGATCACATTGACCGAGGCTGAGAAGTCTGGTTTAATGGACTTCCACAGTGGAGATGTGAAGAACACGGCAACTAGAAAGACATTGACTTTGACCGAGATGGCTCTTCAGGGCTACATACCAGAGCGTGGATTGTCTGGATCTGACGTCAGCAGGGGAACATCAGGTGGAGCAGTGATAGACATTAGCAGAAGTACAACGACGACAATGAAACACGACACTGGTGAGCATCGTCTGCAAAGAACTGAAGACACTGAACCTTTTTCAACACTTTCACTGTATGAAGCTGCAGAACGGGGCTTGATCAACACAGAAACTGGGTATTTCCGACATCCATTGACTGGGGAGGTGATGACATTATCAGAAGCAGTCATGAGAGGATTTGTTTCAGTTCCACTGAGAGAAGGTGATTTGGATGTAGTTGGGATTGACTTTGAGGAAGCCATTCGACGTGGTCTAATAGACATTCGTAATAATACGTTTACTGAGCCGCTAACAGAGGTGCTGATGCCACTTGATGCTGCCATACGTAATGGCTATGTGATCATTCCAGAGAGTGGAATCCAGCTAAGGATCACGGAGGAGAAGGAAGAGAGACTGAGCCAGACAGTGGATGAATGCAGAACAGTTGGAGAGATGTGTGATGATGGAATTATACAATTCACTCGAACCACAGAGACAACGTCATCGGTTGACGATATTTCGCATGGTGTGTGTCTCATGGATGCCATTCTGGACAAGTTGCTGGATGTAGAGACCGGGCTGTTCATTGATTCATACACACAACAGCAGATGAACTTTGCTGAGGCAGTTTACAGGGGATTCATTGAACCGAGATCTGCTAAGGTTAGTGTTTGGTATTTGTGAGATTTACAGCTTGATTGTTACATAGTTTGTGCAGAAGATAGTTATAAATGTTTCAAAGCACAGAGTATTAATCAACTCTGACTGTGTATATCTTGCTGAGGTAGGCAGTGTTCAGAAGTAGCTGGTGAGCGCATTCATGAGGGTGCACAGAGAGCTGTAGCAGGAGATAGCAAAGCTTCTGATGTGAAGACCACGCTACGTCAGGGATGTGTACTGAGTCCTTTGCTCTTTGTGATCGTAATGGAAATTATTACTAAGAAGTTGTGGTAAGGTTTGCCATGGGAGCTATTGTATGTATTGGTTCTGATGGTCGAGAGTGAAATGGAATAAGTCGCGAACAAGAAACAAGGGGGCAACTAGCTAACTCAGATTTACCTAGAAAATGCCGTTAAAACTGTGTGTGTGTCTGTGTGTATTTTTCTTGTAGTTTCTGAAACGTTGGTAGATGATTTTGTCAGATTGTGGGTTTGCCATAGATTGGCTAGCTTTAAAATAGTTTAGATAAGTAAGTAAGTTTATTATTTCAATAGCAGAAAACTACTACTAGATTACACAAAATAGTACAAAATACTAGATTACAGAAAATACTAGAGCTGTCGAACGATTAATTATTTTAATCGCGTTAATCGCGCGATTAATTATTTTAATCGCGCGTTAACGCGTTAATTAACGCGTCAATTTGACAGGTCCAGTTTATGTTGTAGGTTTGCCCGCCAGTGAACAACTGCACGTCTTGCTGTTCACGACTCATCTACAAGATGCGACCACTGTCGAACTTGCCATCAAACAGTGATGCACAACTGACAAATTAAGCGACATTTG